>Ga0209805_1000936_pt1 | contig 17983 bp, 14 predicted proteins | sample GraSoiAngelo_148_FD_185905 | JGI IMG/M metagenome (GOLD analysis project Ga0209805, IMG submission 185905) | Grasslands soil microbial communities from the Angelo Coastal Reserve, California, USA - 14_1009_09_20cm (SPAdes) (version 2) | ecosystem: Environmental > Terrestrial > Soil > Grasslands ... | reverse complement strand
CGGCAGTCACACCTCGGCAACCGTCACCGAGCTCACGAACGGACGAAGCTACACCTTCACCGTAACCGCCAGCAACGCCCTCGGCAGCGGTCCACCGTCGGCACCAAGTCCATCGGTCATCCCGGCGGTACCGCCTGGCGCTCCCACGCAGGTGATCGCGACCGCCAGGGACAGCGCGGCGCAGGTCAGCTGGCAGCCACCGGCATCGAACGGAGGATCGGCGATCACGAGCTATCTGGTGACGGCTTCGCCAGGTGGCAATTCCGCTGGCGCGAGCGGAAGCACGACCACAGCCCGGGTCACGGGCTTGACCAACGGCACCAACTACACATTCACCGTCACGGCGAGCAACGCGGTCGGCGCCGGGCCCGCCTCGGTGCCGTCGAACGCCGTGACACCAACCGGTCCCTCCCCGCCACCGCCGCCCCCGCCGGTCTTTGGAAACTGGGAGCGGCTCGGCGGCGTGCTCGCCTACCCACCGGTGGCCTCGACCTGGGGCAGTGGACGCCTCGACCTCTTCGTGGGGGGAACGGACGGCTCGCTCTACGACCGCTATCTCGCAACCGATGGCTGGCACTGGCAGCAGCTGACGGGGCTGGGCATCAGCTCGGCAGCCTCGGCGATTTCGACCGGTGCGGGATCCGTCGACGTGTTCGTTCGGGGAAGCGACCTGGCGCTGTGGCACCGCGGGTTCTCGAACGACGCGTGGGGCGACTGGCAGCGACTGGGCGGCGCGCTCGCAGCGGCACCGTCGGCCGTGTCACTCGGAAACGGCAGGATGGCGGCGTTTGTGCAGGGCACCGACAGGCACCTGTACGTCGACGCCTACGACGGCAACGGCTGGACCTGGACACAGGCCGGCGGCGTGCTCGCCTCGCCGCCGATGGCGGTCAGTGCGGTGCCGGGATCGGGTGACGCGTTCCTGATGGGGACAGATGGCGCGCTGTGGCGCTGGACGAGCGCGTCCGGCGGGTCGTGGACGCGGCCGGGCGGTTTGATCAGCGGCACCCCGGCGGCCACGGTTCGTTCCGACGGCACCATCGACGCCTTCGTCGCCGGCATCGATGGCGCGCTCTGGCACTGGTCAAGCCGCAGCGGCGGCCAGTGGGAGGGCCTGGGCGGACGGATCAGCCTCAGCCCCTCCGCCGTGAGTTCCGACGGCACCCGGCTCGACGTCTTCGTGCGCGGAACCGATGGCGCGCTGTGGCACGACGGGCTCAGAAGTTTCAGCGCCAGCACGGCCTGGTCGTGGGAAGGACTCGGCATGGACGGGTTGGGCGGGCCGTGGACGTCGGCGCCCAATGTCGTCAGCTGGGGCGCGGGCCGCCTCGATGTCGTGGCCCGGGGCAGCGACCGCGCGCTATGGCACCTGGCTACCCAGTAGTGGTGCTGCAAATCGTGATCTGACCGGCGGGCGGCAGGCCGACCCGCAGCCGCCAGTCGATCGGCGAGCCCGTGTCCGGCGCCGTCACGACGGTCCGCGTGCCCGGCACCAGGAAAACCTGTCGCTGCGGAGCGCCGACCGGGTCCGATAGATAGGAGAGCCAGAGGGACGCCAGCCCGCCGTCGGTGGCGTCGATCGTCACACTCCCGCGGGAGCGAACCGTGACGTCCACGTAGACAGTCGATTCACCCGGGTGGTCCGCACAGCCGGCACCGATGGGGGTCCCTTGGGGCGTTGGCGCCGCCTGGCTGATCTGCAGAGATCCACTGAAGGCCGAGACCATCGCCTGGTTGACGGCCGCGCCGGGAAGAGCGCGAAGCCCGGCGAGGTCGACCGCCGGCAGCGGTGAGCCCAGCGCGTCGATGGCGGCAAAGTAGAGACCGGCGGTCACCGGCGGCATCACCGCCGGGTCGATCTGCTGGTTGAGGTTCATGTCAGGCGCGCCACGAAACGCCACCAGGGTCTGCAGCTCGGCTTGCTGCAAAACGATGACCGCGTCGCGCTCGCTCGCGAAGCTGCGCAGGTGGATGCCGCCATTCACCAGCGCCAGGGCGAATGCGGCCATGGCGAGCCAGCCCAGGATGCCCCGCCAGGGCAGGTCGGCCAGCGCGTCAGCCGCCACCGGCAGCAGGAACGCGGCGGCAACGTAGACATACCTGGGGGCCGCGGCCTGATCGTCGCCCAGCTGGGCGCGGACCAGGCCGGTGAGCGCAAACTGCAGGATGACCCCGGCCAGCGCACCGACGACCCGGCTGTCGACCCGGCCTCTCGTGTACCAGCGGATCGCCAGCAGCGCGGCCGCAGCGGCCAGGGCGGCCTCGCCCCAGTGGCTGGAGAATCCGGCCAGCCCCGCGATCGCGGACCCTAACCCGAACGGGACGTAGTGGACCAGCGACAGCAACGCGGCGACGCTGAACGGTGATCGGTGCGAGGTGATGCCGGCTGCGCCAAAGGTGAAGTACCAGACGAGGTAGGCGAGCGCGGGCGCGATCAGCACCCAGAGCGCGGACCGTCGCTGCCGGTCGAGGAGCAGGTCGACCGCGATGGCGCCGCAGAAGAAGAGGCCGATGCCGGAGAACATCAGCGACGCCACCAGCATCAGCGAGGCGGCCGCCCGCCGGGCGATGGTGGTCTGTGGCGGGTCGAGCAGCAGCGTGGCCAGCAGGCCGCAAAAGACCGAGCCGACGAAGCCGATCTGGAACGCCCACAGGATGTTCTCCCCGCCGCGGCCGAGGAAGAGGAAGACCAGCATGGCCCCAAGGCCGAGCACCGCCCCGGCGCGCCGCCGGATGATCGCGAACAGCAGCAACGCCGAGCCCGCGTGCAGCAACTCCAGCACCAGGAGGTAGGGCCAGTAGCTGCGCAGGCCGACGGTGGCGAACAGGGCGCGATAGATCAGGACCGGGATCGTCGACCAGTGCTCGTTGTGGGGGCCGAAGAAGACCTGCGGGTCCGAACCGCGCCGGATGAAGATGAAGGTCCACTCGTCGCCGAAGAAATTGAGCCGGCGGCCCAGGTACAGGATCAGCGCGATGCCGACCAGCGCGAATCCCGCCGCCAGCCAGGGTGCCTGGCGGACGCGCAGGTCGCCGAGCCGCGGGCCGGTCGCGCTGATCACCGGCGGCGCAGCCGAGTTCGGATGCCGTAGCCGTACCAGCGGAGGTAGTGCGGCAGCCACTTCCGCACCTGGAAGCGGCTCTGACCCGCGGTGCGGTCGCGCCAGGTGGTGGGGACCTCGGCGATCCGCAGCCCGAGCGCGTGCGCCTTGACCGTAAGCTCCAGCGCGAGCTCGAACCCGGCCCGCGATTCGATCGTCACCGCGTCCAGCAGCCGGCGGCTGTAGAGCTTGAAGTTGTTGGTCGGATCGTGGGTGGGGACGCCGCCCAGCCAGTGGAGGCTGAGGCCGGCGGTGCGCGACATCAGGCGCTTGAGCAGCGGACCACCGACCTGGTGGCCACCGCGCATATAGCGGGCCGCCGCCACCAGATCGGCGCCGCGCTCCGCCTGGGCCATCATCGCGTCGACGTCGCCCGCCTCATCGGAGCCGTCGGCCATCATCACCAGCACATGCGGGGCGCCGGCCGCCCCGAAGCCGGCGCGAATCGCGTTGAGCACGCCGCGCCCGAGCCGGTTGCGGACCAGCCGGACCTGCGGCATCTCGGCCTGCAGCCGCTGGACGACCGGGACCGTCGTGTCTTCGTCGAAGTCATACACGACCAGGATCTCCAGTGGACGCGTGGCCACCGCGCTCATGAAACCGCGCAAGACGCGATCGATGTTCTCGCCCTCGTTGTAGACCGGAACCACGACCGAGAGCTGGGCGTCGGTCAGATGCGGCCCGCCGTGATCTCGGCCTGGATCCAGGGGATGACCTCGTCGAGCACCTCGCTCAGCGGCGTGGTGGCCTCGAAGCCCAGCACCCGGCGGGCCTTGGCTACGTCCGGCACCCGCATCTGGACGTCGTACTCGAACGGCGGGTCATTGACGACCCGCAGTGGCCGGTCAGCGCCATGGATCTTCTGCCAGACCAGCTCGGCCAGCTCCAGCACGGTGGTCGAGGTGGCGGTCGAGATGTTGAAGTCCTCGTTGCGGGCGGCCGGTGACTCGATGCAGAGCCGAATGCCATGCGCCAGGTCTCCACCGTAGGTGTAATGGCGCACCTGGCTGCCGTCCCCCAGCAGGTGCAGTGGATCTTGCCCTTTGAGCACTTTCTGCACCAGGTCGGGCAGCACATGGCTCATGGCGAGCTTGACGTTGCCGCTCATGATCTCGACGTCGGTGCGCGCCCGCCGCTCGCCGATGCCCACGCAATTGAACGGCCGGACGATGGTATAGGGCAGCTGGTATTGCTCCCAGGCCCCCTTCGCGAAATACTCCGCCGCGAGCTTCTGGAAGCCGTAAGTCGATTGCGGTGGCGGGCTGGTCAGCTGCGCGCCCTCGGGGGTGGGAAAGACAGTGGCGCTCTCGAAGACCATGCTGCTCGATAGCACCGTGATCTTTTTCAGGTGGCCGTCCTTGCAGGCTTGGATGGCGGCGTCGAAGGTGGCGGCCAGGATGCGCTCGTTCTCCGCCAGCAGGTCGTAGGCGAACTCGTGAAAGTAGCTGATGCCGCCGATCATCGCCGCCCCGGCGAGCACCTGGTCACAGCTGGCGGCCAGCTTGGTCAGCAGCCCGGCGTCTTTGGCGTCGCCCTCGACCAGCTGGTAGCGAGGATCGTGATCATAGCTCCGCGTGGTGGGCCCGTACTTGCTGTAGTTGTCGACCCCGATCACCTCGTGGCCGGCCTTCAGCAATTCCGGGACGACGTAGCCGCAGATGAAGCCTGCGGCGCCGGTCACGAGAACTCTCACAAACGGATGCCGTTTCCCAGGAAGCCCCAGATATCGACGATCTGCCGCCCATCCAGCGCCAGCGTGCGGTACTGCTTGTGCGGCGCGGCCAGGATCAAAATCTCCGACTCCTGCAGCACCCGGTCGAGTGGGACCAGGTCCTTGTCGGGGACATAGGGATCGGTGCAGAGCACGGTGGCTCCCCGGAAGCCGGCGAGTTTTTTCAACTTGTAACTCAGCGAGCTGCGCGGATCGTCGGAATCGCCCTTGAAGGCCATCCCCAGGATGCCGATCGTCCGCCCCGCCAGCGGCTGCTCTTTCTCGAGCATGTCGACGATGTAGGCCGGCAGACCTTCGTTGACCAGCATCGCGGCGTGGCCCATCGGAAACTGGTCGGTGGTCGAGAAGGCCGCCAGCTGCATGGTGTCCTTGAGCAGGCAGGGCCCGGCCGCGAATCCCGGACCCGGCAGGTCGGCAGCCCGCGGGTAGTTGTAGCGGACGGCGTGCAGCACCTTGGCGTAGTCGATCCCGGCGCGGTGCGCCATCTGGAAGAACTGATTCCCGATGGCGAACTTCATGTAGCGCCAGGCATTGGTGTAGAGCTTCGCCAGCTCCGCCTCTTTCGGAAGGGTGCGAATGATCTCGACGTCCAGGTGTTCGAAGATGACGCGCGCCCGCTCGAAGGCCCGGTCACTGCTCGCCCCGATTAGCTGCGGCAGGCTGCGGATCTCCTCGAGGGCGAAACCTTCGGCGATTCGCTCGGGCGCGAAGACCACGTCGGCCGGGAATCCCCGCTGCGCGAACAATCGCTCGACGAACTCGGTGGTGCCGGGGAAGACAGTGCTGCGGAGGATCACGAGCGCGCCCTGCCGCAGGTGATCGACCAGTTCCTGGATCGCCCGTTCGTAGATGCGCATCGACGGGTTCATGAACTCGTCGATGGGAGTACCGATCACGACGATGACGGCCTCCGCCCGGCCGATCATGGCCCGGTCGCTGCTCACCTGGAGGCGGCCGGTCGGCAGGACCGCGGTCAGCAGCTTGTCGGCTCCCCGTTCCAGGAAGGGCATTTCGCCGGAGCGAACCTGCTCCACCTTCCAGCCGTCGATGTCGTAGATGCCGACCGAACACCCGGCGTCGGCGAAGGAGAGCGCCAGCGGAAGGCCGACATGCCCGCAACCGCCGACCACCACGAGGTCGAGGTCGCCGGCAGGCGTTTGGGCCGGTGTCACCACGCTTTTGGCTTGAGCCACGCCATGAACTCTAGCGGCTCGCAAAGCGATCGCGAATGCCGATCGCTCGGCTCAATTGGCCGTGGAAGCGGACGTATTCCGGATCGTTCCAGGTTGGGCGGAAGGGTTCGGCGAAAAGCGGGGCGAGATCTTGATCGGATCGGACGCGCTTCGCCTGCAGCGACCGCCGCTTTTCGTTCAGCTCACCGACACGTTCGGCGAACTGGTGCATCGCCACGTAGTGACTGAGCGAAATGTTGGGCAGGAAATCGCCGCCGTGCAGGGCCGGGCCGCGAAGCGCGGCCAGCCCGTGTGCCCGAAGGTACCCGGCGCCTTTCGCGGCCAGCGCCCCCCATCCTCCCTCGCGTAGGGCTCGCCGCGACTTCTCGACGAGCGAACCGCCTGGTTCGGACGGCGTGGCGTCCGCCGGCTCGGAGGCGGCCGGTGCGGCCGGCGCGTCGGCTTCGATCTGGAAGTCGCCCAGACTGATTTTCGCCAGCAGCAGGGCGCGCTCGTTGGAGAGCAGGAGGGCGGCCGGGAGGGCAAGCGCGAGACTGGCGTCCTCCAGGTTCTTGTAAATGGTGAAGAGCGCGTTGCGCTCGTAGAGCACCCGGAGCCGGTGGGCGGGGAACTTCCGGGCGGTGGCATGCTCCCGGTGAAAGGTGGTCGCCCGCGGCGTGTAGAGGACGTCGTGCCCGAGCAGGTTCAGGCGCCACCCCAGGTCGGTGTCTTCGAAGAAGCTGAAGTAGAGGGGGTCAAAGCCGCCCACCGCGCAAAAGCGTTCTCGCTTGATCAGCGTGGCACCGCCGCAGGGCGCGATCACGCGCCGCTCCCGGTCGAGCGGGGAGGTCGTTTTTCCGTGATCGAGCTGAAACCCGTGGCCCTCGAAGTTGATGGCGCCGCCGACGAAGTCGATCGCCGTCCCGTTCCAGTTCATGATCCGGCAGGTGAAGCAGTCGATCTCCGGGTGCTCGTCGATGGCGGAAACGAAATCTCGCAGCCAGGAGGGTGCGAACCACATGTCGTTGTTGACGAAGGCGACCCACTCCTGACGAGCGGCGTCGACCGCCCGGTTGTTCCCCTCGGCGAAGCCGTAGTTCTTTTCCAGTTGCAGCACCCGGACCCGCGGGTAGCGTTCTGTGACGCGATCGACCGAGCCGTCCGTTGAGCCGTTGTCGCAGAGGAGAATCTCGAGCCGGTCGGCCGGATACTCGAGGGCGACCGCCGATTGCAGGCAGCGATCGAGAACGGCGCGCCCGTTGTAATTGAGGATGATCAGCGAGACCCGGGGAAGATCGCTCACCGCACCCCCGTGACGAAGTACTCCGCCGGCGGATAGAGCTCCTTCATCCAGTGCACCAGCGCGTTGGTCCGCTGTTCCAGGTCGGCGAGCCGCCGCTGGGTGGGGCTGCGGCGCATCGCCGTGTACAGCTTGTTCACGATCCGGCGATCGAGCTTGCGGGTGGGCGGCGGCGTGATGGGCAGCTCGGCCAGTCGCTCGTGGGCGAAGGCGGGTCCAGACCGGTAGCTCGGGTTCTGGCCAATCTCGATCTCCCTGAGCCCGGCTTCGTGCACGATCCAGCGCATGATCTCCGGACTGTAGAAGCGCACGTGCTGCAGGTCAATCCAGAAATCTCGCAGCTGCATCTGGAGGTTATTCGGATTCGGCGTCACCAGGATCAGCCGGCCGCTGGCTTTGAGGGCTTTCGCCGCCGCCCGGACCAGGCGCTGCACGGCCTCCGGTGGCAGGTGCTCGATCAGGTGGGCGGCAAAGACGCCGTCGAATTCGTCGGGGTGGGTGTCCAGGAACCCGTTTGCCTCGCCGGCGACCGCCTGCAGGCCCTTTTTCGTCACCTCGCCCACCATCGCCTCGTCGGCATCGATGCCGAGGCCGTCGACCTTGCGAACCGCCAGCAGTTCGAGAAATTCGCCCCGGCCGCAGCCGACATCGAGCACCCGTGATCCCTTCTTGAAACGGTCGGCATAGGTGGCGTACCGGAGTCGCAGCTCGTCCGGGTTGAAGCCCATGAAGGTGTAGTAATCGAGCTGCGAGCTCATCCGGCACACTCTAGCGTCAGGGGCTCACGATCTGGCGACCGCGAACGGCATTCCACCCGAGGACCATCCGATGCCGCAGCTTGATCCCGAGCCAGACCGCCGGCGCGAGCCCGCCCCGCCAGCCCCGGAAGTAGTGCTTCCGGTAGAAGAGCCACATCGAGCGATGGAATTCGCGCAGCATCGCCTTGGCCTGGCGTCCGCTCGCCATCCCCTTGAGGTGGATCACGGTGGCCGACGGCACATAGTAGATCCGGCCGCCGCGCTGCTTGAGGCGGTAACAGAGGTCCAGGTCCTCGCCGTACATGAAGAAGTCTTCATCGAAGAAGCCGACCGCGGCCAGGGCCTCGCGCGAAAAGCACATGGCGGCGGCGGTGCCCGCGTCGATCTCCCCGGGTTGCGCCGGATCCCGATAGCTGAGGTTGTAGCGAGCGAGCACGGAGTTGCGTGGGAAGAGCCGGCTCAGTCCCAGCAAGCGGGCCGCCGCCACCCCGGGCGAGGGAAACGACCGGCGGCAGGCGAGGTCGAGGCGCCCATCGGGTCGCATCACCCGGGGGCCAACCCCGACTGCCCCGGGCAGAGCGTGCAAGGCGCCGGCCAACGTCCGCACCGCGCCCGGTTGCACGAGCGTGTCGGGATTGAGCAGCAGCACGTCGCTCCCGCGTGCCTGGCGAAGCGCGCGGTTGTTCGCCCGGCTGAAGCCGCTGTTGGTCGGGTTGACCAGCAGCGTCACGCTGGGAAAGGCTTCGGCCAGCATGGCCGGGCTCCCATCGCTGGAGGCGTTGTCGACCACCAGGATCTCGTGGTCGAGCCCTTCGAGCTCCGGGCGCAGGCTGTTCAGGCAATCCCGCAGCAGGTCGCGGGTGTTGTAGTTGACGATTACGACTGAGAGATCCACCGGCGTCCTGTCTCGCCCCCGCGGAGCTTGCTGAGGTAGGGATAGGGTTCGAACCAGCGCTCGACCGCCGCCGGCGAGACGGTTCGACGAGCCTGGATCTGGCGGCGCTGGCGCCGCGCCTGCGGCAGCGCCCGCACCGTCTGCCACACCGTGCCGGCGAAGGCCGGGCTCCGCAAGGTCCCGAGCAGCAACTTGGCGGCGGTGAAGGCCACGATGCCGGGGTACCTCCAGACCAGGCCAGGGCCGCCGTCGTTCTTGACGATCATCAGCAGCCGGATGTGCCGCTGGATCTCCACCGAAAAGCGGCCGCCAGTGCCGCTCCGGTAATGCGTCGCCAGTGCCGACGGCTCGTAGACGCTGCGCCAGCCGCGCAGTTGCGCCCGCCAGCCCAGGTCGACATCCTCGAGGTAGGCAAAGAACGACGCGTCGAGGATCTGACCGTCGACCATCACGTCGTCGAGCATCGCCCGGCGATAGAGGCCGGCGGCGGCGCAGACCCCGAAGACCTCGCCCCCCTTCTCGTATCCAGGACCGTCCGGCTGATCCTGGCCGCGGTCGGCCGCCCAGTCGTTGCGAAACATCACGTGACCCGTCGAGTCGATCAAGCGAGCCGCTCCCGGCGCAGCCGGCCGCAGCAACTTGCCGGTCGCCGATCCCAGGCGCGGATCGCGGCGCAGCGCCGCCGTCAGGGTCGAGACATAGCCGGGCTCGAGCGTCGCGTCGGCATTCAATAGCAGCACGAATTCGCCGGTCGCCTGCTCCAGGGCGGCGTTGTTGGCTGCGGCGAAGCCCAGGTTGCGCCCGTTGCGGATCAGCCGGATGTCGCGCCGGCGCTCGAGCAGCTCGAGCGAGCCATCGGTCGAGCCGTTGTCGACCACGATGGTTTCGATCGGCCGATAATCCTGGGCCTGAAGCGCCGCCAGGCACGCCTCGATGAAGCGGAGGCCGTTCCAGTTGACCACGACCGCCGAGACCAGGCCGGGCGTCAGCGCTGGGCCCTCAGCCGGCGGCGGATCCGGCCGGCGGCGCGGCGAACCGGGCTGTGCCACCAGATGCCACGCAGCCACTGGGCCATTCCGGCGCTGTCGAGCCGGAGATTCCCGGCGGGCACGGTCTGGTACGGCGACTGGCAATAGGCCAGCAGCGGCGCGGCCACGCGTTCCCAGGTGTGCTGCGCAGCCAGCGCCCGACCTCGCTCGCGCATCGCGGCGCGCCGCGCCGGGTCGCCCGCCAGCTGCCGCAGCGCGTCGGATACCCCGGCGACGTCCGCCTGGGGCACCGTCACGCCGGCGCCGGCGGCAGCCAGCTCATTGGAGAGGACATCCCCCGCCGTGGCGATCACGGGCAATCCGGTCCAGAGGTAATCGAGCAGCCGGGTCCGATAGGAGAAGCGGGTCTCGAGATGGTCGAAATGCAGGCTGATCCCAATGTCCGCGGAGGTCAGGTAATTGACCCGGTCGTCGTACGGCACCCAGCCGTCGCGGAAGAAGACCTGCCGGTCGAGCACCCCCAGCTGACCGGCGAGCTCCACCGCCTGGCGCGCCATCGCCATCTGGGGCAGCTCGGGGTTGGGATGACGGAGTCCCATGAAGAACAGCTTCAGGCCCGGCAGCTCGGACCGAAGCGCGGCGACTGCCCGGATCGCGGTCAACGGGTCGAACCAGTTCCAGATGCCGCCGCCCCAGAGCACGACGACGTCGTCCCGCCCAATGCCCTGGACTTCGGATCGGATCGCCGCCCGGGTTGGCGCCGGTGGCTCCGCACTGACGCCGAACGAGACGACGTCGATCAGGCGGCGGAGGGTGGGATCGTCGGTATAGGTCGACGGATTGACCCGGTCGGCCAGGGACAGGGCGCCCAGCCAGTAGTCACGCTGCCGGTCGCTGGCACAGATGAAGAAGTCGGCCTGGCGAAGCTGGTCGACGACGACGCTCAGATCGTGGTCGTGGACGGCCATCCGTCTCGCCATCGGGAGGTCGTCGTGCATGGTCAGGTTTTCCAGCAGGAAGGGATCGTACAGGTCCATCACCAGGAAGCGGGCCCGCCGCCGGATGACGGGGTATTGGGCGAGCAGGTAGCCGAATGCGACCACCACGTCGTGGTCGCCGACCAGGCGCTCCATCTGTCCGTTGCCGTAGCTGCGGACCTCGATGTGCGGCGATCGGAGGTCGCTCTCGTTGGGCGTGCCGACCGTGACCCGGCCCTGTCGTGCCAGGACGTGGGCCAGCTCCCAGACTCGGATCCCCGGCCCGGCTAATGACCGGGCCAGCGGCTCATGCGTGAGAAGCAGGACGCTCGCTACTCGGACTCACCTCGGCGATTCGGTCCAGGCGAAGCGCCTCGACCAGCGTGCGATGGAACCGGGCGAATCCGGGGCCGTCGAAGCCGGGCTCCAGCGCGTACTTGAAGAGCTCGATGATTTCCTCATCCGGACGCCGGCGCAGGGCCTGGACCGCCCGCCGCTTCTTCACCAGGCCGGGCAGGTTGGCGCCAAACTCCTCTAACGCGACGAGACGGCTGATCGCGGCCAGCGGGACGCGCACCGTGCCGTGCGTTCCAGCGATCCGATCGCCTGCGCCGCAGCTTGCCCCAGTCCTCATCGCGCACCATGCTGCTCACCGGCGCGACATCGGAAGACGTCCCCGAGACCGACGGCATGGCCAGCTGCCGCCGGTCGACGCCGGCCAGCACCGTGGCCCGCTCGGCGGTGAGCAGCAGCGCCGCCGGCAGCACGGCCGCCAGGTGGCGGTCGTCGTAGTTCTTGTAGATGGTGTAGAGCGCGTTGCGCTCGTAGAGGACCGCCAGCCGCTCGTCCTCGAACCGCCGGGTGCCGCCGTGATGGCGGTGATACATTACGGCGTCCGGCGCGTATCGGACCCGGTACCCGGCAAGCCAGAAGCGCCAACCGAGGTCGACGTCTTCGTAGAAGAGGAAGTAATCGTCGTCGAGCCCGCCGACCTCCCGGTAGGCGTCCCGCCTGACGATCATCGACCCGCCGCAGGCGAACAGGATGTCGCCCTCCGGCGCATCGACCGACCCCGGTTCGCCGTAGCCGGACTGAATGCCGAGCCCGGTCAGGGTCGCGCCACCGCCCATGAAGTCGACGGTCTTCCCGTCCCAGCTCACGATCCGGCCGCCGGCGCAGGCAATATCCGGCGCGGCGGTCACCGACCGCACCAGCGCCTCGAGCCACTTCGGGTCCGCCCGGGTGTCGTTGTTGAGGAAGGCGATCAGCTCGGTGTCGAGCTGCTGCACCGCCAGGTTGTTGCCAGCGGCGAAACCGAGGTTCACGGGAGAGGTGATCACCCGGACGTCGGGGTACGCCGACTGAGCAAACGCGGCGGAGCCGTCCGCCGATCCGTTGTCGACCATCACCACCCGGTACTCACCCTGGTAGCTCTGCGCCCGTAACGACTCGAGGCAGGCCGGAAGATAGGCCCGCCCGTTCCAGTTGAGGACGATGACCGCAACCGACGGATGGCTCACGAGGCGGCCGGCGACGCCAGGGCGCCGTCGACGTTCCACTGGTCGTTCATGAACACGATCCCGCCGGCATAGGCCCCCGCCTGACGGACGGTGAACTCGATGCGCCGGTCCCAGTGATCGTAGGTGACCCGGAAATCCCTGTCGGTGATCGCCACCGACAGCTGGTAACTGCCCTCGGCCAGGTTCAGGTGCGGCGCGCTGAAGACCACGCTGCCGCTTTCGGCCAGCTGTCCAATCCGAATGCCGCGGGCCCCCGTGTTGGCGGCATAGCAATAGACGCCATCGGCTCGGGTGATCGCGATCCCGAACACCGCGTCCCTGACCGGTCTGACGCAGCGATAACTGATCACGATCTGGAGCGGGTCGCCGGTGTCGAAAATGTAGCGGGGCCGGCCATTTTGGCCGAGCATCTCGGCCCGTGTAATCTCGGCATCGCGCGTCCCCCATCGCGCCGCGGCCGTGGCGGCCTCCTCCGGGTGCTCCTGGCGGCGGCGGACGTCCGCGAGATAGCGCCCGGTGACCTCGTCCGGATGCCCCGCGGCACGCACCCCGCCCTGGTCGATCAGGATCGCGCGGTCACAGAATTTTCGGACCGCGTCGAGGTCGTGGGACACGAGCACGATCGTCTTCCCCTCGGCCCGGAAGCGGCTGATCTGATCGAAGCATTTCTGGGCGAAGGCGGCGTCGCCCACGGCGAGCACCTCATCGATCAGCAGGATGTCGGAGTCGACGTTGACGGCGATGGCGAAGCCCAACCGCATCGCCATCCCCGACGAGTAGGTCTTGACCGGGTTGTCGATGAACGGCTCGATGCCGGCGAAATCGATGATCTGCTCCAGGCGTTGGCGGATGAAGTCGCGGCGCAGGCCGAGCAGCGCCCCGTTCAAGAAGATGTTCTCCCGCCCGGTGTAGTCCGGGTGGAAGCCGGTGCCGAGCTCGAGCAGCGCCGAGACCCGGCCGTCGACCCCGATGCGCCCGCCGTTCGGATGCAGGATCCGAGCGATCAGCTTGAGGGCCGTGCTCTTGCCGGAGCCGTTGGGGCCGATGATGCCGAGTGCCGTCCCGGACTCGACCTCGAAAGAAAGGTCCCTCAGGATCCAGAACTCGTCGAACACGCCACGCCGGCGGCGGATGAAGGCTTCCTTCAGGGAATCGTGGCGCTGCTTGTAGACGCGGAACCGCTTCGAGACCTGGTCGAAGGTGATGACGCCCGCCATCAGACTTCCTCGGCGAATCGCCGGCTCAGGCGACGGTAGACGAGCAGGCCGACGGCCGCGGTCGCGACCGCGACCAACATGAACCCGAGCAGTGGGACCAATGCCGGTGTCCGCTTGTAGAACCAGATGTCCTGGTAGGAGGAAATCAGCCACGCCATCGGATTTGCCTGGAAAAACGGGCGAAAGCGGGCCGGGACCAGGTCGAGCGAGTACACGATCGGCGTGCCGAAGAACCAGACGGTCAGCAGCACGCTCAGGAAGTACTCGATATCGCGGAAGAAGACCTGGACCGCGGCCAGCAACGCGCCGAGCCCGACGCTGAAGACCAGCTGCAGGATCACCAGCAGCGGCAGGAAGAGGATGGCGAGGCCGATGCCGACCTGGAACACCAGGGCGAGGCCGGCCAACAGTACCAGGCTGATCAGGAGCTGCACCGAGGCGGTGGCGACCGCCGACAATGGCAGGATCTCCAGCGGGAAATGGACCTTCCGCACGATGTTCGCGCTGTGCTGCACCGACGTGGTGGCGCTGGTGAGGGTCTGGGCGAAGGCATTCCAGGGGACCAGGCCGGAGAGCAAGAAGATGGGATACGGCTTGATCGGAATCCGGACGATCACCGAGAACACCACCGTGTAGATCAGCATCAGAAGAAGTGGGTTTAGCAGCGACCAGAAGATGCCCAGCACCGAGCCGCGATACTTCGTCTTGAGGTCGCGCGCGACGAAGTTCGCGAGCAGCTCGTAGTAGGCCATCAGCGAATCGAGGCGTCCCGATGGTGTGCGCCCCGGGGCGGTGGCCCCCGTGCCGGCGCGCGAGGCCGCGCTGCGGCGGATGGGTTCGGTCGGTGTATTCACCTGCGGGATTGACCGTATCTTACTCAGGGCGAGCGCCGGAGCCGGCTCTTCACGAACCGGTAGATGGGGCGCAGCACCGGGCCCGCCGGGCTCTGTTTGACGCGGGCCCGAACGGCTCGCCAGCGCGAGGGCCGGCCGGACGCCGAGGGTTGCTGGCCGTTCTGCGGCAGGCGGAGCTCCCGGCTGAAGCCCTTGAGCAAGATCAGGATGAACTCGTTGTCCTCTGCGGACTCGGGCGGGGCAAAGGCCGCCAGCTCGAACTCGAGCCCGGCGGCGCGCTTGGCAGCCTGCAGGAATTCCAGGAAGGTGTCCGGCCGCCAGACGTGGAAATGAATGCTGTAGTCCATCTCGTCGAGCTGCCGGGCCCGGACCTCGGCCTGCGGATCCTTGTCGACGTTTTGCGCCCAGTCCAGGTAGTGCGCCTTGCGGTTCATCGCCGGCCCCTGTCGGTGCTCGTCCAGCAGATGGTCGAGCTCGGTCAGCTCGCGATCCCGGTCGAAGGTGATGCGCGGGTCTGGCAGCGCCAGGTAGAGGACGCCGTCCTGACGCAGGACGCGGTGAAATTCCTTGAGCGCGCGGATCGGATCTTCGAGGTGCTCCAGCAGGTGGTTGGCGATCACGAAGTCGAGCGAATCAGGCTCGAAGGCCGACAGGTCCTCGGCGCTGCCCAGCACTTCGACCGGGGCAAAGGTCTCGTTGCTGAGCTCCGGGTAATGCGAGCGCAGCACCGACTCCGGCAGGCGGTCGACATAGGTCACCCGAGCCGAGGCCGGCACCTCGAGCGGCCGGTGCAGGGCGCCGATCTCGATCCCATGGCCGCGCAGCCAGCGCGCCAGCCGCTGGCGCTTGGTGGCTCCGGAGGGATGCGGCGACTCGTCACACAGCCGGGTCGACGCCATTGCCTCGAAGGATAGCCAAATGAGCCCCGGCGTCAGTAGGCGTGCGAGTGTAGGAAGACCCGGCCGATCGTCAGCAGCAGGATCTTGATGTCGAAGGAGAGCGACCAGTTCTCGATGTAATAGATGTCATAGATGGTGCGGTCGGCGATCGAGGTGCCGCCTCGCAGGTCGTTGACCTGGGCCCAACCAGTGACGCCGGGTCGCACCTGGTGCCGCTCCAGGTATCGGGGGATCTCCGATCCGAAGCGCTCGACAAAGAACGGCCGCTCGGGACGCGGGCCGACCAGGCTCATGTCGCCGCGAATGATGTTGATGAGCTGCGGCAGCTCGTCCAGGCTCAGCCGCCGCATGAACCGGCCGACTGGCGTTCGCCGGGCGTCGTCGGGAGCGGCGAAGATCGGCCCGGTCTCGGCTTCGGCATCGGCCACCATCGAGCGAAACTTCAACAGGGTGAAGACCCTCCCCCCTTGGCCAACCCGCTCCTGCCGGTAGAGGATGGCTCCCCGCGAGCTGACCGCGATCGCGATCACCAGCAGCACCCAGATCGGGCTCAGCACCACCACCAGGGTGAGCGACACAACGAGATCGAACAGGCGCTTGGCGGCGAGCCCGATCCCCTCCATCTGGCTGCGACGAACGCCCACCAGGGGTATGCCGTCGACCACGTCAGCGGAGACCCGGGTGGTGATGATCTCGAAGACGTCCGGCAGCATTCGGAAGTCGACCTGCAGGTCATCGCAGGTCTTGATCAGGTGGAGCATCTCATCGTGGCTGGCGCCCGGCAGCGCCAGGAACACTTGGTCGATCTGCTGACGGCGCACCTGCTGCGGCAGCTCGCCCACCGGGCCGACGATCTGGCTGCCGGCAAACGGGGTTCCGACCGCGAGCCGGTCGTCCAGCACACCGCAAACCGTGTAGCCATATTCCGGAAACATCGTCATGCGATGCAGCAGCAGCTCGCTGCCGGCCCCGGTCCCCACCACCAGCACCCGGTCGGTGCCGATGCCCCGGCGCCGCCGGATGCTCATCACCCGCCGGAGGAGCAACCGGTTGATGGTGATCAGGACCAGCGACGCCACGATCAGGTAGAGCAGGACCAGCCGGGAGTAGGAGAATCCACGGTAGAGCGACATCAATGCCAGCGTCACCACGCCGGCGAGCGCGGCGGCGCCAATGATGGAGAACAGCTCGTCGAGGAAAGGCCGGCCGCGCCGGATTCGATAGACACCGCTGGAGGCGAAGGTAACCACGAAGATCAAGGCCACCACCGGGGCCGCCGCCAGGTAAGGCGCGATGCTCGGCGGCTCGGTCCCGGGAATCGGAATGCGATCGATGTGGAAGCGATAGTTGTAGGCGATCACCGCCCCGCCCAGCAGCGAGAGGACGTCGAGCGCCGCCCGGGTCCAGGGGAGCCACTGGTTCTTGCGCATCAGGCGCGGCTCATCGACACCTGGCGGCTGCCGGCCCAGGTCAGCGCGAGCAGGACCCAGAATTCCAGGCTCAGGTCATTCTTCAAGTAGGGCACGTCCACCAGGCCGTGGACGAGGATGCCGACGAGCGCCAGCAGGATGCCCAGCTGCAGCGGCCGCCACTCCGCGGCGCCTTTACGCCAGCCGATCCAGGCGACGCGCAGCACCTGGACGAAGAGCCAGGCAAACGCGGCGAGCCCGAGCAGGCCGGTCTCGGTCCAGAAATTCAGCACGATGTTGTGGGGATAGATCAGGTCCTCCCGGTAGACGCCACTACGATAGGCGTCGATCGTCTGTTTGAACCCGGAGAGGCCCGAGCCGAAGATCGGATGGTCCTTCAGCATCCGGAAGGTCGCGCCCCAGAGCCGGAACCGTTCTTGCAGGGAGTTGTTGGGGTCCGCGAGGTCGACCTCGTGGCCCAGCCGGCTGGCGATCGGCGGGATCCTCGAGACGGCGGCGATCAGCACCAGGATCACCGGCAGCAGCCAGACGCGGGCGCGATGGCTGGCGGCCAGGAGAATCGCGATCACCACCAGCGCCAGGTACCCACCCCTGGAAAAGCTGAGCAAGGCGGCGGGCACGGCGATCACCAGGAAGGCCACACTCCCCCACCGGTCGCGCGGATCGGCCGCGTAGACGGCCAGGGCGGCCGCGACCGCGATCAGCGGCACGACGAAAAGGGCGACGGCATTCGCGGTCTGATAGATCGCCACCGGCGGAGCCACCGCGACGTTCAGAGTGTGTTGGCGAATGGCTTGCAGAACCACGAAGCCGTTCGGGATGGAGACCACGATCCCGGAGATTGCGAGTCCGGCGAGGATGAGCCGCGCCTGCGACCAGCTTCGCAGGATGGAAATCAGGACGACGAAGAAGGCAATCGGTTCGAGGATGTAGGCGCGGTAGAGGCCCAGGGCGGCGCGATGGTCGGGGGCCACGAGCACGGAGATCGCGCCAGCGACGATGAAGAGCAGGGCGGGCAGCGTGAACGAGGTTCGCCAGGCGGGCATAAGCTGATGACGCCAGGATTCGACGACGAAAAGGACGACGGTGAGCAGGATGCCGGTTTCGAGAAGCGTCGTCGGCAGCGGCCCGTAGTGCCA
>Ga0209805_1000933_pt1 | contig 18013 bp, 13 predicted proteins | sample GraSoiAngelo_148_FD_185905 | JGI IMG/M metagenome (GOLD analysis project Ga0209805, IMG submission 185905) | Grasslands soil microbial communities from the Angelo Coastal Reserve, California, USA - 14_1009_09_20cm (SPAdes) (version 2) | ecosystem: Environmental > Terrestrial > Soil > Grasslands ... | reverse complement strand
CCAAAGTCTGGGCGGGCACACCCTACGCCGAGGTTGGCTTCCCTTATGGACCGGTCATGGGCATCGTGTTCACCGCGATCGGGGTTGTCTACCGCGCCGCGTTCGGCCAGGGTGGCATCCCGTCCATGGACAGCATCCAGCTGGAGGTCCTGATCAAGCTCTTTAACGTGGTGCTCGGCCTGGCAGACGGCGTCTTGATCTACTTGATCTTGCGGAAGCGCTTGGGCAACGTGTTGAGCGCCGTGGGCGCCGGCCTTTTCGTGTTCAACCCGGCGGTCTGGTTCATGATGTCGGTCTGGGGCGAGACCCAGACCATCAGCCTGCTGTTTCTGCTGCTGGCGATCTGGCGGGGGGAGGCTGAGGACCCGGTAGGCGCCTGGGCGGCCCTCGCCCTGGCGGCCCTGACTCGACCGCAGATGATTATCCCGGCGGCGTTCCTCGCCCTCTACTTGCTGCGCCGTTTTCCGCTTGGCGCATCGATTCGCGCCGCGTCCTGGTCGATCCTGATTGCCTTCATCGCGGTGGCCCCCTTCACGCTTCGGATCAGCCCCGCGCTTCCGGTGAGCTATCTGGAGCGCGTCGCCGGCACCCAGGCCGCAACACCGAGCGACAGCTACTCGTATGTCAGCTCCGATGGCTATAACCTCTGGCCGCTGGTCACCCAGTCCGTGTCAGGTCAATCAGGCAAGGCCCGGCTCTACTATCCGGCTTCACGATCGGTGTGGGGGCCGTTCAGCTACAGCAGCCTCGGAACGCTCCTGCTTGTGATCACCCTCGCGATGCTTGGCCTGACACTCGCCCTGGCATCGAGGCGATTACGTCCCGGTGGCGTCCTGCCCTTCCTGCTTGCGGCAACGCTCGCATTGCTGGTTTTGAAGACAGGCGTCTCCACCCATCACTTTGTGCTCGCTATCGGCCTGCTTATTCCTTGCCTCGGTTTCATCACGGCTCCGGCCTATGCCGCACTGGTGATGGCGGTCACCGTCACAACCTTTGTTTCGCTGTGGGGCAGTCTTGGGTATGCGCTCCAAGCTGCGCCAAAACTGTACCCATTGCTGGATGCGGAGCACAACATTTTGACGGCCGCCTTCATGAATCTCTTTAACAGCGACGTTTTCATCACGGCCGCGACCATTGCCAACCTCGCCGTCTTCCTCGTCAGCCTGGCCATGGCCGCACGCGCCCTGACCCGCGAAGCGGAAACAGGCATGCCAGGAGCAGGGCAATCAGCACGGCGAGGTTGAGCAAGACGCCAACGGTCAGCGCCAGGTCATTGACGGATAACTGAAGGAGGGCTCTCGCCAGCACGCTGTGGCCAGGATGGATCGGAAATGATTCGTAATGCCCATAGAGGAGCGCAACTTCCACGCTCCCGACCATCATGACGAAGGTCGTTATTGTCAGCACGCCGATGGCCGTCGCATAGAGCAGCCTTCCGAAAACCTTCATGCAGAGAACTAAAACGGCCAGTACGAGGACAAAGTGCGTGGCTGTGATTCCGGTCTGGAACATCACGAGTGCCATCATGGCAAACGCCAGGGCGGGCAGGTAGGCAGCGGCCGTGGACACCCCGCGGGAAAGCATCCGGCCGATCGCAATGGCGACCGCCGAGGCGAGCAACAGCAGACCTGCGGTGCCGTACGAGACCCCGCCCCCGAGTTGGGTTGCCGCCGGAAAGATCATTCGGGCCAGGCCGTGCTGGTGGGCCAGGACCAGCGTCGCCAGGGGCCAGATCGACGCCGCCTGCGCCGACACCGAGGTGTCGTTCGTAGTGGTTACGAAGCCGAGGACATGCAGCATGAAGTCGGAGGGCAGCGATGGCGCGATCTTCACCGAGAACGGGGTGAGAAAGAGGAACACGATCACGGCGGCCAGGGCAATGCCGACCGCGCTTCGTCGCAGGGAGAACCTGCCGCCGAAGACGATCGCCAGTACCAGGCTTGCCACCAGCATCTGGGGCCGGGTTAGGGCTCCCAGGGCAAGAGCCAGCCAGGCCAGTGTCGGCTGCTCCCTTTCGGCCGCGAGGATGGCGGCGAAGAGAAAAAAAGCACTGATCACCTGGGTGGTGCCCCAAACCGACGCACTGAACCAGACGATCGGATTCAGGACGAACAGGGCGGCGCCGAGCAGGCTTGTCCGCGGGCTCAGCCGGAACACCCGCAAGATGCTGTAGATGAGGGCGCCATCGGCGAGGATGAAGAGCAGGTTGATCGTCTTGATGACGTACTCCAGCGCAGAGCCGTTTACGGTGATCGATCCGAACCATCGACCGATCCAACCTGCGGCCAGGAACACGTAGGCCAGGGTCGGTTCGTAAGCAAATGACGCATCGTGATAGGGGCTGCCTGCCGTAATGGTCGCCATGCTGACCGTTCCTGGCCGGTAGTAGAGCTGATCCGGACCGTATTGGGCGGCGGTGTAGCCCCAGATCTTTTCCGCCAGCATGTCGTAGGGGTGGTTACCCAATCCGAACGACGCCACATTGACCAGGACGAGGCCACCGACCAGCAACACGACAATGGCCAGGGTCTTCCACGGCAGCCGCCGAATCGTCCTCCGTACCCAACGAAGGATGTCGCCCAGATAGGCGATGGGTGCCCATCGGACGCGGTACGCCTGGCTCGCCAGGGCTAGCCCGCCGAGGACCAGGCCCACCAGCACGAGCGCCCGCGTCCTGTAGTCCCCGACTTTGTTGGGTCCCGACCAGTCGTGTGGCAGGGTCAGCGCGTAGTTCGTGATTCCTGCCGACACGGGATCCATAACGGGAAGCACCGACGCATTGAGAGAGAGCCTGACGCTGCGTAACAGATCGGGGATTTCGGCCGTCGTCAGCCGGATGTGCTGATCGGCGGACGCGGCCGCGATCACCCCGGCCACCTTGTCCACGACGAACTCAACGTGATACGGTCGGCCGGGCGCATAGCTCCCCAGGCGGGCGCGCACCTGAAGCTCGCCGCCGATCAGCGTTTGGCGCACGCCGGCCCGCTGCACCGTCACGACCTCGACCGGATAGCCGGGCGCTCCACCAAATGCCAGGAAGGCTCCCGCGCCCGCAGTGGCGCTCATGATGCCGACTCGAAAGGACCCCGCTCCGCGACCCGAGACCACCACGTCCATGGAAGCCGTGAACCGCTGCAATGGAGTGGTGACCAGGGTCGCCGTCGGCATCGATTGCCGAACCGCAACCATCTGTAAGGAGCGCGGCGACACCTCGATGGTTCCCGCCACCGATCCCTGACCGGTAGGATCCGTGTAAATGAGGTTCGGGTCGAAACCGGCATAGACCTGGTCGACCGCAGGATGCCGCCACGCGATCCCCGGAATAAGCATGAGACCCAACGCGAGGACGGACGCCGCGAACAGGACGGCGGCCGCTACCGCCTTGAAAGGTTTGCTCAGAGCCTCGCGATTGGCGTCGCCGGCACTCACCCGTTCCGGTTTCGTGTGAAGTAGAGGAGCGCCATTGCCGCAAGCATAGTGACCCCAACCGCCACCATCACCCAGACGACTTGCCAGATTGACGCGTGGAAGGCTGAGATCAGGACAACCTCCAGCAGTACAACGAGGACGATCACCGGCACGAAGCGATGATCGTGGCGGGCCAGCAGGTAGGTCACCAGTAGGCTCGCCAGTGCCAGGGCCGCCATTCCGACGCCATAAATCGGCAGATAGGGACCCGCCGTGGTGAATTGCGGACCGAAGGGCATCAGCGCAAGCGAAGGCGCAAGGGCTAAGCCGATCACCGCGACGCTCGCGACCGCCACCATCGCCACCGCCGATAAGGTCAACGTCCGTGTGCTGGGTCTTCCGAGGTGCTCCAGCGCGGTCACTCGTGGAAACATCACCGCGGAGATACTGGCGGTCACCATCAGCACCACGCGTCCCAGCGTTGCAACCGAGGCGTAGAGTCCGGCTTGCTCCGCACTGAGATAATGCTTGACCAGCAATACGTCGCTACTGGCCAGCAGAGTTGTACCGGCTACCGCAACCGCTGCCGGACCGGCAAATCGCACCACTGGCTGCGCATCGAACCGAAGCGCACGATGGCCGGTCGCGACCCGGCGCAGCGGCCAGAACGAAGCGGCGTAACTCACCACGATCCCAGCGCCGACGGCAAGGATGGCGCCGTTGGCCCCGAACCCTAGCTCGATGACGACGACGGCCAGGACTGCTCGTGAGAAGGCATCGAGGGTTTGCACCGCCGACAGCGAAAGAAATCGTTGCTCACCTTGAAGCACCCCGCGATTGATCGCGGCGAGGAGAATGAAGAGCACGGCCGGCGTCAGGGCGGCAACCGTTTGTGGGGGGACCAGGAGGAACCTGGCAATCAGCGGCGATAACAGAAGGAACAGGAACCCCGCCCCGAGTGAGCTCCAGACCAGGATGCTCGACAACCTGCGGAAGAATAAACGCAGCTCGTCAGCGCTTGACGTGGCCACAAACGCCGCGGCAGAGCGCGACGCAACCATCGATACCATCAGTCCGGGCACAAGCAGGACAGAAAAAAGCGAGAAAACCGCCGCCACTGAGGCGTAGTCGCGGGGTCCGAGGAGCCTTCCGGACAAAAACTGGTAGCTCGCGGCCAGCCCCAATACGACAAGGCTCCCCAGAAAGTAGATGGCATTGTGGCGCAGCAAAGATCCATCCGTGGAAGCCGTGGCGACGCCGGTGGTGTCGGCGGCTAAGTCGGGTGCGGTGAGCGGTGGGCGCAACAACCTCATACCGTGGCCATCCTTGCCGCGACGGCGTCGCGAATCACTTTTTCGTAGCGGCCGCAGACCTCGGCAAAGCCGAATTCCCCGGCGGAAGCAAGACTGGAAGCCGAAAGGCGCCGATAGGATGCTTCGTCCGTCAAGATCTCGATCAGCCCAGCCGCCAGGGCCGCCTGATCGCCGAAGGGATAACGCAGGCCGTTACGACCATGCCGGACCGCACCCGCTGGAACCCCCGAGCTGGCGACCACCGGCACACCGCAGGCGTTGGCCTCGAGAACGACGATTCCGAAGCCCTCCACTGACGACGGCAGCGCCATGACGCGGCAGGACCGGAGCAGATCGCGCTTCTCTGCGTCTGTCAGATCGAAATGGAACGTAACGTGCCGCTCGAGATCGAGGCGTCGGATCAGCTCGACCAGCTTCTGCTCATAGGTTCGGTCGGTGTGACGGCCGGCCAGGACGAGCTGTGCGTCGGGCACCTGCCTGATGATCTGCGGCATGGCCTGGATCACGTGATCGGGACACTTGTACTGCAGAAACCGACCGAGCCACACGATCCGCGGCTCTGTCACCTGACCGGCGCGGCCCTCCCGGAGCCAATCTTCACCGATGCACGCCGGCACGACGACGACGTTCTCCCGCCTAAACCCGAGCTGCGGGAAAGCCTCGCGCCACTCATCCGTCCGAGCCACAACGATGGTGTCCCGATGGATGAATGCGGTGACGCGCTCGAGCAGCGTCAGCGGGGCAACGAGCAGACCTGGATACTGAGCTTCGAACAGAGCTTTGTGGATCTGGTGCCACTCGGTGATAACCGGCTCCTTGACATAGAGCGGAGCAAAGCGCGGGATCCGAGAACCGCCGAAGCCCTCGACTACCGCGGCGTCGAATCGGTTGCGGCAGTGCCTGATGTAGTACCAGAAGGTGCGCAACCACAGGGACAGGATTCCACCCAACCTCACGACCTGGATGCCGTCGATCACTTCGGATCTGGCAGCGCCCGGGAACCGGCTCGCGACGACCGTCACCGTGTGGCCCTGCTGGGTCAGGAACTGGGCCCGTTCCCACATCCCGATATCTCCCCCGGCCGCGCCGGGATGGTGGCCGTCTCGGGTCATCAGGAAGAGAACCCGCAGTGTTCGGGGGCGCCGTTCGCTAGCTGCGGCCGCTAGCGATCCCTGCTGCAACGTCCTCCGGGACCGGTGGCGCGAGACTCCGCGGGCCTCGATCGAGCACGGGCCGCCTCGGTTGGTAGGTCATTATGTGCCACATCATGGCGAGACCAACTCTGAGGCCCTTCCACATACTCCGGCTGGCCCCCTTGGAGGTGCCGATCCGCCGCCGGAAGGTGATGGGAATTTCGATCAGCGATAGGCCGTAGTCGAGCGCAACCAGCATCATATGCGGCGAGAAATGGTCCTGACCCACCTCCAGCGCTGGAAGGATGCGCAGCACCGCATCCCGCCTGATGGCGCGGTAGGTGCAGCCGACATCGCTGAGGCGGGCCGCTCCCAGGAACTGTGAATCCCAGAAGCGGAGTCTGAGGAGGGCACTCACGGCGATATTCCCCCAGGTAAAGAAGTAGTCCATCTGCGAGCCCGGCTCCACGAGCCCGGGGACGACGCGCGTGCCGACCACGATGTCGGCCTGGGTGATGTACGCCTGGAATTTTTTCAGGTCGGCCCCCGCGAACGTCCCGTCGCCCTCTACGAGGACGACGACGTCCGCCGCGTGCACCTTCAGCGCTTCCTCCAGTCCACGGAGACAGGCGTAGCCGTAGCCCTGACGCGTCTCCTGGATCACGGTGGCGCCGGCGCGCCGTGCCAGCGCCGCGGTCGCGTCCTCGCTGTTGTTGTCGATGACGATCGTCTTGACAACGCCTTCCTGTGTGGAAAAGTCCTTCACCACGCCTGTGATGGCGTCGGCCTCGTTATAGGCGGTAATTGCGACGACCATGCGACCTTGAGCGGGCTCCGATGCCGATCCGGCGCCAGGCGAACGAGAAGATTTGGCGATGCCCGACCGCCGTCTCGACCAGCGTCCGAACGCAACCAGGGTCCCCATTGCGGCGATCAGGCCGATGAGACCCCAGGCGAGCAGGTCGGCGATGAATGACTTGGCGATGTCCAGGACCGAGGTTAGTCCCCTGCTATCGAAAGGCAACAGATTCAAAACGAAGAGCAGCGGGTGAAGCGCCGCCCCCAGCAGGGCCAGGACGATGACGGCGAGCACGAGAAACCGCGCCATCCTAGACTCCCACTCGCGTGCCGTGAGCCACGGCCGGCATGGCAGGGGACGCATCCTCAGCGGCCCATGACTGCATGCCGTCATGCTCGAACGCCATCGGCAGGACCTGGCCACCCAGCTCGACGATCCGCTTGGTGACCGCGGGCTTGCGATCGAAGGGACAGTAGAGGAACATGAAACCACCTCCGCCGGCACCGCTGATCTTGCCTCCGATCACGCCCAGCCGGCGCGCCTCCTCGTACATCTCCTCGATCCGGGGGGTCGTCACATCGATCGCCGTCTGCTTTTTCGCCAGGAAGTCCTCGTGGAGAATTTCCGCCAGATCACGCAGCCGGCCGGTCAGTAACGCATCCTTCGCCTCGATCGCGAGGGCCTTCATTCGGGTCATCGCCTCGAGGACGCCGGCATGACGGCTTTCGTAGCCGGAAATCTGGTTCTCGATTATTCGGGATGACGATCGGGTGGTCCCAGTGAAGACCAGGAGCAAGTTGTACTGCAACTCATAGATGATCCGCGGATCGATCCGGAGAGGGTTGACGACCACGTGTGATTCATCATGAAATTCGATCAGGTTGAAGCCGCCGAAGACGGCAGCGTACTGGTCCTGGAGGCCTCCGGGGATCCCAACATCCTTTCGCTCGACCTCCCAGGCCACACGGGCCACCTCGTACTTGTCGAGGGGTAACCGTCTCCACGAACGCAGCGCACCGATGACGGCGACCACAAGGGCTGATGACGCACCAAGCCCCGAGCCCGGGGGCGCCTCGGTCTCCATGTAGAGCTCGATGCCGGTTCCGTCCGGCTCGGTATCGGGGAGCAGTCGACGCAAGCAGGCTTTGACCAGGTCGAAGTTGCCATCGTACACAAGCGGATCGTCGAATCTGAAACTGGCGACCGCCTTGTAATCGAGCGAATTGACCTTGATGAGTCGGTCGCTGGGAAATGTCAGCGTCGCATAAGCGTATCGATCGATGGTGGCGTTCAAGACAACGCCTCCATGCTCCTGGACATAGGGCGAGAGGTCGGTCCCACCTCCACAAAAGCTGATGCGCAGCGGCGCCCGGGCTCGAATCATCAAGGTGATCGCCACTCCTCGAGGAAGAACCGCTCGACCGTCTCGCAGAGCACGTGTTCGATGGGCAGCAGTGCCTCCTGCACCAGTTGTGTGTCGCTATTTGGGACTTCAATGGCAAAGTCGACCTGCGTTCGTCTTGCCGCACCCATTCCGACCAGGCCGATCGTCGTCATACCGATCCGCCGGGCTGCATCGAGGGCCCGCAGAACGCTGGGGCTCCGGCCGCTGGTGCTGATCACCAGCAGAACATCGCCTGGTTTCCCCAGAGCCTCGACCTGCCGCGCGAAGACGCTTTCGTAGCCGACGTCGTTGGCGACGGCGGTCAAGATGGACGTATCCGTCGTCAACGCAATGGCGGGAAGGGCGCGTCGCGGAAAATCCTTCCGCAGCAGATTGACGAATTCAGCCGCCACGTGCTGACAATCCGCGGCACTTCCACCGTTGCCGCAAAGCAGAAGCTTCGAGCCGGTTTGAAAGGCGGCTCCAATCACCCTGGCCGCCCCGATGATCTGGTCGGTGCACTCGTCGGCAGTAAGGGAGATCGTTTGCGCACTTTGGGCCAGCCGATTTCTGGCCCACGCTTCGACTCCCCGGTCACTCGAGCTTTGGCCTGCCAGCCTGGCGAATTCGTCTTTCATGATGTGGCCGGCCAATCGATACGAGTCGGGGGTGCCGATATCGACAAACGGACCGCCCCCGACGACGCCATGGACACGCTGTCGACCGAGCCGGGGAAGGATGTCGTTCTCCAGAGAGAGCGGACAATCAGGGGGCATTTCGTCGATCACGGGGCGTTCAATCAGATACACGCCGGCACTGATCAGACCAGGCGTCTGTTCAGGGGTCTTCTCGCGAAAGGCGCGAATCCAACCATCAGATCCCAGGTCCACGGCGCCGTAGGCGGTACGGTCGTCCACCGGCACCAGCCACAGGGAGGCCCGCGCACCGTTCAGGCGATGCTCTGCCAGGAGCCGGTGAATATCCACGGGCGTGTAAGAGTCGCCATTGAGGATCAAGGTCGTACCCGAGGGCCCGTCCGGGAGGGCGGCGCGGACAGCGCCAGCCGTGCCCAGAGGCTGTGCCTCTCGCGCGTACTCGAGGTGCATACCGAGCCGGTTACCATCGCCAAAATAGTTCTCGATCGCTTCGCTCTTATAGCCGGTACAGAGAGTGACGTCGCTCAATCCGCGCGCCCGCAGCGAGATCAAGATCCATTCGAGCATCGGCTTTCCCTCAACGACGGCCAGAGGCTTTGGCGTGCCGTTGAGGACCGGACGCAGCCGCGTTCCCGCTCCGCCGCAGAGGACGAGCGTCTTCACGGTGCGCTTGCCTCGAGGGCGGCCGTCTGACGGCGACTGGCGATTAAAACAAATTCGGCAGCTCCAGAGAGACTCTCGAAGACCGGACATGCGATTGGCAGGTCGTCGCCGGCAGCCGATCCGTTCAGGGGTCGAACAAGAATGGGGAAGCATCCGGCTGCAACGGCAGCGTCGATATCTGATGGTTGATCACCGACCAGCCAGGACGACGCGAGGTGGATACCCATCTGCGTCTCAGCCTCAAAGAGCAGGCCCGGCTGAGGTTTGCGGCACCGGCAGTGGGCGGCCGGATGGTGAGGACACATCAGGACAGCGTCGATCCTACCGCCCGCCGCGACGACGATCTGGCCGAGGCGATGGTGAATATCCTCCACGACCTGGCGGGAGACGATCCGACGTCCAATCGCCGATTGGTTGGTCAGCAGGACGACGCGCAGGCCGGCCTGGGACAGCCGAACGATCGCGTCGACGGCGCCGGGTAAGAGCTCGACCTCCGCCCAGTTCTTGATGTAGTCATCCCGGTTCCGAAAGATCACCCCGTCGCGATCGATGAAGACGGCCCGGGACGCGATCCTTGGCCGATCGACCGGCGTCACTTTGCCGGCGTCGACCAGTCGGCACCAACCTCCTTAAGGGAGTAGCGAATCTCGTCCGGGTTCGCCGGATCATATTTCTCGGAGATGTGGTACATGAGGATGGCTTCCGCCGCGGTGTGGTTGCGCCATCCATGGAGCACGCCGGGCAGGATGCGCAACACCGTCCCGTCGTACTCCGACAGGCTCACGAACCGCCATCGGTAGGTCCCGTCTCCGTTTGGCAGGGCCAATCCGACCTTGAGCGCGCCGCGGATCACAAACCACTCGTCATACTGCCGCCGGTGGGCATGCCAGGCGGTAACGACGCCCGGATAGGCATGGGTGATGTTGATGTCGCCGGTAACCTGGCCAAAGATGTCGCAATAGCGGCGCCCCCGGTCGTCGTCATAACGGCGGGCCACCTCTTTGATCTCCGCGAATCCGTCCAGCATCTTCATGTGTTCGAGATTGGTCTTCCCGTTGAGGGAGGCGACGGGCGCACTGACGTCTCGCATCACGACGCGACCACCTCCGCGACGGGTTCTGATTGCCCTTCCACGCTCGCGCGCATAGCGCGCTCGCTGAGGTAGGCAGTCAGCGCCTCGCGCCACGAGCGCAGTCGTCCGTATCCCTCGCGCTGAAGCCGGTCGGACCCCAGGACCGAATAGCCGGGGCGAGCGACACGGGCCCCGGACTGGTCGGTCGTGATGGGCAACACGGCGACGCTGAGGCCGGCGCGCTCAAATATCGCCTGCGCGAACTCATACCAGGAGCAGGCGCCGCTGTTGGTGACGTGGAAGGTCCCGGTCGCGCCATCATCAATGAGGCGCCGCACCATGATGGCAAGGTCCCGCGTATAGGTCGGCGAGAGCGTCTGGTCCGTTACCACCGACACCGTGCCACGCTCCTGGCCCAGCCGGAGCATGGTCTCGACGAAGTTTCCGCCTTTTCCCGATGCGCCCTTGATACCGAACAGGCCCGACGTTCGGATGAGGAGATGCTCCGGGCAGGCTCGTCGCAGGAAATACTCACCCGTTGCCTTGGACCAGCCATAGGCGTTGACGGGACGGGCCGCGGCGCTTTCCGCGTATGGTCGTGCCGCGTCCCCGCTGAACACGTAGTCGGTGCTGAAGTGCACCAGGCGAATACCCAGAGCGTGACACGACCGGGCCAGCTGGAGGACGGCAAATGCATTGACCGCAAAGGCTCGCTCAGGATCCTCTTCGCAGGCTTCGACTTTGTGAAAGGCCGCGGTGTTGATGACCACCTTCGGTTGCAACGAAACGAGCACGCGGCGTACCGCCTCTTCATCGCAGACATCAATGTCAGCGTGTCGAAGCGGTGTATAGGCAGAGTCCGCTGATGCCCATTCCCGGCACAGGTCCGAGCCGAGCTGTCCGTTGGCACCCAGGATCACGGTGTGGCCCATCGCTAGACTCCGGCGGGGACGGCGTGAGGCAATCCCGTCTTGAACTTCGACCCGTTGGTGGCGAAGGCACCTTTTGCCAGCAGCCGCTTGAAGTGCTCGACATTGTAGTAACGACTGTCGTTGAGGTCCATCGCCGGGTTGGCGCGCAAGTGGCGGATCATCGTGCGAGTGGTTTCTATCATTCCGATCGACGGAACAAAGCCCAGCTCTCGGGCAGCCCGGGACACGTCGACTCGATAGCTGCGAACGTCTGGTCGATGGTGGACTTCGATATCGACGTCGATGCCGAACTCACGAAGCTCGGACTGAACGATCGCGGCGACCTCGCCGATGGTGTAGTTGCGGGTTGCGATGTTGAAGGTTCCGGTAACAGAGAGATCAGCCTGGAGCGCGTGGATGTACGCTTCGGCCGCGTCCTCCACGTCGATCACCGGCCGCCAGAGGTCAGGGTTGTTGACAACGATCTTTCCATCGGTCAGGGCGGTCTTCACCATCGCGTTGGTAATCAGGTCGAACCGCATCCGCGGGCTCCAGCCGACGACCGTGCCCTTGCGGAGTACGATGGGGCGAAAATCCGCGTCCGTTAGGCAGCCCATCAGGCGCTCGCCCATGTGCTTGGAAATCGCATACGGGAATGCCGGCTTGACGCGAAATGTCTCATCCACCTCGGCCGCGTCGTTGAGCCCATAGATGGAGCACGTCGATCCGAAGACGAAGCGGTGGACGCCGGCCTCGCGGGCCGCCTGGGCAACGATGCCCACCCCGGCGGCGTTGAAAATATAGTTAAGGCTGGGGCTGAAGGCCGCCATCGGGTCGTTGGACAATCCCGCCAGGTGCACGATGGCCTCGATGCCCTCCAACCACGCCGGATCGAAGTCGAGAACCGACTCGGGAATCAGTTCGGCTTCGGGGGCGAGATGGTCAAAGCCGAAAAATCCGCAGTCCACGACACGCACGGCGTGACCCGCTGTGACCAGCTTCCGCACCAGCACCGAGCCGATGTACCCGGCGCCGCCGGTCACCATCACTTTCATGCCGCGATGCCCCCGCGCCGACAGCACGCGCGTGTCGGACACAGACCCTGGGCATGACAGCCGTGCTGCCCCATCCCTGCCCGCCTCCTCGCCTTCCTTAACGCGGTCTTGCCCCGGAATGTTACATGGCAACCCCGCTTTGTCAACAGCCGGTCCGGTCGAATTGTACAAAACTGAACCGGTCTTCACGATTGTTAACCAATAACCCGAACTCACTGCGCGCGCTGCGGCCGGCCCCAACCGACGAGCAAATCTACGAATTCACAGTTAGGCTTTGGACGTGCAGCCACGTCGATGGCCGGCATCGAGTGTGCTCGCCTGGCTGATCCCGATCGCCGTGCTGCTCGGCCTGCAGACCGTGTTGGTCTTTCGCGAGCAGATCTTCAGTCCGGTTGATGAGCTGCAGCACGTCGACTACGTACGCACCATTGCCCTTCAGGCGCGGCTGCCGGTCTTCGGGGACCAGCAGGTCGATCTGGGCTTGGTCAGCCTCTACTTCCATCAATATCCGGCGCCGCCCACCGCGGCGCAGCTGCAACGGATCGGCGGGGCGCCCAGCTACGAGTCCCTTCAGTTTCCGGTTTACTACATGGTCGCGGCGCCTGTGTATAAGGCGTTGTCGTTCGATCCAAAGCTGGCTGTCTACGGCGTGCGCCTGCTCAACGTCCTGTTTTCCGCCGCCTGGCTGGTCCTCCTGATCCTCTTGCTCCGGCGTGTGGGCGTCGGCCGCGTGCCGGCGATCAGCGTGAGCCTCGCGCTAACACTGATCCCCGGGGTGGCCCTGCGCGACAGCCAGGTGATCAACGAGGTCCTCGCCAGCGTGCTGGTGACCTCGCTCTTCATTCTGCTGGTCGACCGGTTTCCAGAACGACCCCGGCTTCACTCCGCGGTGGAAGGGGCGGTCTTTGCGCTGGCCATCCTCACCAAGCTGACCGCGGTCGCGCTTCTGCCGGTTGTCGTCCTCGCCTGGCTGACACGAGGCCGTCCCCAGGGGCCCCGGTTCGTCGCCGGAGCCGCCGGATTTGGACTGGCGCTTGCGCCCTGGCTTGCCTGGGCAATTCCCGTCTATGGCATCCCGGTGCCGTTCGTGGGGCGGCATCCCCGAATTTTTCACCTGGCGGATTTTGCGCTGCCGCATGGCCTGGGATCCTGGAGCTCGTATCTCGGCCGCCTCGTCCACTATTTCTGGTTTCCCTGGGAATGGCAGTTGCCATCGGGCACCTGGCGGTGGCTCGATCTGGCCACGCTGTCCGTCGGCAGCCTGCTGCTGGTGGTGGCAACGGTCTGGGGAGGGCTGCACGTGGCCCGGCGACGCGCGTGGCAATCGCCGATGGACCGTGCGCTGCTCCTGTCATCCGCCAGCTTGATATCGTTCGCGCTGGCCTACGCGGTGTTCGTCGTCTGGCTCAACCGGATCTGGGAAACAGATTTTCGCGAGCTCTACCTCTTTTTCGCGCCTCTGGCGATCGCGCTGGGCTATCTGGCGCACCGCGTCGGCCCGCGTGTCGTTTCCGCCATAACCATGGGTTTTGTCGCCCTCTGGCTGGTCGCGGACGTGGGGTTTTACCTGGCGGGAACCTGTCCGCGCTGCTACCCGTGATCCTGGCTCGGGTCGCTTGAACGGGTCGAGCGCCGTCTGAGGGCCTCTGGTCAAGTCGGCCGCCGAGCGGTATCATGCCCCGAGTGAAGGCGAGGATCGTGGGGGCGGCGCTCCTCTGCCTGGTTGCCAGCATCCTCCCGCGAGCGACATCGAGTTCGGCGCCCTCCTCGGCCACAGCGGCGGCGGCGTTCAGCGGCGTGCCGCTTGCCACAGCGTCAGCTCCTCCCGTGGTCTCCGGCCCGGGTTCTGCCGGCGCGTCGACCCGGCCCTCGATTGGCGGTCCGGGCACCGCCTCGGAACTGGCATCCGGTGCGGGGGGAGGCGGGTTTGCGAATCAACCATTGATTCCGTTCCGCGGCGTGACGGTCCTCCTCTACGGGAACGACCCCTCGTTCGCCACCAAGACCGCGGTCCTGCTGGACCGTCTTGCCGGGCTGGGAGCCCACAGCGTCAGCCTGACGATCCCCTTCTTCCAGTCGGCCAGCGTCTCGGCAACGGACGTCCACATGGATCCGGTCGTGACCCCTACGCTGGCGAATCTCCGGATCTTCATCGCCGCCGCACATCAACGGGGGATGTCCGTCCTTCTCCGGCCGCTCCTCGACGACCTGAACATTCAACAGGCGGACAATTTCCAGGGTCAGTGGCGCGGGACGCTCAATCCGCAGCCGCGCATTCTCTGGTATGGCAACTACGAGACTCAGGTCCTGCTGCCGCTGGCGAGCCTCGGTGCATCGGCTGGACTCGACGTCCTCGACGTCGGGAGCGAGCTGCAGAGCCTCGAGGGGGATACCGCCGCCTGGCTCAATGTCATCAGCCATGTCCGGGGCGTTTATTCGGGCGCGCTGACGTTCTCGACGAACTGGGGGCACCCCTTCCCAGCCTTTGGCGGCTCGCTCAACTTCCTGGGTATTGACGCGTTTTATCCGCTGAGCGCGCCGGTCAACGCGAACGTGGCTCAGCTGGTTGCCGCCTGGCAGCCCTGGCTCAACCAGGCGGCGCAGATCCGCACGACCTGGGGCAAACCGGTGGTCTTTACCGAGCTGGGTACCACGTCGCAGGTCGGGTCCTTCGTGCAGCCCTGGAACTGGAACAACCATCAACCGCTGAGTCTCGAAACCCAGCGGCTGTACTATCAAGCCGCCTGCCAGGCGGCGCGCCCATTCAAGATTGGGCTCTTCTGGTGGGCCTACAACTTCGACCCCCTGACCTCCCCGAGCACCGATCCCGGCTATGACCCGCAGGGCAAGCCGGCCGAGTCCGAGATCGCGCGCTGCTACAGCTAGCCTAGCGCCCGATCACGCGGAACAGTCGCCAGGCCGGGACCTGGTCCCGCCCATCGAACTCCCGGACGAGGGAGCCAACGCCAGCCCCGGAATCGTACAGACCCGGATAGGCGCGTACCAGCGCATCCAGCGACGGCACGGAAATCGGGTTGGACGGCGCTGGAACCAGCAGGTACTGGACCGCCATCCCCGAGGGATCGGTGAGGGCAAGGCGGAAGTCTCGATCGTTGGTGATGACGAACTGGCGGGGATTCGCCGATGCCACGATCACGGGGAATCCGGTCGAGCTGTCGACGAGCACCGATCCGGCCGGCAGATGCTCCGCGTCCAGGAACTGAGCGATCGCCCGCGCGGCGGCAAACGGGTCCGCCGGCCGTTGCTGCGAGCCCGAGGCCATCACGACTGGACGCAGGATTGCCGCCTCCTGGGGGGCGAGCCCGGGGTCGGGCAAGGCCGACGCGCTGGCCGGGATGGCCACTGCCAGCGCGAGCACGGCGACCAGGCGTTGCGAGAGCGGCGCACCGCGGAAGCTGGCGGCGGCGGCCCACAGCACCGTCAACGGGATGATGGCGACAAACGGCGTCATCGACGGTAAGCCCGCGGCGCTGGCTTGAGCCACCATCGCGGTCAGGACCGCTGGTGCCAGCAGCGTCGTTCCCGCAACCAGCCCGGGCTGGCGGAGGCGCAACGCACCGAAGGCCGCCAGGCCACCAAGAGCGAGCAAGCCGGGTTCGATGGCCACCGCGCGGCGGAACACATCCACCACGCCCACGCCGTCGGTACCCTCGGCGTGAAGCTGCGAGCCCAGACTGTAGATCGACGAAAGCTGGTGGAATGGATCTCCCGTGATCAGCCAGGTGGCGCCGTTCCATGCGGCCACCACCAACAGGACCGGTCCCACGAGGATGAGGGCATCGCACACCGCCGTCAGACCGCGGTTCGGATCGGATCGGTCCTGGTTGCGCAGGCTGCGATAGACGACCAGGGCGGCCGCCCCCAGGACGGCCCCGAGTGCGGCCGGGCTCGCCAGATAGGCGGCCGCCAGCGCTGCACCGGCAGCGACCAGGCCGGACAGCCGCCCCCGCTCCAGCCACCGCGCCAGCGCGACGGTGGCCAGCAGCGAGAAGAACAGGAAGAGGGCTTGTGGAAGGCCCGTGCCGCCCACGTAGAGGAGCACCGGGTGAAGCCCAAACAGGAGCGTGAGCAGCAGCCGGGGCAGACGGCTGAGGCCGAAGTCTCGGAGCAGACGATTAACCAGAAAGACGGAGCCGGCCATAAAGAGCGCGGAGACGACGCTGCCGGCGAAGCCGAGTTGCAGGAGCGCGGGAAAGACGCCCTTGAATGGAAGCAACGTCAGGGCCAAGAAGGATTGCAGAGGTTGCCAGACGAACCCGATCGCGGCCAGATGCGGGTCCCGGCTGAAGAGGACATAGGATGCGTTGCCGACCCGGCTGAGCGCCTCGGGCACGACAGCCTGATATCCGAAGGTCAGGACCGCGGCGGCCGCAAGATAGCCGGTAGCCGCCAACCCAAACACCCACGGCCCTTCCGCAACCGGCGGCAGCCGGCGGGTCGTCGTCCCGGCTCGGGGGCGCAGCGAACTAGCGTGTTGCATGCGCGCCTTCTGCCACGGGTGCGTGGACGTCGAGCCCGTGGACACTCTTCTCCCAGAACGAGGGCGCGATCACCAGTTGCAGGAGCGCCCGAACTGCCGCGATCGACATCATCACCCAGTACGCGGGCGCCAGCAATGCCGCGACGAGCAGGTACGGCCGCCGTGCCACCCGGATCGCGATCAGTCCCATGTAAAGGGCAAGGAAATTGCCCAGGACGAGTGAGAGCAAGGCGGGGAAGTAGATCGCCGGCGGAAGCAGACTCTGCAGGAAGGGATTCCGATCGACAAACCAGAGCACCGTCAGACCCCAGAACAGCGGGTTGATGATCTGCAGGATGGGGACGGCACCGACCATGACGGAGAGCCCGAGAAAGCCTGCTGGTCCGAGCTCCCGCCACAGGCGCCGCGGATGGCGCATGTGAACCAGCCAGGTCTGCAGATATCCCTTGTACCAGCGGGAGCGCTGCTTGACCCAGTTGACGAAGTCGCTATTCGACTCCTCCAGTGTGGTCGAGTCGAGCACCATCACCTGGTAGCGGAATCTCTGCAATCGGACACCGAGGTCGGCATCTTCGGTGACGTTGTAAGGATCCCAGCCACCGACGCGCTCGAGGATGTCGCGCTTGATGTGCATCGACGTCCCGCCCAGCGGAACCGGACCTCCGTGCCGGGCGAGCGCCGGGAGCAGCAGCGTGAACCACGTTTCGTACTCGGCAGTAAACCAGCGGGTGATGATGTTCTGGCGGGCATTGTGGTACGAGAGTTTCGCCTGCAGGCAGGCCACGGAAGGGGGCAGACGCCGAAAGGCGAGGGCCGCCCGGCGCAGCTGCAACGGCTCAGGCCGGTCCTCGACATCGAAGATCGTAACCAGGCTTCCCTTCGCGTGCGCGAGGCCAACATTGCAGGCCTTCGGCTTCGTTCTGGGAAGGCTCACCGGGACCCGCGCGATCTCGATCGCCAGTGATGTGCGGGCTGCGGCCGCAGTCGCCGCTGCAATCGTCTCCTGATCATCGGCTTCGAGCAGCAGCTTGACGTCGAGCCGTTCACGCGGATAGTCGAGTCGCTCGAGAGCCCGCAGCGTGTGCCCAATCACCGAGGCCTCGTGGTACGCGGGGACG
>Ga0209805_1000932_pt1 | contig 18028 bp, 20 predicted proteins | sample GraSoiAngelo_148_FD_185905 | JGI IMG/M metagenome (GOLD analysis project Ga0209805, IMG submission 185905) | Grasslands soil microbial communities from the Angelo Coastal Reserve, California, USA - 14_1009_09_20cm (SPAdes) (version 2) | ecosystem: Environmental > Terrestrial > Soil > Grasslands ... | reverse complement strand
GGTGGCGTCATTCCCACACATGAGGCACTCACCTGATCGCCCTCGCCGGCGTACGGCGCAGCGATCTGCAGGGCTTTCGGAATCGCCTCCTTGCAGGAAGCCTCGTCCTTAAACAGGTACGAATCCACGTACGTCACCTCGAGAGACTTGGGCGCGTAGTAGTACACATGCAGTACCACCGTGTTGCCCAGAGTGCGTGGCTGCTTCACTTCGTCGGCCCACGCGGAGGTCGCCAAAAGTGTCAGGAGAATCATGCTGCATTTCATCTTTAGCCCCACTATCAACGCTGTTGAACCGCAGGGCCACCTTAGCGATCAGCCCAGCGTAGAGAGAATCCGACCATTGTCACTTTCAGCTCTTCAGTGCGATATGCACGCCGTCGGCTGATAAATTGAATTTCAGCCCTACCTCGGTCGAGACGAGCTTGATGACCACGCCGTGCTCATTCTTGAGGTAGACAGCAGTGCCCCCTCCGGCCACGGTAATACCAGCACTCGCGGCGACATAGTTCCCGGCGAAGTCCGAAAGATCCCTCAGGTTATAGACGCTCCCCGCGGCTGTGTAATTGGTCGCGCCCACATCGACGATGGAGACTCCCTTGATCGAGAACTGATGCGACCCGTCGCGGTACTTGAGCTCACCGTGACCCCAGGTATAGCCGATGCCGGCAGCTACGCTGCCGCCCTTCAGGGTCACGGCGCCGTCGGGTGTAGCATTGTCTGCGACCGGGGCGGACGAATCAGCCTCGTGCCCATACGCGGCGGCGCCGAGCAGAGTGCACGCCGCCAAAGAAATGATCATGTTGCGCATCGAATAACACCTCCACGAAAAAATCTGATCGTCATCCGCAAACGGGCAAATGGTGTCGCCGCGTCTGCGAAGATGAGACTGAAGCAAACGCACATTCTTTGTCTTCTCCCGAAAGGGTCACCGCACCACCCCCCGCCCGGAGATCGCACACACGCGCCGGGCCGGGCTGCGTGCAGACATTCGAAGCCGTCGCGATGAGCTACTTCGCTCAAGCGTCTGCGCAACAACAACCACCGGTACACCCGGGAGGGCATTAGTAGGGTGCCCACAGGTGCCCGGGGGGTTAGGGGCACGCCGGTCAAACGACGTGATGAGAGCAGGGCTGATCTTCGGTTCCCGAAGGCGTACCGACTCGCGAGCGAGTCGACGTTCTCATCTGGAGGCTCTCGCACATTAGGGAAGGCTAAGCGCTGCCCTCACGCGGATCGGCCCTCGCAGTTCTTCGCGGTGACGTGATCGCGAAGGACAAGCATAGACGCCCCCTGATAGCAGACGACGGCGCTCCCCGGCCCACAGGAGCCGGCACAGAGTGCGAGTTCGCCACTCAGCAGCGCGTCCGCGCCAGCCGCCATCGCGCCCCCCTCTTCGTGGCGCACATGGACCCAGCGGAGCGTCGAGCGCCGAACCGCATCCGTAAAATAGTTCAGCGTGTCGCCTGGCACACCGCAGCAACGTCTCGAGCCTGCGCTGATCAGCACATCCACCATCACCTCAGCCACCGTGCGCGTCATGACTGTCTCCCTGCGTCTTTCGAATCGGTCTTGGAATAGTCCCCTCGAAATCTCCAGCTCCACCGGCACGCTGTTGCGCGTAGCGTGGGAGCAGGGGCAGATCTTCTCGTGCTTCCTGGCAAAAGCACGCGAGCTCAGCCTGCGGCGGGCTCTTTGAGCCGCGGACTCAAGCTACGGGCCGTACTAAATCGGGGGGCACTGGCGCAGACTCTGGTCATGGACCGCTCGGCGCTCGGCCATCTGCTGCGCCCGCTCCAGGAACGGGGTCTCGTGAAACTCAGCGTCTCGCGAGAGGACAGGCGTGGCCGGGTGGTGATGCTGACCGCGGCAGGAAAGGCCCTCCTGCCACAGGCTCACCCGCTCTGGGAACGTGCGCAGAAGCGTTTCAAGGCGACCTTTGGCAGTGAAGCGGCGGCAAGGCTTCGCCCGACCCTCAAACGGGTCGCGACATCGGATTTCTAGGAACCGTGGCGGCGGCTGCTACGGGTATGGGCATCGGCATTGCAGGATTCACACGACTCAATAGGAGTTTGAAACATGATCCGAAAGGCAAAGGCTGTCTGGCGTGGCACAGGTCGAGCGGGCACCGGCGAGATCTCCACCGACTCCGGTGTCCTGGCAAGGACGCCCTACTCGTTCAGGACGCGCTTCGAGAATGAGAAAGGCACAAACCCTGAAGAGCTGATCGCCGCTGCTCACGCTGGTTGCTTCACCATGGCTCTGGCGTTTCTGCTGCAGAGCGCTGGATACACTCCTACCGAGCTCAGTGCCGAAGCCGCTGTAGCTCTCGAGCCCGAAGGCCAGGGGTTTCGAATCACCCGCTCGGCTCTGACTCTGCGCGCCAAGGTGCCGAACCTCGGGGAGGCGGACTTCGCCCGAATCGCCAAGGACGCCGAGGAGAACTGCCCGGTCTCCAAAGTCCTTAAAGCCGAGATCACACTGGATGCCAAGCTGGTCTGAGGGCTTGACCGACCGTTCGACCGACTCCGCGGCGGCCCCCGCGGCGGCCGACGAGTTGAACAGCAGGGCGGTAATGTCCGCCGCCCTGTTCTGGATTCCTAGTACTGGTCGCTGCCTCGATCAGTCGTGCCGGCGTATGTGCTGAGCTCCTCGAGGACGTGCTCACCCACCACGAACTGGTGGTTTGTGATTCCATCATCGAGGAGCTCGGCTGAAAGCTTCGCGACAAGTTCAATTTCCCGCAAAACGAGATTCGCCAGCTGCAGCGGTTATTGGGCAAGGTAGCGACCTCGGTGGCGCCCCTTGACCTCCCAACTTCGATTTGCCCTGACCCGACAGACATCCCGGTTCTCGGTACCGCCTTGGCTGGCGGCGCATCGGTCTTAGTCACAGTGGACAAGGAGGTTCGCGTGGCTGCGCAGCGCCCTGTCGTTTATGCCCTCAAAGGCGCGAGTCTGGGCTGGGTGTGCTGGCCGCGATCGCGGTCCTCGTGGCATTGTAGACTCGATGGTCTCGCAAACTGTCTCCTCCTGGGGAAATCTGGCTCGCTCGTCATCCACGGTGTATGGGCTGCGAAGCCGCCACGATCCGTTTCCGGCCATCCCCGTCGGTTCCACAATCCTGCCCTACGGAAACGGCCGCAGTTATGGCGACAGCTGCCTCAACCCGGGCGGCGCGCTGCTGCTGACGCGATCCATGGATCGCTTCATCGCCTTCGATCGCGACGCGGGCCTTATCACTTGCGAAGCCGGTGTCCTGCTGGCAGACATCCTGCAGTTGACGGTTCCCGCCGGCTGGTTTCTTGCGGTCGTCCCGGGCACATCCGCCGTTACGGTCGGGGGGGCTATCGCGAATGACGTGCACGGTAAGAATCATCATCGGGCGGGGACCTTTGGACGCCACGTCAGAGAGTTCGAGCTGCTCCGCTCAGATGGGCAACGGCTGACCTGTTCACCAGAGACGAACGCGGACTGGTTTGGGGCGACCATCGGAGGTCTCGGCTTGACGGGCCTCATCACCTGCGCGCAGTTGCAGTTGCGCCGCATCGCGGGCGCGGAGATGGAACTGGAGGTCATCAGGTTCGCGAATCTCGATGAATTCTTCCGCCTCAGTGAGGTTTCCGACCAGAACTTCGAGTACACGGTCGCGTGGATCGACTGCTTGTCTCGCGGAAGAAGTCTGGGGCGGGGTCTGCTCCAGCGAGCCAATCATTCGGCAAGTCCGGTGGAGCACCCAAAGCCCCGTATGGGGCATCTGGCCGTGCCGTTCACGCCGCCGTTCTCTCTCGTCAACACCGCGACGCTGCGGCTCTTCAACTTCTTGTACTATCATCGCCCGGGTACCAAGCGACACCGCCGCGAGCACTCTCAGAGTTTCTTCTTTCCGCTGGACAGCGTGGCTAACTGGAATCGGCTCTACGGTCCGCGTGGGTTCTACCAGTATCAGTGCGTCATACCCGGGCAGGCAGGGCCGGAGATGACCGCGCAGCTCCTCGAGAAGATTGCACGAAGCGGCCAGGGCTCGTTTCTTGCCGTGCTCAAGCGGTTCGGGAGCCTGACCTCACCAGGCATGCTGTCGTTTCCGCGGTGCGGTGTAACTCTGGCACTTGATTTTCCCAATACGGGAGCTCGGATCGAGCCCCTTTTCACACAGCTGGATGAGATCGTCGCCGCGGCCGGAGGGCGGCTGTATCCGGCGAAGGATGCCCGCATGCCGGCTGAGCTCTTCCGCAATACCTATCCGCGTTGGGGCGAATTCGAGCGCTACGTCGATCCGGCTTTCTCCTCGGGCTTCTGGCGACGGGTCACGCAAGGCGAAGTCGTGGTACACGGCGGAGGACCCGCGACGGAGAGCGCGTGAGCCGAACGCTCATCATTGGTGCCACGTCCGCGATTGCCGAGGCAACCGAACGTCTGCTCGCGGCCCGGGGCGATGCGCTCTACCTGGTCGGGCGTAACGAGACGATGCTTGCGGAGATCGCTGCGGACCTCGTTGTGCGCGGTTGCCGGCGCATCGCAACGGACTCGCTGGATGCCAACGATCTGTCTGCCCATGAGGCCATGCTGGAGCGGGCCGAAGGTTTTCTCGGCGGTATCGACATCGCCCTGCTTGCCTACGGGACCCTTCCCGATCAGGAGCGGTGCGAGAGCTCGGTAGAATTGACGGTGCGTGAGCTGCACACGAACGCGATCTCAGTCGTTGCTCTGCTCACTCGCCTCGCGAATCGCATGGAGCAGCGGCGTGACGGCATCATCGCGGTCATCTCATCCGTGGCCGGAGATCGCGGTCGCGGGAGCAACTATGTCTATGGGAGTGCCAAGGCGCTGGTGACGGCTTTCCTTTCCGGGCTGCGCCAACGATTACGCCCTTGCGGCGTTGCGGTCGTCACGATCAAACCCGGCTTCGTCGATACGCCGATGACTGCGGCCTTTCGCAAAGGAGTGCTATGGGCGAAGCCCGAGCGCATCGGTCGCGGCATCGTTCGCGCCCTCGAACGCAAACGCAGCACCGTGTATCTACCCTGGTTCTGGCGACCGATCATGTTCGTCGTTCGGGCCCTACCCGAGAGCGTCTTTATGCGCCTGCCGCTTTAGCCCTACAAGCTAACCAAAGCAATTGGGTTCGGCGTCTTTTAACTGCATCTCATACAATCCAGGCCAGGCTTCAATCTCGGCGAATGCACAAGAAGGGTCATAGAACCTAAACGGCCACCGCGGAGTCCTCACTCGCCATGCCTCCCTACCTAATAGCCCCGCCGGAAAGCGAGGGTCTCGGGCGCGCCATCGCGCAGGCGGCGAATTGGGAGTGGGCAGCTATCGAGGAACGGCGCTTCGCCGGCGGGGAGTTCACCCTGCGTCCCCTGGTCGCGGTCGGGAATCGGGATGTATGCGTCGTGCAAACGCTAGCGCCGACGGCGGAGGCTCCGATAGCGGATCGCTTGGTGCGTCTGCTGTTTTTGCTCGGCTCACTGCGCGATGCGGGAGCGCGTTCGCGGATAGCTCTCATCCCTTATCTTGCCTATGCGCGCCAGGAACGACGCACCGAAAACTGTGAGCCGGTGCACACGCGCTATGTGGCCGAGCTGTTGGAGGCCGCCGGCATGACGCATCTCATTGCACTCGATGTGCACGACCTTGGCGCGCTCGACAATTCGTTTCGCGTTCCAGTCGATCACCTCACGGCACGGCCGATTTTTGTCGATTGGCTGGCAGAGCAGCCCCTCGGCGACCCACTTGCGGTCGCCTCACCGGACATCGGCGGGATCAAACGGGCGCAGTTGTTTCGCGAGCACCTCGAGAAGCGGCTCGGCCGGGCGGTGGAGTTCCTGTTCATGGAAAAGCGTCGGACCGTAGGGCATATCTCGGGGGAGCAGATCGTGGGTCGCGCCGGGGGCCGGCACGTGCTCCTGATCGATGATCTGTGCGCGACGGGTGAGACACTTCTGAGGGCCGCGGCGTCATTTCACGATGCGGGTGCGTTGCGGGTGTCAGCCGCCATCACGCATGTTGCGAGTGCCGAAGGCCTGCGCGCCCTCTGTGCGAGCCCGCATCTCAGCCAAGTTCTGGTGACCGACAGTGCGCTGACACCGGAAGCGGAAATCCAGGACTCGGCGCGCGGCAAACTTTATGTCAGGCCGTGCGCTTCGTTGTTCGGTCCAAGCTTGGCTCAGATCGTATCCCGATAGTCACCCTCCCCTCCCTTGACCTTCGCCAGGGCTCTATTTGGTGGCCATTCGGGTACAATTCGCCCGATCCAGGCCCTATTGGATGAGACCGCGGATGACAATACGCGTGCGAGCAAAAGAGTCAGTCTTTGCGATCACCGCCAGTGTGCTCATCAGCGCTCAGACCCCTGCAGCTCCGCCGAGCGAGGCTTGCCATAACGCCAAACTGCCTATTCCGAGGACAGCTCCGGGCTCGATGGGAGGTCAGGAGTTCGCACGCCGCGTCGGAGATCTTGAGGGGTCCGCCCGCGATGCCGAAGTGCGCAGGGCGTTACTCGCCGGCAATCTCCCCGAACACCTGCGGCACCTGGCGCCCGTCACCCTCGAGGCTCGCGGCCGGGAGGGTGCCCCGCTAACAGTGACTTTTTGCGTCATGCGCGACTACCTCGCGGTAGGCTCTGATAGTGATTCGTTGATCGTGCCCATGGGACTGGCCACAGCCCTCGACGTCGCCGCCGAGTTTGATTCCGTGCTGCCCACCCCGCGCGTGGTCGATGCGATTTACGAAGCGGCCGACCTCAAGCTCGCCCCGCAACCTTTGCCCGCGAGCGATGAGATGCGAAGCACCGCATACCTCGTGAGACACGATACGCTGATCGCGGAACAGCGGGCCTTGCGCGCTGCGCCAGCGGATGCACTTACCGCCGGTCACAAGAAAGATCTTGTACTCTCCGATCGGCTCCTGGACTTCCCAGGGCGCGTCGCGATCTACGGTTGGCATTGGGCCGCGCGTCACCCGATCCAACCCTTAAGCACGGTGCACGGCGCCCAGTACGCCGACTACAGCCACGGCGTACGGCTTGTGAGCCGGATCATCTATGTGAACGGTGCTGCGCACGAATTTATTGATGCCTTGAGAGATCCCGCCGTGACTCTTCTGCTGGGCGGGGACGGCGCTCGCATCGGGCGCAAGCTTCAGGGCGATTTAGTGAGTGTGCTGCAGCAGCGAAACCCCAAGTGATAATTGGCGTGGCTGTCGGACGCCAACACACGCGTACCGTGCCAGAATGGGGCGCGCCACCGGCACCAGTCCTCATGGGCACGATACGTATCGAAGATGAACCAACTGCCCTTCATTTCCGTATAGCCAAGCGTCTTGCTGCCGCGGCTTGACATCTGATCTGGTGCTATTGGCAGGTTCATATGCTCGGCCGCATTGCCGTTGAGGTCGTATACATTGAGCGGGCTGTGACAGGCCGGAAATGATCCCGCAGGGTAGGTGTTAGATCCGCACTGGCTCCAGCTTCCGCCGTTACAATCCGCGCTCTTCGTGCTGCCCGTCGCGCAAATGCCTCGCTGGTAGGTGGGCCCATAGCTCCAACGCTGCGACGGCGCATATTGACGATTGTGAGCCAGTCGCATGCTACGTATCGCGACCTCGGGAGCGACGCCTTTTGCCAGCTCAAAGTGATAATCGGGCGCTTCCAGGCGCCCATCGCATGCGCCCTCCCATTCATGCGCATCGCACAGCCGCTTGCCCTCGGCCTCACACAGCTCGGCGGCTTCCTTGGCCTTCACCCATACCACCGGGTATTCACAGGGAATATCCGGGAACTCAAATTGATCAATGCAGGCCTTGCTGCTCTCGGGACTCTCGTGTGACGGATCGTAGAGCGGCGCCATGAATTTCGCACCGCAGATGCGCTCGAGAGTCGGGTTGCCATACGTGGCACCGCTTTCCTGCACTCGCGTGCGACACTGCTCCGGCGTCATCGGATGACGCGTGATCGCGGGGTTGCCTTGGCCGATGACTCGAGACCCAGCGAAGATAGAGCGGATCTTGCTCATCTGCGCATCAGTCAATCCATGCATTTGCTGGAGCTCGAGGAACAGCCTTTGCTTCTGCTCGGCGAGCGTGTTCTGCCCGTGTGCGACAGCGCTCCACTGCAGGCCGAGAAGCATCAGGGCCGCCAAGGACCATCGCGCGGTCATGGTGAGCCCCGCCGGGTGAGGTAAAAGAAGTCCCGATCATCCGGAAAGCTGAGAAAGCGGGGCGCAAGCTCGCCGTGCGACTGCTGATCGAGGACCGCCATCCCCTCGATAAGATGTTCGACCACGCGCTCTTCCCGGCGCACTACATAGATCGCGAGATAGGTGTGTTCCAGCGCATTCATGTCGAGCTGCATCGCGTAGCGACATCCATATGCCTGAAAGACGCGCGCCATCGCCGAAGGCGTGGCGTCGGAAAAGTACCCGTATATCAGGAAGCGGTGCCCGTGAGCTTCCTGCAGACAGAGCCCCGCCCGGACGGTGCGCAAATCCTCGTTCGCCGATCCGGACCAATTCCCTTCACCCCAGCGATTCACCCAGGCGCCGGGGCTACTTTTTTGTTGGGACACGTCGTACTCGATGAGCGGCACGCCGTTCTGGCGAGCGTCGCGAATCCCCGAGACAAGCGCGCCATCCTGCGATGGCCACGTTTGCAACTGCACGTCACCGGTTGGGGTTGTCCAAACCGTGGCAAGCCCCGGCTGGAGAGTGCTGAAAATGACACCCTCCTCGACAAACCCGTAGTGGCTACCGTGATTGCGCTCGGCGAAGGGTCCGTAACGAAACGCACCATGCTCGCGCTTAAAGCCACCCGCGAACGTGGCCACGGTACGCGAGGCCAGTGCGGGACTGACCATGCCCGTTCGCGCGAGCGGCGCGGCCGTATCGATGCCATCTGGACCGGCCACGCGTGGATCTTGCGCCGCGAGCGGCGGCCGCGGCGACCATCCGAGTCTCGGATGCTCCGTCCCGAGTTCATAGCGCAGATCGAAGCGCTCAAGCTCGAAGGCGACGAGATACACGAGCGCCGCCGACTCCACCGCACCCAGGTCACTGACGCTCGGATTGCGGTCATGCAAAATCGTCGGCGCGATTGCACCCGGTGTCATGACGCTCACGAACACGTTCGCCAGATCGCGGACGGCATACCACTCGCCCTCCACCATCGACTCGGTCTGCGCGTCGATATCGATGCCAAGATCCGGTGGCGTGACGGTAAGGGATGCTCGCGCGACATCGCGGACAGCCGCCGCGGGCGCCTCGTCTCGGGCTACCACTGAGCGGCTGTTGCTCTGCGGCGCTGCTTGTTCGAGAAATCTGTCCCGATAGACTTCCTTCTTGACCAGCGTGACAAACTTCTCTCCCCCCCAAACATGCTGGCGAAGGAAATCGCTCACCTTCTCAAGTTTAGTCGCGCGGCCCACGACCGGGTTTCGCAGATATAACCGTCCGTCGCACAGCGGCGCATAGGGCAGCCCAGACTTGCGAGCCTCCTCCAATAGACCGGACGTGCCATGGACCCCGAACTTGAGTTGGCAGGGGTTCGATGGACCGCCGATTTCGAGGCGCAGTGACCCCTCAGGATTCGCTGACAAGGTGAGCGACTTCTGCGAATCGGGATTTTCCAGATGAAAGCTCTGGTGCTCACCGCTCGCCGGCCAGTCAAGCGTGAGTACAAACCAACTGTTGATGCGTGGATTCAAATTTGTCAGGTTCGCCGAGCCGATCTCGTCTGGCGCGCGCCGAATCTCGGCGCGCACCACGGTTCGATCCGACTGCAGGTCCACAATCGTGATGGGTGCATCGCCTGCGGATGCCGCGAAGATTGACGAACCTGCCGCCAGTGCTACTGCGAGAGACAGCACCCGTCGCTTGAAGCCAGCTATTCGCCCGATGCCTACACGGCGAGCCACGCGCAGATTCCCATCAGCGCGACTAAAACCCGGCTAAGCGGGTCGCGGATCGCGAACACGACCGGGTCATCTGCGAGCTTCCCCCGGTTTGCCACGAGCCAGAGATGACTGATCCAGTATGCGAGCAGAATTCCGGTTAGACTGATAAAGAGCGGCCGGCCATAGAGAAGGCGCGCGGGGTGCTCGGTCGTCAGGTACATGGCGAGCACCCAGACCGCGAGGTATCCGCTCCCGACCCCAAACATTGCCACTAACGGCAGATCGACCCCCAGGTACCCCCGCGCGTGCGCGCAGGGACCGTCGCGCTCGCGGTTTTCCGCCAACTCTGCGTATCGTTTTACCAGAGCAAGGCTGTAGAACAGGCACACGCAAAAAGCGATCAGCCACGCTGAAGGACGGATCGCCACTGCCACCCCACCGGCTGCCACGCGCGCCGCATACCCTGCGCCAAGCACGATTGCATCCAGGACCGCCACGTGCTTTAAGCGCCAGGAATAGGCCAACATCAGCGCGAGATACACAGTGACCACGCCGCAGAAGGCGACACCGAGCGTCGCGGCGGCGAGGACGGCACCCGTCCACGCCAGCACCATCAAGATCACGCCTGCACCGCGGGAGAGAGTTCCCGCGGCTAATGGACGCTTGGATTTGGTGGAGTGCGCGCGATCGGCTGCGAGATCTAACAGATCATTCAACACGTACTGCCCCGAGGCGCATAGACTGAAGGCCACGAAAGCCGCCGCGACGCGTGCCAGGGAGGGCACGTCGTGGAGCTGGTGTGCTGCAGCGAGTGGCACGATAACGAGGATGTTCTTAAGCCAATGATGCGGGCGCAGCTCAACGACCCACGGCGGTATCTGAGATCTGCCCAGGCCTGAGGAACGTACAAGTAGCTCCGACACCGGCGACATCCCCATCAAGAGAATGACCTTCGCAAGCGGAAAACCGCGAGGGCCACGCGGTCATGGAAACTCGACTCGACAAGATTATTATAGGTCATTGCCGCAAGACGGTGCCGATGCGAAGGCGCGCCTCACCGGTAGGCTGGCGGTATGTGCTTCCGGTGGTCCCGGGAATCTGCAATCTGATCAACGGGCTCTTCGATCGCATCGCGGTCGGACACCTGGACTGACATCTGCACGGAGATAGGGGAGAAAAGGCAATGAGCAGTGCGACAGGAGCGGCCCCTGCGACCCACCCGGTACCGGATGCCGTGTCGCATCTGCTCGCACGCTACGGCTGCGGCTCGGTCCAGTTCGCCGGCACCGAGAATTCGTTCTACGAGCGCCATCTTCTCTTCGACCGAGCGATCGACCCGCGTGCGGCGACGCCGCGCGACCAGTTTGAGGCCTTCGCACGTTCGGTACGGGATGTCCTCGCGCCACGCTGGGCCCTCACCACGGAGACTTACGCGCGCGAGAACCCGAAGCTGGTGTACTACCTTTCCATGGAATTCCTGATCGGACGCTCGCTCGCGAACAACGTGACCAACCTCTCACTGCAGGCCGTCGTCCAGCACGCCCTCGCGCAGAAAGTCCTCAATTGGGCCGACCTGCTCGAGCAGGAGCCCGACCCAGGTCTCGGCAATGGCGGGCTCGGGCGTCTCGCGGCCTGCTTCCTGGACTCGATGGCCACCCTGCGACTGCCGGCGATGGGCTATGGGCTGCGCTACGAATACGGGATGTTCAAGCAGTCGATTCAGAATGGATGGCAGCAGGAGCAACCGGACAACTGGCTGCGGCGCCCCGATCCTTGGGAGATCGCCCGTCTGGATGAGCGCGTGGAAGTCAGGTTCGGCTGCTCGTTCGCGCTACGCGGGAGCAACCTCGAGCTCATCCCGAATCGCCCGTCCACCCTGATCGGCATTCCTTTCGACCGGCCGATCGTCGGTTACGGTGGCACCACGGTCAATACGCTGCGGCTCTGGAGCGCCATCGCTCCCGACTACTTCGACTTCCAGCGATTCAGCGCTGGCGAATTCGTGGGCGCGCTGGCTGAGACCCTGGCAGCCGAGTCGTTGACACGCGTGCTATACCCCGACGATTCCACCACGCGCGGTCAGGGGCTGCGCTTCGTCCAGGAATACTTTCTGGTCGCCTGTTCGCTGGCCGATCTGACTCGGCGCTTCCGGCGCGGGAACGCGGACTGGCACAGGATGCCCGACAAGGCGGCGATCCAGCTCAACGACACTCACCCGGCGCTTGCGGTCCCGGAGCTCATGCGCATCCTCCTCGACGAAGGGCACCTCGGTTGGGACGAGGCATGGGATCTCACTCAGCGTACGCTCGCGTACACCAACCACACCTTGCTCCCAGAGGCGCTCGAGAAGTGGCCACTTGCATGGTTCACGCTGCTGTTGCCGCGGCACCTGGAGCTCATCTTCGAGATCAACCGACGATTTCTGGATGACGTGCGCGCACGGTTCCCCGGCGATGCTGGACGTGTTGAGCGCGTGAGCCTGATCGAAGAGGGCGCGGCCAAACACGTCCGCATGGCCAACCTCGCAATCGTAGGCTCACACAGCACCAACGGCGTTGCCGGGATACACACCGGCCTACTGCGAACGACGACCGTCAGGGATCTCGCCGAGATCTTTCCCGAGCGGTTCAACAACAAGACAAACGGTGTGACTCCGCGCAGATGGCTGCGGCTCGCGAACCCCGCGCTCGCCGACGCGATTTCACAGGCGATCGGCGACAACTGGATTGTCGACCACGGCCAACTGCGCGGCCTGCGTCCGCTGGCAGCCGATCGCGCGTTCCGCGGCGAGTTCCTGAAGGCGAAGCGCACGGCGAAGGCGCGGTTCGCCGACTGGCTCAAGGCCACCGCCGGCGTGGTCGTCGATCCGGAGACGATGTTCGATTGCCAGGTCAAGCGCATTCATGAGTACAAGCGCCAGCTCCTCAACGCCCTGCGCGTGGTGGTGCTCTACGACCGGCTGCGGAAAAATCCCACGATCGAGGTGGCACCGCGCACCTTCTTCTTCGGCGGCAAGGCCGCACCCGCCTACCATCTGGCAAAGTTGATCATCAAGCTCATCAACAACCTTGCCGGCACGATCGACGGTGATCCCGCGGTCGGCGGCAAGCTCAGAGTGGTGTTTCTGCCGGAGTACGACGTTACGCTCGCCGAGCGGCTGATTCCGGCCGCAGACGTTTCCAATCAGATCTCGACCGCAGGCTACGAGGCGAGCGGGACCAGCAACATGAAATTCATGATGAATGGCGCGCTGACGCTCGGTACGCGCGACGGCGCCACGATCGAGATGGCGGAGGAAGCGGGCGAGGAGAACTTCTTCCTGTTTGGGCTTACTGCGCAGCAGGTTGCCGACACCCGCGGCTGGTACAACCCGCATTGGCACTACGAGCATGAGCCCGAAACGCGCGCGGCGCTCGACCTGATCTTGTCCGACCATTTCAGCCGCGATGAGCCCGGCATTTTCGGACCCTTGCGCGACGTCCTGCTCACGGGCGGCGACCACTACATGCACCTCGCAGACCTGCGCTCCTATCTCGAGGCCGACGGGAGATTGGTTGCTCTCTACCGCGACGGGGAAGATTGGGCACATAAGGCAATCCTGAACGTGGCCGCATCGGGCCGGTTCTCCAGCGACCGCACCGTCGCCGAATATGCGACCGAGATCTGGCACGCCCGGCCCTGCCCGGTCGCCTAGCAAGGCATTGCCATGGCACTTTCCCCGCTCGCCGGCAAGCCGGCACCGAAAGAGATGCTGATCGATCCGCAGCAGCTCGTACGGGAATATTACGTCCGCAAGCCTGACCCAGCCGAGCCCGCGCAGCAGATCAGCTTCGGCACGAGCGGACACCGGGGCTCGCCGCTCACGGGGTCGTTCAACGAAGCGCACATCCTGGCGATCGCGCAGGCGATTTGCGACTACCGGCGCACGCATGGCATCAGCGGGCCGCTGTACATGGGCCGCGACACGCACGCGGTTTCCGGCCCGGCCCAGCGCACTGCGCTGGAGGTCCTCGCAGCGAACGGCGTCGAGACGGTTATTCAGGGCGGCAACGGCGTCACGCCAACTCCGGCGATTTCGCGGGTTATCCTGGCGCATAACCGCGGTCGCACCGATCGCCTGGCTGACGGTGTCGTCATCACCCCTTCGCATAACCCTCCCGAGGACGGCGGGTTCAAGTACAACCCGACTAACGGCGGACCGGCCGATAGCGAAGTGACGAATTGGATACAGGAGCGCGCAAACGCGCTGCTGCGCGTGGGCAACGCGGACACAAAGCGCGTCCCATTCGCCGCGGCGATCCGCTCGGCGACAACGTATGAGCATGACTTCATTGCGCCGTACGTCGATGACCTGAGAAACGTGGTAGACATGGAGGCGATTCACGCCGCAGGACTCAAACTCGGCGTCGACCCACTCGGGGGCGCGGCCGTTCACTATTGGGAGCCGATCAACGCCGCCTACAAACTCGATATCGCCGTCGTGAATCCGCAGATCGATCCTACTTTTTCGTTCATGACGGTGGATCATGACGGCAAGATCCGCATGGACTGCTCAAGTCCCTACGCCATGGCGCGGCTGGTGGGATTGAAGAACCAGTATCAGGTGGCATTCGCCAACGACACAGATGCCGACCGGCACGGCATCGTCACGCCCTCGGCTGGGTTGCTGAATCCCAATCACTATCTCGCGGTGGCGATTCGCTACCTGCTCAGGCATCGGTCAGGTTGGTCCGCCGCCGCGGCGGTGGGCAAGACGCTGGTCTCCAGCGGCCTGATCGATCGTGTCGTTGCGGGGCTTGGACGGGCGCTGTGGGAGGTGCCGGTCGGGTTCAAGTGGTTTGTGCCCGGGTTGTCGGATGGATCGGTTTGTTTCGGGGGCGAGGAAAGCGCCGGGGCGAGTTTCCTCCGAATGGACGGGATGGTGTGGACCACGGACAAGGACGGGCTGATCATGAACCTGCTCGCGGCCGAGATCACCGCCCGCACAGGCAAGGATCCCGGGGAGCACTATCGCGACCTGACGGCCGAGTTCGGCACGCCCTTCTACTCCCGTATCGACGCCGCAGCGACGCCGGAGCAGAAGGCGCGTCTCGGGAAGCTCTCAGCTGATGCCGTACGAGCGTCGACTCTCGCAGGTGAGCCGATCGTGGCCAAAATCACCCGGGCACCGAGCAACGGCGCGCCGATCGGCGGCCTCAAGGTCAGCGCGCGGAGCGGATGGTTTGCTGCTCGCCCGTCCGGCACCGAGAACATCTACAAGATCTACGCCGAGAGTTTCAAGGACGAGCGCCACTTGGAGGCCATCATCGCCGAGGCGCAGGAAATCGTAAGCAAGTCACTGGAAGACCGATGAAAGCAACGCAGCAGCTCTACCGTGCGCTTACTCGCGCACGTCCGGCCGCATTCGCGAGACTGGCAGGTACGTCGAGCGTTCGTGCACGTACGAAGGGCATTGCTCAACTTGCGACTACGGGAAGTCTCCAGAGCTGATCCGACCGCCTGGTCTCGGCGCCACAGATGACTCACGAGAGAGCTTCAATGCCCTTCCGTTCAATAACGTTAAGGAGCTTCAACGACGGACCACTCGGTCGCTTCTCGCCGATCTCCCACTTCTGGACAGTCGAGACGCTCGTGTTCAGCATGGCGGCAAACACCGCCTGGCTTACCCGCGTACGCGTCCGCAGCGCGCGAATCTGCTTTGCAGAGAGCTCGCGCACCGCCGGTAGCGCTAACGTGTCAAACTCCCGCATGGTCTGCTTGTCGAGCGCACCGATGCGCGCCAAACCGCGAGCGGTTTCATGCATCTCATCGAGTAGACGACGCTTCTTCATGACAAATCTCCACGATCTCACCCTCAGCGCCCGCCTTATCCAACAGCTTCGCATCCAGCTCAAGCAGCGCGCGAGCGATCGCCTGCAGTGCCGCTAATTCGCGCGCATCGATTGCCGCACCCTCGTTCTTCTCAAAACCGAAAGGAAGAACCAACGATCTCCGAGGTTGCTGCCGATGATCGTCCTCGCACCGCCACGCTTGCCCCGACCGGGCACTGGCACGCGCTTCTTGTACACGTGCCCGCCCAAGTCAGCGTCGACCAAGCCCGAGGCCATTTCCTCCACGGCGGCACACAGCACGTCGTCTGCGATCGGCACCTTCCGACTCCAGCGGGCGAAGCTCCGGGTCTTAAAGACTCGACGCACCGCATTACTATATCACTCGGTGATATAGAGAAATAGGCCGTCTCGTGAGCTGCCGTGAGTGGCCGAGCTCGGCTGCGGGTGCGGGTTTGCCGGTTCCTAATAACACTCTTTGCTAAAGTATGCTATTGTATCTACGTCGACCCTCGGGATCGGACCCACAGAGATGAATGTCTCGCTGACCCCTGAACTTGAAAAGTACGTTCGAGGCAAAGTCACCTCCGGCCTCTATAACAACGCGAGCGAAGTGATTCGCCAAGCTCTTCGGCTTCTCGTCGAGCGAGAAGCCGCGCCCAACGGGCAGCGCGTACCTCAACCAGCGAGCAAGCACGAGATCCTCGCTAAGCTCGCGGCATTGGAGAAGCCGTTGCGTGAGCGTGGGCTCACATCGCTCGCGCTCTTTGGATCGGTCGTGCGCGGCGGAGGCCGCGCCGATAGCGACGTAGACCTCCTGATCGATGTAGCCCAGCGCGCCAGGTTCAGCCTGGTTGATCTGGTTTCGGTGCAAGAATTTCTGGAAGAACAGTTAGGCCGAAAGGTCGACGTCGTTACAAGGCAGGGACTCGGTCCTGCAATCCGGGATCGAGTCCTTCGCGAAGCGGAAAAAGCCTTCTGATGGAGAAAGACGCGGGTGTTTACCTTCGTCACATCCTCGAGGCCATCGCAAACATCGAGGCCGACACGGCAGGTTACGATTTCGGCAAATTTCGAGTAGACCGGCGTGCACGACAACTCGTTGAACGAAACCTTGAGATCCTGTCGGAAGCCAGTCGCCGCCTTCCAAAAGAGTTGAAAGAAGGCGAAGCACATGTCCCGTGGAGCGCGATCGCCGGTATCGGCAACGTTCTCCGCCACGATTACCACGAGACGTATCCGACCATCCTGTGGGAGACCTGCCAAAAGGACCTGAAGACGCTCAAAGAGGCCGTCGGTCGCATCGCCCGGCGAGTCAGCACAGCCCCTCGCAGGAAACCGAAGAAAGCCTAACGCGCTTCGGTCCTTGGCCGGCGCACGGACAGTCAACGCGTACGGGCGCTGTGGTACCGAGGTCGAACGCGGCGGCCTCCAATGGGCCAGCAGTCCAGTGTCGCCCCTGCACTCCGGTTCGCCGCATTCGGTACGGTGAGGAAGGTGATGCGCGGCGGCAGCCAGGTAGGCTGCCTCGGGTCTTCCTGACACTGAGGTTGGGGCGCGGAAGGATTGCAGCCCTCTGAGGACGCTCTGCCTACTCGATCGGTTGCTATGCAGCAAGTCCGCGCGATCGCTTCGAAGGGATCAACAGATCCGCTGAGATCCGGAATCGCTCGCGTAGGTTCCGCACCATTGACATACTCAGTTCGCGCTTGCCGTTCAGCACTTCGCTTACCCGGCTGGCCGTCCCCAGAAGCGGCACGAGATCAGCGCGCGCGAGACCATGCTGATCCATCAGGTAGGTCAGGAGATCGGGCAGCGTGGTGGTCCGTCGCGGCCAACGGGCACGCTCATAGGCCTCGATTAGACGCGCCTGGGCCGCCATCCGCGCCCGATCTGCAACCTCGTCGGATCCCATGAGCTTTTCGATCAGCGCCTTGGCCTGGGCGTGGTCCTTGTCATTCTCGATGATGAACAGCGTGGCTTTCATTACACCGTCTCCGCGTCAGTCTCGTTGTACTCCTGGTGCGTTCCGAAGAATCGAATCATCACGATCCCGCTTTCATAGTGCATCAAGGTGATCAGTCGATAGTCATTTGCCGCATGTAAGGACCCGCGCAGCGTTTGCTTACTCGCGCACGTCCGGAGCATTCGCGAGACTGGCAGGTACGTCGAGCGTTCGTGCACGCACGAAGGGCATTGCTCAACTTGCGACTACGGGAAGTCTCCAGAGCTGATCCGACCGCCTGGTCTCGGCGCCACAGATGACTCACGAGAGAGCTTCAATGCCCTTCCGTTCAATAACGTTAAGGAGCT
>Ga0209805_1000925_pt1 | contig 18077 bp, 19 predicted proteins | sample GraSoiAngelo_148_FD_185905 | JGI IMG/M metagenome (GOLD analysis project Ga0209805, IMG submission 185905) | Grasslands soil microbial communities from the Angelo Coastal Reserve, California, USA - 14_1009_09_20cm (SPAdes) (version 2) | ecosystem: Environmental > Terrestrial > Soil > Grasslands ... | reverse complement strand
AATCGTCCCTTAAGGTTCGTTTTCTGTCCCGCATCCTGGTTCGGCTTCACCGCCAACAAAAATGCCCCCTGCTCGAAAAAGGTAGAGGGTGCCATTGATGAGTAGCAGCTTATCCACATCGGCGTCCAGCCGGCGATTGCGTCACAACTTGTGGAGATGACAGCTGGCGCAACCGTGCCTTGCACTGCGACCACGTTGCTGGGCACACTTTGCAACCACGCGCGTGCTCCACTGAGCGGGCTGCTTGAGTCCTGGTTCGCTCCTAACACCAGATTTCCGGACCAAAAATCCAAAAGCGGAAAATAAGTTGGGGTTGCCACTGTATACGATTGCAGCGCTGCCTGCGTATCCGTAAAGGTGCATACACCATTCGAGCATGCTGAGCTACGCAACACATTTGTCACAACCGCATAATTCCCCGCCCCAAATGGCGCCTGCTCGCGGAAGTTAGGAACTGGAGTCACCCTCAGGAGGTCGAAAGAGTTCGCTCCGGCGATATCGGGCGTGGTGACGGTGATGTTTCCGGTTCCGTTGCTTAGCGCCTTTCCGGCATAAAGAGGGTTGGAGGGACCAAAGGTGGAGTGTCGCGCGACGAGGTAGTAGCGGTAATCCGTGGTGCCGGTGTTCGCAAATTGCGGAACGGCCCCGCCAGTTCCGGTGCCTCCCTGCAAGCTCACCGAATTCCCCTGCGAGATCACCCCTGCTTGCCCAATTTGCCCGAGGGGGTTCGCGCAACTTCCCACTTCCTGGTAAACGTTCGTCAATTGAGTTCCACCGAATCCTCCGCGTTTGGTGCCGCCGCGCACCCCATATTGGGCGTATCCCTGGATTACGCTGTCTGAAATCCGCACCGAGTTGCCACTTTGCCAATCGATTCCATTCCCTCGACACTGCAGCGAAATGTTCAAATTCTTGAGCCAGCCTACGGCGGAGAAGGTGTTGAATGGTCCAGGTGCGTAGACGACGGGATTGCACACGGTCGCGTCACAGCGAACGCCATAATTCCCGCTACCGCCGCCAAGCGAAGTATCCAGTCCGTCCAGCAAGAAAGCCTGGTCGTCATCTACCTGGACATAGCTGCTGAATGTTCCATTCGAGAGCGCAACTCGCGTGGACACGTTGAACAATCTGGTTTTTTGCGCGTTGACCTCGATAAATGGCTTCTGCCCATTTGTGATGGTCGGCCGCCCGCGCGGATTGATGAGAGTGATATCGGAAAACAAAGTCGAGCTGCTGGCGTCCCCAACAAAAATGCAGCTATCGTTCATCCAGCACTCCACGATCGACCCCGAAAAATCCACCACAATGTTGGAGGCACGAATCGAGACCCGCGCTAAGGCTTTAAACTCACCAGGCGGGACGATGACCTTTCCAGACTGCGACGCGCCCGTGGGATTTGTCGGCGTGAAGCGGGTTGCAACTAGAGCTTCTTGCAAACCTCCCGATGCGCTGCCAATCGAGTAGCCTGCCGTATGCGCATTCGCGGTCGTGAACTGAAGAGATCCTGCTTGCCCATCCCCCGCGCACGTTCCGCCGGTCACCAGAACTGGCTCCGGAGTGCCTGCCCCTGAGATGTAGACGTAGTACTGTGGTTCCGATCCACTTACACCGGCAGGGCAAGCAGCTAAATTTACGGTTTGTGGGCCTGGCGTGCTCAGATCCGCCGACGGCGATTGTGACCAGTTAAAATCAGGCGCATATTTCACGGCTTGCATTCCGGCCGTGACGCCCCCGCCTGCTCGCGGTTGATATTTTCCTAGAGACGCAACATAGGTGATGACTTGATTATCGGTCGGGGATGCCGTATCTACCGGCACACTCTGAATTGAAACCGCATTGCTGCTGGTGCCACAGCCTCCCCAGTTCGAATCTCCATGCAGACACACACCACTGTTCGCCGTTCCATTTCCCAATTGAGCGGAAGGAACAACTCCATTGATTAGGTTCGCTTTCACCGCCAAACCCGTATCAACGTAATGTTTATCCGCCGCCTGATTCGGCGCCGTGGGATCGCCCGGCAATTGCAGCGGACCTGTCATTGTGTCCCCCGCCTTGCTGACGAAATTTCCGCTTCCTGCAGTGGTCACGGCCGCATCGACATAGGCTTTGTTCACCGCATCTCCGCTCTGCACGGGAGTCGGCAAGCTCGGCGCCGCCGCAAACTGCTTCGTCCCCGTAATCGTTTCAGCGCCGCTGAGATGGACCACCGCCGAGTCGTTTGCCTTGCTTGCGACAGCCGCGTCGACATACTGCTTCGTCGCCGGAGGCGCCGCCGAACTTCCCGAACCTGGCGTGGTCCGTACTGCCGCAACGGTGGTCGGAGACGTCGTTCCGACTGACCAAAATTCTGTCTTCACCGTACCGTCGCTCAGTTGATATACGACGGTATAAAACGTGTTCGTTGGTGCTGCGCCTGCGTTCGGCACAAGCGCAACGGATAGCGCCCCGCCCGTCCCCAGTGTCACACTCTTCGTTCCCGAGGCCACTGCTTGCCCGCTCGCCGTGCTGAAAGTAGGCCAGGAAATGAGCAAAGTGCCGGCTGCCGGTGTTCCATCAGCGCGGTAAACCGTGTCACTGATAGTTGTGGTCACCGGCGATTGCGCCTGCGACACTAATCCCGCCAGTACACAAAGCAGCAAACAAAAAAGCCGCCCTTGCAGGCGGCACTTGTAAAGAACATTCCTTCCCTCGCTCATTACCACTCCTTGAAATTTCCCGAAAAGTATCCCATTACGCACACGTATCCGAGCCTCGTTCGGAATTAATCTAAACTTTTTGGATTGGCTGATGAAATACAGTCTCACACGATCTGAAAACTGAAGCCTGAGAACTGAGAACTGGAATTAGAGAACTCAGAACCTGGATTAGAGAGTCCTCGCATAGATCCTAAGATAAACACCCAAACTCGGGCGCTGTCTTCGTTACCACACCGCCCAGCGCAACTACTTCACTGCCCGTGCATGCTGCTCCAGGAACTTCTCCACGCTGCGCACGTACACGTCCGCAAAGTCCACTACAGGACGCCTGGCGCCAATCAACTTCATTGCATCCTTCATGTTCCAGCTCAGAGAACAGAGTATCGCCAGTGTCATCATGGGTGCGCGATGCACGCCTGCCGCGCAGTGAACCAGCAGTTTGGTCCCTTCCTCGTCCAGCGCCTGCCGAGCGAAATTCACTCCACGCTGAAAAATTTCCGGCGGTTTCGGTTGGAAATCGTCATCCGTCGGAGTCCATTGCACGATGATGTTATGCGGCGCGGCCAGCGCAGTATCATCAAACTCGATCTGCATGTCCAGGATATGGCTGACCCCGGCGCGGGCCACCGTCGCCATGTTCTCCGCCGTCCAAATTCCACCTCCGACCGCGATCCGGCCGGTCACCCATGTCATATCCATGCTGCGATTTCCGCCGTCCCGGTCCAGTTCCCGGGGCCGCCATTCTGCGGCTAACCATCGACTTCTAATTGATGACCAATGGTCGGTTTTCATTCTACGGCATCGCCCACATGAATCGCGGAATCCGGTTCGCGACCCTGCTTGACGTTCGTTTCCGGCGTGGGATCTTCCGGCAAACCCAACCGGAGCAGCAGCGTGCGCGCAAGCGAATCCTCTGCCGGCGTCTCTTCCTGCATCGGCGACGGAAATAGCCCAATCGCTTCAAACAAATATTTCATAGCAGCGTAGTGGCCTTCGTTTACCTGGTCGATGGTCTTCTGCACCATCTTTACCGCGTTGGATTTAATCAGAGTCGTGATTTCTTTCCGGATTTCGGTAAGATTCCTCGTCTGCTGGCTTGGCGGCTGTCCCGTTTCCGTATCTGCTTTCCGCTCGGCTTCCTCGATACTCATTCGCGATCCAAAATGCCTTCCAAAAAGTTTGGGCGCGCCCACGGGCGCGCCCCGAAAACTTTTTCTCAACTTCTAAATTCAGCATAGCAGATTCGAAGGGGGGAATGGGACATGGTTTTGAAAAATTTATTTGCCTTCTTCAGAATCACTTACAGAGATTTCGATGTTTTCCCCCTCTTGACAAGATTCTTGAGCCTTCGAAGTTGCGTCAGGAAGCCGGAGCAAAAGACCTGCGTCAAGTAAAAACCCGCTGAGCCGATCGAGAGCCTCGGCAAAGCGCCGCCCGATCGTCCGCCGCCAACATCCCAACATCTGCGCTGCTTCGTCGTGCGTGTACTCTTGAAATATGATACGCGTCAGCAGTTTTCGGTCGAACTCATTCAGTTTCTGGAGACGACACTCAACGTCGCGCACAAAAATGACTGCCTCCTCGAAGCTGGTAACGTGGTACGAGCTTACTCTTGTCCGAAACAACTCCCGCCCCAGCAGCGAGGGCAGGCGGCCCACCTCGATCGAAATCCGTCGATAACGCCTTAGCAGTCCCATGGTACGGTCGCGATACAGCCACAGTTCAGCCTCTGTATAGCTTCCGGTGGAGGCTTGCCAGAGATCTCGTGGCCCAGGAATACAAGCCTGGCTCGCGCCAGGATCCCCATACGCTAGAGGTAATCTTGCCGCTACTAACGTTCCTCCCTCGCTCATGCGTTGCCACCTCCTCCACAGATGACGTTGATCTCAGTTCGCCGAAACCTGGCGTCCGACTTATGATTTCCCGGAAGCCGTGGCTTACTCGCTATCCGTGAGGGCGCAGGCAGTTCCATGATCTCCACAGCGCAGAACGCGCAATACACGTCCTGCACCCCGCGCAAACGGAGCCATAACGCTCCACACCGTTCGCAATACTTCAGTTCCAACTGGGTTACTTCAGGATCTTCGACTTCCATAATGGCCTCCAACGCGAATACCAGTCGTGGTTCGTTGGTCCTTACTGTCGGCCCAAGACGTCAAGCGAATCCGATCGCTTCTACTCTTGGGCCCAATGGCTGAAGCCAACGATAAAAATAAAAAGCCCCGTGCCGACTGCTCGGCACAGGGCCCGCTTCTGTTACGGAGTACCTGATGAATTATTTAGTTATGAGTGCGTACTTTCTAAGGGCCTCCCGCCTCCTCACGGGCGGCCAAGGTTAGCCGGCTTCTGGCTGGCGGAAGTAACCTTCCTCGTATCCGGATTTCAACACCCGCCCGTTCTGTACCACCACGCTGACACGGCCAGAAAATTGGAGCGACCGCAAAAGCCGCTCCATTGCGGAGGAGAGCACTTCGGCGGAACGCACCTTCCGGCGGAATTCCACAAAGCTAGCCTCCTCGTTCTCGGAGTTTGAATCGGTTCCCATTATGATTTTCTTCTTTCGAAAAAAGTCCTCTCAGTATGAAGATATGAGGCGCTCATCGTATAGCCGCCGATTTTCCAAGTCAAGGTTTGTATTTCCTTATAGATGTTCTCATTGGACTGTGAATATCTTTCCGCTATACCTCACTGCTATACTTTTTTGCTTATGAAGTTTCAGGCCCTGCAGGAGAATCTTCGCAAAGCGCTCTGGGAACGTATCCAGGAAGGAGACTTGACCGGACTGCGTTTGGCCAGAGAGACCGGCTTTAAGCAGGCTCATATCTCCAATTTTCTCAATCGCAAGCGCGGCCTATCCATCGAGGGAATGGATAAGGTTCTGAACGTCGAGCGTCTGTCAGTTTTGGATTTGCTTGATCCGTCAGAAATCAATAAGCGCGCCAGCATTCCTCCCCCCGGGGACGATGAGTTCCAAAACGTTCTTATGGTCGAAGCCAGCATCGCTGCTACCGAACCGCTGCTGATCAGCATGAATGTCAAGGAAATCATCAAGTTCAAGAAGAATTTTCTGCGCAAATTGCGCCCCGCGCTCGAGAGCGACCGCGACCAGTGGGAGCGTTTCGTGGCCATCCAGATCGACGCCCGCGAAGGGATGAGCATGTATCCGCGCTTGTTGCCGGGTGCCACGGTTCTCATTGATCGCCATTACAACTCTCTAAGGCCCTATCGGAAAGGCGAGTCCAACATGTACGCGGTCAATAAGAATGAGGGCTGCACTGTGAGGTACGTCGAAGTCGCAGGCAAGCACCTGGTTTTGCGGCCTCACAACAATGCGTATCCGGTCGAGGTCATGCCGATACAGCACGGAAAGAAGCCCCCCGATTACCTGATCGGCCGGATCTGCTATGTAGGTATTGAAACTTAAATCTTAAGACGTCGAACCTCAGAGTCGGCCCTATAAGGGAACGCAGTCTCACTTCTCACTTCCATTCGCGCAAGACGCTGTCCAGAATCTTGACCGATTTCGCCAGAACACGCAGTTCTTTTTCTGCGAGCAAATTCAAATGTCCCGCCAGGTTGCCGATCCGCCGCTGCCGCGCCTTCTGCAGCAGCCGCACGCCTTTCGGAGTCGCGCGTATTCGGACCCGCCGCGCATCTTCCGCATCATCCACCCGTTCGGCCAGTCTGCTGCGTTCGAGCCCAGTCACAATCCGCGTCATCGTCGGCGGTTTAACCTGTTCAGCCGCTGCGAGTTGGCCCAATGTGACCGGCCCACCAAAAACCAGCACCGAAAGCGCGGAAAGCCGGGCAGGCGCTTCCCGCGTCGCAACATCCTGCTTTCTCACCTGGCGCAGCAGGTGGATAGCCGCTGAATGCAGCCGGTCCGCGACGTCCATGGCCGCCTCCCGCGATTTTTTGTTCTTGCTTTTCACTATAAAATATAGTTAGCTATGCTAATTAATTAAAAAGGAGGGCACCATGAACGCCGCTGCCGCCCAGCTTGGAATCTCCCGCATCGGTCAGATCGCCATCAACGTGCGTGACCTAGACCGCGCTACCGCATTTTACCGGGACACCCTCGGCTTGCCCTTTCTATTCTCTGCCGGAAAGCTGACTTTCTTCGATTGTGGCGGCGTGCGCCTCATGCTGAGCCGTCCGGAAAGGCCTGACCTCGATCACCCTAGCTCGATCTTGTATTTCGTCGTCCCGGACATAAAGGCCGCGCATCGTCAGCTCCTTGACCAGGGAGTGAAATTCGAGGGCGAGCCACAACTCATTGCCAGAATGCCCGACCACGATCTTTGGCTGGTTGGATTCCGTGACTCCGAGCAGAACGTGCTTGAACTGATGAGCGAAGTTCCACGTGCGTAACGGGAGTTACCGGCGAATTCACCCCAACTTCTTCGCCACCAGTTCGTTCACCAACTGAGGATTGGCCTGTCCCTTGGAGGCTTTCATCACCTGCCCCACAAAGAAGCCAGCCACAGTCTTCTTACCGGCGCGGTATTGCTCAACCTGCTTGGGACTCGCGGCAATCAATTCATCCACAATTTTTTCCAGGGCAGAAGTGTCGCTCGATTGTTGTGGCCGCCCTTCCTCTTCATAAACCGGCGGGAAATCCTTTCCCCGCTCGAAGCACATGTCGTATAAATCCTTGAGCATCTTTCCGGAGATTGCGCCGGTGTCCACCAAATCGGAAGATTGTGCCACACCCTTCATAGAAATCGGCGACTGCTCGATCTCCAAACCTTTCGATTTCAGGCGCCCCATCAATTCGCTCTGTACCAGGTTCGCCACTCTTTTGGGATTCTTTGCTGATTTCGCCGCCTCCTCAAATTGGTCCGCTAACGCTTTACTCGACGTAAGCACCTGCGCGTCTTTCTCAGTGATTCCGTAATCGGCAATCATTCGCTCGCGCCGAGCCTCGGGGAATTCGGGCAGTAAGGCCCGGATATCCGCGCGCCATTTCTCATCCACCACCAGCGGCAGCAGATCGGGTTCGGGGAAATAGCGGTAATCATGCGCCTGCTCCTTCGATCGCATGCCATACGTCTTGCCCTCATTCGCGTTATACAGCCGCGTCTCCTGTGTCACCTTGCTTCCGGATTCGATCGACTCGATCTGCCGCTCGATCTCGTACGCCAGCGCATCGCGAATAAACCGGAAGGAGTTTACGTTCTTTATTTCCGTCTTGGTTCCGAACTCCTTCCGGCCGCGCGGACGCACACTGACGTTGGCATCGCAGCGCAGCGAGCCTTCCTCCATGTTGCAATCGCTCACTTCGGTGTAAAGAATGATCTCCTTCAGCCGCGTGAGATATTCGTAAGCTTCTTCGGGAGACGCGATATCGGGTTCGCTAACAATCTCAATCAGCGGCACTCCGCTGCGGTTGAGATCGATAGCGGTCTTCTCCGCGGCGTCCGGAAATCCTTCATGCAGGCTCTTGCCCGCGTCCTCTTCCAAGTGAAGCCGCGTAATGCCGATTTTCTTCGCTCCGGCCTTGCTGTCGATCTCAATCCATCCATGTTCGGCTAACGGTCTGTCGTATTGTGAAATCTGATATCCCTTGGGCAGGTCCGGGTAGAAGTAATTCTTCCGCGCAAAGATAGAAGTCTCATTTACGCGGGAATTTAGGGCCATCGCGGCCAACACCGCAAATTCCACCGCCTTGCGATTCAGCACGGGCAACGCTCCAGGTAATCCGAGACAAACCGGGCAAACATTGGTATTGGGCGGGTCGCCAAATCGGGTCGAGCACGAGCAGAAAATCTTCGTGACAGTCAGAAGCTGGACATGTACTTCGAGCCCAATCACCGGCTCGTATCGAGCACGCGCCGCTACAGACGAATCCGCAACCGTAACCATACTCAGTGATTATAAGACTCGGGTAGCAACACACGGATTGCCCGGAAGCATTTATCTCTTGCTGGGCGCGCTCAGATATTTCTCGAGCGGGACTTCAAAATACATCAACTCGTTTCCCTTCGCATCGCGCACACCCGTAAGATAAAAATGTGCGCCGGCGAGCGGAGCCGACATTTCAGAAACATCAAAAAACAAAAATCCTGCTTTGGTGGAATGCGGTTCTACCGCCTTGGCAACGAACTGCGCATTCTGGATTTCTTCTCTTGCTTCCTTGCTCAATCCGCCCTTCACTTTTTTCCGTGGAAACGGTAACGGGTACTGCGAACGGCTTGCCGAAGGGTGAACCAGCCTGCGCTCAATGTCGTCCTCGGTAGCTGGCGGAATCTTCGCTCGGCTTGCGGTAACCAGTTGCGCGCCCATGCCGGTCAGTTCAATTGGCTGGTTTCCATCATTAGTCACCACGACAAAAATTGGCACAAAACCGAATTCACTGTAATGCACACTAAAAATCTTTGCCTTGTCCGCCATGTCATAGGGATCTAGAGCAATGGTGACCGCCTCATTCGGGTGCTCATCATGCGCCGGATACGTCCGGGCCGGTTGCGCCTGCGGCATGACAAACTCTTTCGCCGCCAAACAGACGAGCGGCGCCAGCGCGATACCAGTGAATATCACGGCCCGAAGGCGCACGCTTCGGCATTCACGAAACATGATGGTTAATTATAGGATGCGCTCTGTTTCGGCAATGGTGCCTTACCCAGTGCCGATGCGTTTAGAATGTCCCTTCCCTTATGTACTTGCTGTACAGCTCACTGCTCGCGATCGGTTTTCTAATCAGCATCCCCTATTGGGCTTTTCAAATGCTGCGCCACGGCAAATACGGCTCCGGTTTGGGCGAGCGGCTTGGAAGAGTGGCGAGCAGGCTGAAGGTACAGCAATTGGGATCGGCAATCTGGCTCCATGCCGTTTCTGTCGGTGAGGTGCAGGCGGTAACTGAATTGGTCTCAGGCCTGCGCCAGAAATTTCCGCAGCATCGAGTGGTGATTTCGACTACTACTGCTACCGGCCAAAAACTGGCGCGCTCTCGCTTCGGCGAGAATAATGTCTTTTACTTTCCTCTGGACTTCGCATTTGCTATTCGGCCCTACTTGCGATTGCTGCATCCCGAGCTGATCGTGATCGCGGAAACCGAATTCTGGCCCAACTTCCTCCGTCTGGCGAAAGCAAGCGGCGCAGCGGTGGCAGTAGTCAACGCCCGCATCTCTGATCGCTCATGGCGCGGATACCACCGCTTTCGTTTTCTACTGAGGCAATTTCTGCAGAATATCGATCTCTTCCTAGCGCAGACCAACGAGGATGCCCGCCGTTTGCAGGATATCGGTGCTCCAGCGCAGCGCATTCAAGTAAGCGGCAATCTTAAGTTTGATTTTGCGCTTGCTTCTCCTCCACCAATTGTCGCTAGCCTACGTTCGGCTTTTCTGCAATCCTCAGCGCACCCGATCATAGTGTGTGGAAGTACCGTCGAAGACGAAGAGCCACTGCTGCTGCGCGCCTTCGAAAATGTGCTCGCTAGCTATCCGAAGGCAGTGATGATCCTCGCGCCGCGCCATCCCGAGCGCTTCGAAAAAATTGCCGAGTTGCTGCAACACCTCGGAATCCGCTTCTGGCGGCGTTCATTGTGGAATGGCGATCCCGTGTACGGCGGTGTTTTTCTCCTCGACACCATCGGCGAGCTAGCTTCAACCTACGCTTTGGCTGATGTGGCTTTCGTGGGAGGAAGTCTGGTTCCTAAGGGCGGACACAACATCATCGAACCCGCCCAGCACGGCGTCGCTATCATTGTGGGCAATCATACGGAAAATTTTCGCGACATGGTGGAGCTATTTCGAAGCCGCGATGCCGTGCGCGTCGCTGGCCCTGCGGAATTCCCGCTACTTCTGATGGACCTTCTATCCAATGACGCGGAACGACAGGCACTCGGGCAACGCGCCGCCGAAACCCTGCGCTCGCAAATGGGCGCCACGCAAAGGACACTGGCTGCGCTCGAAGGTTTGTTGCAGCCGCCCCGCGAGCGCCCAGAAATGAGCCGTGCAGGACGTGGTATCGTCTGATTCAGCGAAAATCCGCACTTTGTCATCATCAGCACTAACAGGCTGCGGAAAAACTCGGTTTGGAAATTTGGGAAGGGTACAAGTTTACCGGTGCCGCTAGACTCTTTATTTTTTTGTCATTCCGAATCGCTTTAGCGGTGAGGAATCTGCTTTCGCGAGTTTTCCCGCAGCCTTGCTAAGGAAGAGTCTCCTCTGCTCTTAAGGACATAGATCAGTGACTTCGCTTTTCGGTCTAGGCGTAGGCATACGAAATGCGCTTTATGACCGCGGATTCATACGCGCGAAGAAACTGCGAGGGCCTGTCGTCAGCGTCGGCAACTTGTCGATCGGCGGTTCCGGCAAGACCCCGTTTGTTCTCCTCCTCGGCGATTTGCTCAAGCAACGCGGAATACAGTTCAACATTCTCTCCCGCGGCTACGGACGACGCTCTCGCGGCGTGCTGCTGGTTGATCCTTCTGGCTCCGCTCGTGAATTCGGCGATGAGCCGCTACTCATGGCTCGTCGGCTGAACGTCCCCGTTATTATTGGCGAAGATCGATGCGAAGCCGGCTGCTTCGCAGAAGAAAAATTCGGCCCGCAATTGCACCTTCTTGATGACGCCTTCCAGCATCGCAGCCTGGCCCGTGATTTCGATATCGTTCTGGTCACGCCCGAGGACGCTCGCGATCGTCTGCTTCCCGCCGGACGCCTCCGCGAGCCCCTCAGCGCCCTGCGCCGTGCCGATGCTGTCGTCCTCACCAGCGGCGCCGTCCCAGAATCTTTTCCCTTAGATGGAAAAATAGTGTGGCGCGCTCGTCGCGGTATTCTTGCCAAGAATATCCCCACCCGGCCGGTTGTGTTTTGTGGTATTGCGCGCCCAAAGAATTTCCTGATGCAGCTCCGCACCGCAGGTATCGAACCGGCCGCCGAAGCCTTCTATCGCGATCACCACTTCTATACCGAGCGCGACAAAGCGGACCTGATCAAACTTCGCTCGCAAAGCGAAGCCGACGGCTTTGTCACCACAGAAAAAGACGCCATCAACTTGAGCGAATTTCTTGCAGCCCTTGTTCCGTTGGCAGTTGTTCCCGTCAAAATGGAACTCCTCGATGCGGATAACGCCCTGGATACCATGCTGCGCACCATTGAAGAGCGCCGCCGTCCGGCATGAGAAAATCAGCGTTGCCCGGGTCTCTGCGTTCTAAAAGATGGGTGGCTCAGAATCACGATGACCCAACATCCCAAACAATCCGAACGGCTCAAAAAGATCGTTGAATCGTTCCCCAAGGTCACCATCACCGTGGTCGGAGATCTTGTGGCAGATGAATTCGTGTTCGGCGAAATCTCCCGTGTCTCCCGCGAGGCCCCGGTTTTGATTCTCAAGCACCGCGAGCGCAGTGTAGTCCCAGGCGGAGGCGCGAACGCCATCTACAATCTTGCCGAGCTTGGGGTGAATGTTCTTCCTGTCGGTGTCATCGGAGATGATGAGCCTGGGCGCCTGCTGCTCAAACAATTTCGCCACAAACGTATTCCAGTCAGCGGCGTTTTAAAGGATAAGCAATACACTACCGTCACCAAGACTCGCATCCTCGCTGGTATGGTGCACACAGCTCGCCAACAGGTGGTACGACTCGACCGCGAACCAGAATCCGAACCGAATTCGCATCTCAAGCGCGAACTGGTGCTGGCTGCACGGGAATATGTTCGCGCGTCAGATGCATTACTGGTTTCCGACTATGGCTACGGTTCGGCTTCGCCGGCCATCCTGAATGAGATTCGTGGAAAGGGCACAGCCGCTGGAGTTCCAGTGGTCCTCGATTCGCGCTTCCGCATGTTGGAATTTTCCGGCGTGACCGCTGCCACGCCCAACGAGCCCGAACTGGAAGAGGCCCTCGGTATCCGTGTCCAGGATTGGAAGCGCCTTTGTTCCGCCGCCGAGCAGATCATGTCCCGGATGAAGCTGCAATCGCTACTGGTGACGCGGGGCCGCGACGGCATGGTCGCCTTCACCCGCCGCCATAAGCCCGTCGACATCCCTATTTCCGGCTCCGATCAGGTAGCCGATGTTACCGGAGCAGGAGATACTGTAATCGCAACCTTCACTGCGGCGTTGGCGGCCGGGGCTAGCAGCGAAGAAGCTGCCCACTTGGCGAATTATGCCGGAGGAATCGTAGTAATGAAGCGGGGTACTGCAACCGTGTCGCGGCAAGAGTTGTTACATGCCATCGAACAGTCTCCACCCGCGACAAGACCGCATTGAGCCGGGAGAAAATCATTAGAGAAAAAATCCTCAGCCGCGAACAGTTGAGGCAGCGTGCCGCCGAATGGCGTGCCGCAGGCGAATCTCTTACCCTAGCCAATGGCGGCTTCGATCTGTTGCATGTCGGGCATGTTCGCTACTTACATGCTGCCAAGCAGTTAGGTGGGCGTTTAATCGTGGCGGTGAACTCCGATGAGTCGATGCGTATGCTAAAGGGCCAAGGGCGTCCTCTGATCCCCGCCGAAGAGCGCGCTGAAATTATTGCCGCCCTCGCCGATGTAGACGCCGTGGTGATCTTTCCAGAGCCTGACGTCCGCCGGCTCATTCACGAAATCCGGCCCGACATTCACGCCAAAGGAACTGATTACACCGTAGAAACCGTCCCTGAGCGCGACGAAGTGCTAGCGTATGGCGGGCGCGTCGCCATCGTGGGAGATCCCAAAGATCACTCCTCCACTGAAATTATCCGATCACGTCTCGAGGCGCGCTGTTCGTGAGCGCGGTACCGCATGCAGCTGTTCGGGCGTTGAACCGCATATTGATTGTCCGCCTTGGGTCGATGGGCGACGTCATTCATACTCTTCCCGCAGCTACCGCGCTGCGACACGCTTTTCCGGAGGCAACCCTCGGCTGGGTGATCGAAGAACGCTGGGCGGAGTTGCTCTGCACTCTTCCCACCCCGCGCTCGGGGCCGCGTTCGCCACAGCGTCCGCTCGTTGACAAGATTCACATCGTAAACACAAAGCAGTGGCGCTCCCGCCTGTTTCATCTCCAGACTTGGGAACAGATCGGCTCTGCGTTCAGCGACTTGCGCGCCCCGAAGTATGAAATGGCAATTGATTTTCAGGGCGCGATTCGTTCTGCCCTGCTGGCACGCTGCTCGGGGACGCCGCTTATCTACGGCTTCGCCCAACCACGCGAGAATGCCGCCAGCATGTTCTACACGCGCAAAGTGATCGCGCGCGGTACGCACATCATTGAACAGAACTTATCACTCACTGAAGCGGTTCTACAACGGCCGCTGAACGTACCAGACATCCAGTTTCCTTGCCATCCGGCTGTCGAGAATAATTGTGCCACCAATTTGGAGATTCCGTGCGGCGGCAATCTTGTCTTGATCAATCCCGGTGCCGGCTGGGGCGCCAAACAGTGGCCACCCGAGCGCTATGGCCAAGTGGCGAAGGAGCTGGCACAAGAAGGTTTCTTGTCATTCATCAATTTCAGTCCGGGTGAAGAACAATTAGCCAAGACGGTCGAGACTGTTAGCGAAGGTACTGCCAGACTGTTTTCAGGTTCACTGACGCAATTGATCGCGTTCACCCGCCGCGCTCGCTTATTTATCGGCGGGGACACCGGCCCCATGCACCTCGCGGCGGCTTTGCGAATTCCGGTAGTAGCAATTTTCGGCCCCACCGACCCCGCCCGCAACGGGCCATTTGGAACCCGAAGCATCGTTCTGCGCAGCCCAGCCAGCCCAACATCCCACAAGCGCCACGCCCGGCCCGATGAAGGTTTGCTCGAGATCACTCCCGAACAAGTCCTGAAAGCTGCCCGTCAGCTCTTGCGGAGCCCGCGTGCCTAGCTGGGCGGCAATCGCACGCAGAATCCGCGTGCCAATAGGTTTTGTGTTTGCCGTCGTCTATTTCTGGATGGCAAAGCCGACGCCGTCATCCATCATCGTGGGCACGAGCATTGTGATTTGCGGTTTGCTGGTCCGCGCTCTTGCTTCCGGGTATGTGCAGAAGAATGAAGAACTCACCACCAGCGGCCCCTATGCCTACACTCGCAATCCGCTGTATGTAGGTTCCCTCGTGTTAGCCGCAGGCTTCGGCTGGGCTGCTCAGAGCTGGTGGATTGCCGCCGTGATCCTGCTAATTTTCTTGCTGATCTACATGCCGGTAGTTCGCGACGAAGAGGAATTTCTTCGCAAGCAATTTCCAGAATTTGAAGCTTATGCTCATCAGGTGCCACGCTTCATCCCGCGCCTCACCCCATTCTCCAGAGCATCCGGCGCCTTCTCCTGGCAGTTGTACCGGAAACATCGCGAATATAATGCGATGATAGGATCAATAGTGATGCTGCTTGCGCTGGTAATCAAGATGTGTTGCCTTCCCCGGTGAGTTGTGAAAATTCTAGTCCAGACGTTAATTAAGTTGGCAGGCAATGAGCAAGGCATCCTGCACCGTCGCCTTCGCCACGTTATCCAGAGTCTATGTTTTCTGGGCGCCGCCTCGACGTTAATGGCACAGTACGTCCGCCCATCTTCTCCCACAACCACTCCGCCAGCCACGATCAGCGCCTCACCATCGGCACGAATCGTCGCTCCGCTTGCTGGCTATCGCTTTCCCAACGGCCAGAATTATGTCTACGGAGTCGAATGGCATTTTTTTAATGCTGGAACAGTCGCAGTAAAAATGGACTCGGCTGGCGCCCAACAGCGTGTGACTGCGATCGGCGACTCAGGTGGCGTAGTGAACGCTCTGTACAAAGTCCATGATCTTTTTGAAGCCCGCTTCGATCCTCGCACCTTCTGTTCTCTCCACATTTCCAAGCACATTGCAGAAGGATCGCACAGGCGGCAAGCGGAGCTTGCACTCGACTATGCCCGGCACAAAAGCGTCTTTGACGACAAGAATTTGAAAACCGGCGAATCCAGGCACACGGAAAACGAAATCCCCGCCTGCGTTACCGACGTTCTAAGCGGGTTTTACTATCTTGCGTCGCTCCCGTTGGAGCCAGGAACTTTCAACACGTTTGTCGTGAGCGACGGGACAAAAACGACTGATGTAACCGCCCATGTTGAAGCGCGAGAGCACGTTAGGGTTCCCGCAGGGAGTTATCAGACGGTGCGCGTCAGAGCCGAGCCGGCCTCCGGTCCCTTAAAGGGCAAGACCACAATAATCGTCTGGTTCAGCGACGACCCGAACCATGTTCCAGTGCTGATGCGTTCGAAACTCGGATGGGGCACGCTGATGTTCCGCTTGCAACGCCTGGAAAAATAGCTGTTCGGCAAATATGCCCTTGGGTCCCGCGCGGACCCGTTATAGGACGCCCGTAGGTTATCAGCTAACTAGCTCCTTTAACCCTTCCCGAAACACCCGCGTGTGTTTATCGATGTCTTCGGCCTCCGTCTGCGGCGACATCAGCGCCATGTTGTGAAACGGAGTCAGCAGAATTCCTCGATTCATCGCATACAAATGCATAAATCTCTCAAGCTCGAAATCCATCGCGTCATGTGCCTGCGTGCCGTTCTTCGGAGCTTCGAGAGAAAACAGATACTCCGCGCGGCAGCCAAGGCGCGTGACATGCCAGGGCACCGCGAATTCGGCAATCGCCGTTCTTACTCCCTCGGTCCAGCGCTCCGCCATCGGGATCATGTGCTCGAAAGCTTCCTTGGTCAGAACTTTGCTCAACGTCGCCCGCATCGCAGCCAGTGAAAGTGCATTGCCGGCGAGCGTGCCGCCAACACCGCCGACGTCGCAATCCTCCAGATTTTGTCGCTCAGCTATCTTTTCTGCGATTTCCTGTGTAAATCCGTAAACCGCCCCAGGAACCCCGCTGCCGATGGGCTTGCCGAACACCAAAAAATCAGGCTCAAGATTCTCCGCGCGAGTGTAGCCGCCCGGACCCGCACAGATCGTGTGAGTTTCGTCAATGATGAGCAGCGTGCCGAATTTGCGAGTAAAAGCCAGCAGAGCCGAGTGGTATCCATGCTCCGGATGCACGATCCCAACGTTGGTCATTACCGGTTCGGCCAGCACGCAAGCCACATCGCCCGGAGCAAGCGCCTGGTCGAGCGCCGCAACATCGTTGAATTCCACAACCTTGGTCGTAACTGAAGGATCGACCGGAGGACCGATGTTGCCGCGCCGAGCCCCAGCCGTGCCATCCGCATGCAGCGTAATAAGTGTTTCATCCACCGTGCCGTGATAACACCAATTGAATACCAGAATCTTCGAGCGCCCGGTAATCTGGCGCGCCAGCCGAATCGAAAAACGATTGGCATCCGTCGCGGTCAGTGCAAATTGCCAGTAGGGAAGCCCGAAACGCTTCTGCAGCTCTTCTCCCACAAAGACCGCATCTTCATTCGGCAGCATTAGCGTGATCCCGCGCCGCACCTGCTCCTCAACCGCCTTCACCGTCGCTGATGGGGAGTGTCCCGTCATTGCGCCCGTGTCGCCGAGGCAGAGATCGACATATCGATGTCCATCCACGTCATAGAAGTGTGCGCCCTGCGCCTCGCGCACAAACGGAGGAAACGCCCCCGCCCACTTTGCCATCCAGTTCATGGGAACGCCGCCTAGCAGTGACTTACGCGCGCGTTCGAATAACGCTTTGGATTTGGGTCGCTCGTCTACAAAGCGCCTCTGCTCGCGTTGCATGAGAGACTGCAGGCGGCTGCGGTCGATTGTCTTCATGAAAGGAGCAGAAATCTTAGCAGAAATAGTGGAGGCCGGGCGTCCTCGCCCGGCGGTCTATGGTTGCCCTGCCTTAAAAGTGTATTTCCCGCTCTGGGAATTCCATCGCCGATTGTTTAACAGTCACATCCCTCGCTGCGGGACTGTGATACTTCCCATTTTATGCTGCGCAAATATGAATATCGTCGCAAGCTGCCACACTTTCAACCCGATCACAAAGTGTTTTTCATGACGTTCTCCACCTATAAGCGATGGATTCTGCCCGAAGGCGTTCGGCAGATCGTAATTGAAACGTGCTTGGCCGGAAATGGAAAGAAATTCCGCCTGTACGGAGTGGTCGTCATGCCCGATCACGTACACTTAATGCTATCTCCTCTCTCCGATCCAAATGGGTCGTTCAGCATTGCCGAGATTATGCAGGCGATCAAGGGCGCATCGGCACATCGAATCAACCGTGCGCTGCGCCGCAAAGGGAAGGTTTGGGAAGAAGAGTCGTTTGACCGCGTTCTGCGTCGCGAGGAGAACATCGGTGACAAGCTCGATTACATTCTCTGGAACCCCGTTGGGGCAGGGCTGGTGCGAAATCCCCTTGAGTATCGCTGGTTGTGGAGAGATACGGGCGAATTGGGTTGCGTGTCCTGAGCCGACGGGCGAGGACACCCGTCCTCCATCGAATTACATTTACAGAATGTACCGGCTCAAATCCTGGTCCTTCACAATATCCGCCAGCATGTGGCGGACATAGTCA
>Ga0209805_1000918_pt1 | contig 18111 bp, 10 predicted proteins | sample GraSoiAngelo_148_FD_185905 | JGI IMG/M metagenome (GOLD analysis project Ga0209805, IMG submission 185905) | Grasslands soil microbial communities from the Angelo Coastal Reserve, California, USA - 14_1009_09_20cm (SPAdes) (version 2) | ecosystem: Environmental > Terrestrial > Soil > Grasslands ... | reverse complement strand
CGAATCGTATCCCTTGAACAGCGGCGAGCTGGTAATGGGCAAACCGTCCGTCGCCAGGTACATGTCCGCCAGCTTCTTGGTGGGAATCATGTAATTGAACCACAGCTCTCGGGTCCAGTTGTGGGTGGCGCGGCCGGCCCAGTATCTCCTCGCCAGGATCACTTCTTTGCTGTCGTCGCCCTGTAGAATGAACAGGTACTTGTAGCTCTGCGGACCCTGGCCGGTGTAGAGCTGATATTCGCCCGATGCGATGAGCTGCTCCGCGGCATTGATCGCCTGCGTGAGCATCGCCGTCGGATCGCCCTCGGCATGGTACTTGAGCCAGGTGGCCTGGTACAGCGCCGCTCGCGCTTTCAGTGCGAGCGAGGCGCCTTGCGTGACGCGGCCGAGCTCTGAAGGGCTCAGCTCGCTCTGTTTGACGAGTTTCGCAGCGGCGGTGTCGAGATCACCGATGATGAAATCGATGATCTGTTGTTGCGTCGATCGGGGCGTGTACACCTCTGCCGAGGACACATCCAGCACCTTGGTGATCAGCGGAACGCCGCCGTAGGTCTTGACCAGATTCCAGTAGTGATAGGCCCGGAAAAACCGCGCCTCGCCGACCCAGCGATCGATCTGCGCCCCCAAACCGGATTCGGCCGCCTTCTGCAGCAGATAGTTCGTGGCCCGTATTCCTGTGTAGGCATCATCCCACACGGGGGAATTGGCGGGCGCCAGGTACGACCCATTGCTCACCGCTGACAGCTCGACGGTTGCCCCGGATCCAAAAGCAATATCGGAATTGACTTCGGTGTAATTGGGACCCTTGAGGCTGAAGTAGAAATCGTTGGCGGCCAACTCGAACTGGTCCGGGGTCTTCCAGAACGATGGATCCGAGATCTGGTCTTTCGGGCCGAGATCGAGCGGGTTGCACGCGAACGTCAGCACCAGGCAGATGCCGATACGCGCCACAGTCACTGTTGTTTTCATAGTCGTCAGTCCTAGAACGTGATGTCGGCGCCGACCGAGTACATTCTCTGGAACGGATAGTTGAACCCATTCGGGGACGCTTCCGGATCCCAGCCACCCAGCACCGTGTCCGTTTCCCAGAGGTCGAATCCGCTGAAGTAAATTCGTGCGCGGGACAGTCCCGCCCGCCGGGTGAGTGCTTCCGGGAGGGAATACCCGATCTGCAGGGTCTTCAGTCGCAGGTAGGCTGCACTGAACGCCGTCAGTGTCGACGCCTGATAATTCCAGAACCTGATGCTGCCGTGACTCAGGCGCGGAAATGGGGCATTGGGGCGATCTTCATTCCAGGTGTTGCCGTAATAGAACAGCGGGGGTTGCCGCCACCAGTCGCTCCAGGGCAGGCGGTAGTCGCCGTCCCTGATCAGCGTCCGCTTCCCGACGCCCTGCATGAAGAGACCCAGGTCGAAGTTCTTCCAGTTCACACCCACATTCAAACCATACGTATACCGCGGCGTGGCACTCCCCAGATTGACCACATCGCCATCCTGACCCGGCGTATCGCCGTACAAGCTGATCTTGCCATCATGATTCAGGTCTTTGTATTTCGCATCGCCGATACCGATGTCCGACGGCACGCCTTGCAGCTTCTTATAGGCATCCAGCTCCGCCTGTGTGCGGATCAACCCATCGAACACGTAGCCGAAATACGTGTTGACGGGATAGCCCTGACGGACGTAGTTGAGGCCCAGCACGTACGTGTCCTGTCCCCCATAATTGACGACCTTGTTCTTGGCATCGCTGAGCGTGACGCGGGCCCGATATTGCAGTCCGCCGACCTGGCCCTTCCATCCCAGTGAAGTTTCGAATCCCCAGGTCTTCAGCTCACCGGCGTTGGAGTAAGGCGGCACGGCACCCAACAGGCTGGGATAAGTCACCGGAACCAGCATGTCCTTGTTGCGCTTGATGAAATAGTCCAACGTCGCGTCGAGCTTGGACGAGAACATGGTCGCATCCACGCCCACGTTCTTCGTGGCGATGGTCTCCCACGTCCTGCTCTTCGAGACCATTCCTGAGAGGAACGCCGATTGATCCTGCCCTCCAGCCCCGAACGGATAGGGATATCCTCGGCCGATCGTGATCAGCTGCAGGTAGTCGTAAAGGTTGATGCCTTCCTGATTGCCGGTTTCACCGTACGAGGCGCGTAGCTTCAGATCATCGAATACCGCGAGGCGGCGCCGCGCAAACGGCTCTTCGGAAATCCGCCACGCAAGCGACACGCCCGGGAAGAGCCCCCACCGTCTGTCGGCAGCGAAGCGCGAGCTCCCATCGTAGCGCAGCGTGGCATCGAGCAGGTACTTGTTGCTGAAGCCGTAACTCACGCGGGAAAAGAACGACCGGATCGCCCACTGCTGGCCGCCGCCGCCGGTCCACATGTTGCCGGTCGAGCCAAGATTGAGTCCCCACACGTCCTGGCTTGTAAAGTCGGATCTCCCGGCCCGGAGCGTGTCCATGTCGTAGTCTTCGTGCGACACGCCTGCCATGAGTTCGAGCGCATGGCGGTCGGCAAACGTTCTGCTGAACTGCGCGTACCCAACGTAGTTCCGATGTACGATCGTCGAATCGAGCCGGTCCACCCAGTTCCGATCGGGACTCGCGATGGAATAATAGACGATGCTACTGTCATTCCATCGGTACAACGGAAAGGACTTGGCGATGTTGGTGTTGTTCCCCGACCGATAATCGATGCCAGCCTGGAGATTGAGCTTCAGTCCCTCCATCACATCGACAATCGCCTTGAAATTCGTGCTGACACTCCGCGTATTGAAGTGCGCCGTAGCCGCTTCCTCGGCTTGGGCGACCGCGTTCCCCCAGCCACCTTGTGCAAAGAAATGTTGACCGCTCCTCGTGTAGATGGGATGATTGGGCATCCCAAAAATCGTTTCGTACATCACGCCTGCAGAGCCGACGCCTCCGATATCCGAGCGGTCCTGATTCTCCAGGGCGAGCTTGGACTCCACGCGGATCCGCTTGGAAACGTCATAGTCGAGATTCAGCCTGAGATTGTAGCGCTTGTTGCCGTCATCCCCATAGCGAATCACCCCTTGCTGGTCCGCATAGGTCCCCGACAGGTAGTACGCCGAATTCGGGCCTCCCCCGGACACCGTGAGCGTCTGCTTGTGTTCAAAGCCGTTTTCGAAAACCGCGCGCCTCCAGTCGGTCGACGTGAAGAAGAGCATCCACCCCAAGCTGGCGTAGAGGGGATGCGGGATGGGATTGGGGTCACCCGCTTTCACCCGTGCCAGCAGATCGGCGGTATACATCGGCGCCGCGCCGCTGTGGATGTTCGCCTCGTTATCCATGATCGCCATCTGGTAGTTATTGGGCGTGTCCATCATCCCTGCCAAATGGGTCGTCGCGACGTTCGAGCTGTACGTCACTGTCGGCGCCCCGCGCTTTCCTTTCCTCGTGGTCACGAGAAACACGCCGTTCGCAGCGCGAGCGCCATAAATGGACGCGGCGGCGTCTTTCAAGACGTCGATCGATTGGATGTCCGCCGGGTTCAGCAGATCAAGGTCGCCCGGGATGCCATCGATCAGCACCAACGGCGAATTGCCACCGTTGGCAGCGAACAACCTGGTCGAGTCTCTAGGAACTGATGAAGCGCCCCGGAGATTGAGACTGAATCCCTCCACTCCGGGTTGTCCTGAAGAACGTTGCACGAGCAATCCGGGAATCTCTCCCTGAATGGCGGCCAGGGTGTTCGTGATGGGGCGAGACTCCAGCACCTCGGAGCCAACAGACGCAACCGCTCCAGTGAGATTCTCCCGCTTCTTCTCCCCATATCCGACTGCGACAACCGCCTCCAGCTCGATGGCCTGCACCTTGAGCTGCAGGTCCAGCACGGTCTCCTGCCCCTCCGCGACGACCACGCTGGTGTCGACGGCCGCATAGCCCAGCATCCGGGCGCGCACCCGCTGCGTCCCCACCGGCACGCCGCTCAGCGTATAGTGACCGGTGGCGTCGGCGTCGGCGCTCAGCCGGGTGCCGACGACGCTGACGATGGCCCGCGGCAGGGGAGCGCCGGTTCCCGCGGCCGTCACCGTCCCCGTGATCGTGCCCAGCTGCAAGGCCAGCCCCGGCGGGCGCTTCACCAGCGTGGCTCTTCCCTCCGGCGTGAACACGATGTCGACGCCAGCGTCGAGCAGCACGTCCGTCAGCGCCGCCGCTACCGTGATGCGGCCCGCGCGCAGGTTCACCAGCGCCCCGGCCGGCAACACGTCGTCGGCATAGACCAGGCTCAGTCCCGCTTGCCGGGAGATCTCCGCCAGCGCCTGCTTGAGCGTGGCGCCGTCGAACGCGAGCGAGAGCCGCCGCCGTAACACCGCCGATCGCGCCAGATCGACCGGCACCGGCTTGGAGCGCTCGGCCATGGCCAGGAGGAATCGCGGGGCTCGGGGTTGGGTCGGGTCGCCCGCGTATTGCGCGGTGGCGCCGTGCGGGACCACCGTCATCGCCAACGCGAGCACGAGAGCAGACGACGCCACGCGGTACATGAGCATCATGGTCACCTACCGTTCCGGAGCAAGATGACGGATCCGTCAGCGCGCTCGACACGCAGGCCGACGGTCAATGCAATCCGTTGAAGCACCAGATCGATCGATTCGTTCTGGAAAGTCGCCGTGAGCCGGCGCGCAGCGAGGGCACTGTCGGCCAGCCGGATCTCGACGTTGTACCACCGTTCGAGCGTGTGCACCACATCACCGAGCGGTGTGCCGTCGAACGCGAGCACGCCCCTGGTCCACGCGAGCTGCCGCCCGACGTCGACCCCACGTCGCAATGTGGCGACACCGCTCGGATCGAGCCGCCCCAGGTCCCGGGCCCCGAGCACCAGCGAGCGCGTGCGCGAAGCCGCGGTCGTATCGGCCTGCGAGAGCGTCACGCGCCCTTCGGCCACTACCACTTCGGTCGCGACCTGATCGGCATACGCCCGAACCACAAACGCGGTCCCCAGATCCTCGGTGACGCTCGCGGCGGTGTGGACGCGGAGCGGACGCTGCGAATCGGGTGCGACCTGGAAATACGCTTCGCCGTCGAGATACAACTCGCGGTGCGCTCTGCCGTAGTCGGCCGGGTAGCGCAGGCGACTCTGGGGCGCGAGGGTGACCTGCGTGCCGTCGCGCAGCCGGATGACCGCGCGCTGCGCGGCGGCGGTGGCGTGCTCACTCCACTCGGGCGCCCGCCGCAGCAAGCCCTGTCCGCCGATCAGCGCGATGACGACCGCCGCGGCGGCAAGCGCCGCCACGAGCAGCCGTCGCGACACGCGCGGCTCCGGGGCACGGGCGACCTCGAGCGCTGCGACCGCCTTGGCCCAGGCGGCATCGGTGCTGCTGGGCGGTGCTTTGTCGGCTATGACACGCTTGATGAGCCGCAGATCGTCCAGGAGCAGGGCGTGCTCGGGGTCATCCGCGAGCCACTCCTGCACGGCCTCCGCGTCTCTGGCCGACGCCTCGCCGGCCAGGTAGCGGTCCAACAGGAGATAGAGACGCTCGTCCTCGGGGTGCACACTCCTATAACGGGGCAGCCCCGTCCCAACCCCCAAATCACTCGAACCCGACCCGCGGCAGTGCCCGGAACAGCCCCCACCCCGCCGCGCCCGCGCCCACCAGGCACACGATCCCGGGCAGCGGCTTCCCGTACAACAGGTATCCCGTGCCGAACAGCGCCGCGTAGATGACGACGCAGCCCAGGAACCAGCACAGGAAGGCGGCGGTCACGCTTTCCCCAGGGGTCGCCGGCCCGGTCGTCACGGCGCGGCTCCAGCCCGGGCCCACGGGTCGAATGCGGTCATAAAACGTCTGGAGGGTGGCGCGGTCGGTGGGCGGCGTCGCGAACGTCACGGCCAGCCACCCGACGGTGGTGATCGCGACCCCGGTCACGAGCTGGAGCGTGGGGGCGAGCGGCGCGAGCCCGAGCGCCGTGTGCACGAACTGGAAGTACACGGCGACCACGAACGAGATCGCCATGCCGGCGATCTCGCTCCACGCGTTGATCCGCCACCAGAACCAGCGCAGGAGGAAGATCAGTCCGGTCCCGGCGCCGATCTGGAGCAAGATCTGGAACGCCTGGTAGGAGTTGTGGAGCCAAAGCGACAGGGCCGACGCGAGGGCGATGAGCCCCACCGTGACGCCGCGCCCCACCCGCACGTAGTGACGCTCGTCCTTGTGGGGCGCGACGAACCGGCGGTAGCAGTCCTCCACCGCGTATGAGGCCCCCCAGTTGAGGTGAGTACTGATGGTGGACATGTACGCCGCCGCGAGCGAGGCGATCATCAGGCCGAGGAGCCCGTGCGGGAGATACACGAGCATCGCGGAGTAGGCCAGGTCGTTCCGCACGATCGCCGGGTCGATCCGCGGGAACCGAGCGGCGATGGAGGCGAGGTCGGGATAGACGATGAGGGACGCCAGCGCCACGATGATCCACGGCCAGGGCCGCACGGCGTAATGCAGCACGTTGAACAGCAGGGTCGTGCGCATGGCGTCGCGCTCGGTGGGCGCGGCGAGCATGCGCTGCGCCACGTAACCCCCACCTCCCGGCTCGGCGCCGGGATACCACGTGCTCCACCACTGCACCGCGAGCGGCACGAGCAGGACGGCGGCCGCCGTGCTCCAATCGGAGAAGTCGGGCAGGAGCGACAGGCGCGCGACCACCGCGGGGTGGGCGAACAACCCCGACAGGCCGCCGACTTGGGGCAGCCCGAGCGCCACGACGGCCGCCGTCACGGACCCGACCATCGCGATCAGGAACTGGACGAAATCGGTCAAGACGACTCCCGACAGCCCGGAGCTGGCCGCGTACAGCACGGTGACGGCGCCGCCGATGAGCACCGCCGTGTGGCGATCCCAGTCGAGCATCACGCCCGCGATCTTGGTCGCGGAGAGATTGACCGAGGCCATGATCATCACGTTGAAGAACACGCCCAGGTAGATCGCTCGGAACCCCCGGAGAAAAGCCGCCGGCTTGCCGGAGTAGCGGACCTCGTAGAACGCGATGTCGGTGAGGGCCGCGGAGCGCCGCCACAGCTTGGCGTAGAAGAACACGGTGCACATTCCCGTGACCGCGAAGGCCCACCAGACCCAGTTTTGGCTCACGCCGCCGGTGCGCACGAGATCGGTGACGAGGTTGGGCGTGTCGGTCGAGAACGTCGTGGCCACGAGCGACACGCCCAGGAGCCACCACGACAGCCGGCGCCCGGAGAGGAAGAACTCCTGGCGGCCTTGACCGGCGCGGCGCACCACGGCCAGGCCGATGGCGACGCAGACGACGCCGTAGAGCGCCAGCACGATCCAATCGAGGGTGTCGAGTTTCATCCCCAGAGCCGCTCCGGGTACTCGCCCGCGGCCACGAGCTGGCTCAGCGCCGCCGCGACGCGCGGGCGGTCGTCCGGGTGCGTCACGCCGAGCCACTTGCCCTGCGTGTCCAGCAGCCGCACCCGCGCCTCGCCCCGGCGCACCGCGTCCCGGATCCCGTGGGAGATCAGGAACTCGCTCCGCCCGGCATCGGCCCGGCACAGGAACTCCGCGAGTCCGCGCCGCAGCAGAGCGAACACTGCGGGTGTGAAGGCCCACAGGTTCATCGAGACGAGCGCGTCCCCCGCGAGCCGCACCGGCCGGCCGCGGGCATCGGTGCCTTCATACGTGCCATCTCCCAGATGCCGGATGTCCACGACTTCCTCCATGGACTCGAGCCACCCCTCCCCATCGGCGCGGCAGACCGCCCGGTTCACGCCGCCGGCGGCGCTGAGCGTGTCGCGCAGCGGGTACGCGATAATGGCGAACGTCCCGGGCGATTCGCCCGCGGGCCGCGCCGCCAGGAACTCCGCCGCCCGCGTGAACCCGTCGCGGCCGTAGAAGTCGTCCGCGTTCACCACGGCGAACGGACCGCTGACGTGGGAGGCCGCCGCCAGCACCGCGTGGCCCGTGCCCCACGGTTTCGTGCGTCCGGCCGGTACCGGTCCGGGCACATCGTCGAGTCGCTGGAGTGCGACCGTCGCACCGATCCGCTCGAACGCCGCCGCGAGCTCCGGTCGGGTGACCACGACGACCGCTTCGAAGCCCGCGCGCCGCGCGTCGTAGACGGAATAGTCGAGCAGCGTGGCTCCGCCCGGCCCGACGGGCTCGATCTGCTTCGGCCCGCCATAACGGCTGCCGACTCCGGCCGCGAGGACGACAAGTGCCGGCGCGCCCATGGCCTACCTCGCGAGCTCGGGCTTGGCCTTCGTTGCCTCCACCACCCGTCGCACGCCGTCCCCTAGCGGCACGGATGGACGCCAGTCCCAGGTTCGCCGCGCCACCGCGGGGTCGAGCGAGATCCGCGCGATGTCGCCCCGCCGGTCCGCGGCGTGGGTGGGCCCCTTGGCGTATCCTGTGGCCGCCGCCACGGCGCGAAACAGCTCGAGGTCTGAGATCTCCCGCCCCCACCCGATGTTGGCGACGACGCCCGAGGGTCCGGCGGCCGCCCGAATGGTCGCCTCCACGACGTCGCTCACGTACACGTAGTCGCGTGTCTTCCTGCCGTCGCCGAAGATCGCCACCGGCTCGCCGGCGAGCATCTGTCGCGCGAAGATCGCCACGACTCCGGCCTCCCCATCGGCCCGCTGTCCTGGACCGTACACGTTCGCATAGCGCAGCACCGCGTGCTCGATCAGCCCGCGCGCCGCGTGGGCGCCGAGATAATGCTCGAATGCGAGCTTGCTCGCGCCATAGTCGGAAATCGGACGTGTGGGATCGGCTTCGGACACGGGCAGCCGCTCAGGATCGCCGTACACGGCGGCCGACGACGCGTAGACGATACGTCGCGCTCCGACGGCGGCGGCCGCGCGCAACACGTTCAGGCCGCCCAGCACGTTCACCCGCGCGTCGAAGTCCGGCTCCCGCGTCGACCGGCGCACGTCCGTCTGCGCCGCCGCGTGGAACACGACGTCCGGCCGGAACGCGGCGAAGACTTCACCGAGCGAGGCCAGATCGCAGACGTCGACTCGCTGGAACCGAACATCGGACGGAACGTTGCCGGCGGATCCCGTGGACAGATCGTCCACCACGCACACCCGGCGGCCGTCCGCCAGCAGGCGATCGACGAGATGGGAGCCGATGAAGCCCGCTCCACCGGTTACCAGCGCGCGCGGTGCCGAGTCGGTCACGCCGTGACGATCCCCAACCGCGGCCAGGTCTTCCAGCGGCCGCGCGTGAAGTCGGGGAAGTCGATCGGCCGGCCGCCGTTCGCCACCGACCACTCGGAGAGCGGCGTGACGGCGCTGAGGGCCACCGCGTCGTACACGTTCATGTCGGTGGGCACGCCTTCGCGCAGGCACTTGATGAGCCGGTAGTCCTCGAGGTAGTCCATGCCCCCATGCCCGGCGCCCCGGCTCTTCTCCTCCATTTGCTTCCACAGGGGGTGATCGAACTCGGCCAGGTACGCGTCCGCCGGGTCCCACTCGTCCGGCTTGCTCCGCCCCTCGATGTAGACGCGATCCGGGTAGCCCTGGAACAGACCGCGGGTGCCCTGGACCACGTGGACCCGGCTGTAGGGCCGCGGCAGGTTCGTGTCGTGACTCACGCAGATCGTTCGCCCGTTTGCGGTCTCGATCAAACTGACGTTCACGTCGCCCAGAACGTAGCGTTCCTGCCGCTGCGGCGCGCCCTCCGCAAAGTGCTCACGGGCGTACAGCTGCAGTCCGCGGGAGGGACTGCTCATCGAGACTAACGACGCGAACCGGTCGCCCCGGTTGATGTCCATACAGTTGGCCACGGGCCCGAGACCGTGCGTGGGGTAGAGGTTGCCATTCCGCTGCGTCGAATGGGCGCGGCGCCACAGCCCCTCGCCTTCGGGGCTGAATTTCACGGATCGCAGGTCGTGCAGGTACCCGCCTTCGCCGTGCAGGATCTCCCCGAACACGCCCTGACGCACCATGTTGAACACCATCATCTCCATCCGCCCGTACGTGCAGTTCTCCATCATGATGCAGTGCTTACTGTACTTCTCCGCGTGCTCCACCAGGGCCCAGCAGTCCTCGACCGTGTAAGCCGCCGGCACCTCGGTGGCGGCGTGCTTGCCGTTGCGCATCGCCGCGAGGCAGATCGGGACGTGCCACTCCCACGGCGTGGCGTTGAAGACCAGATCCAGGTCCTCCTGTTCGCACATGCGGACGAAGTCCGTGGGGCTGCGGGAGTAGCCCGCCGGACGTGGGAAGCCCGCCTGCTCGACCAGGTCCTGGATGCGGGTCACCTTCTCGGGCACGATGTCGTCCACGGCCTTGATCACGCATCCCTCGACGCGCAGCAGGTTGCGCACGTGGGCGCTCCCCTGTCCGCCCACGCCGACGAAGCCGATCCGCACCGGGTCGATCGGCGGGGCGGCGAAGAAGCGCTCGGGTGCGGGTCCGGCCTGGAGCCGGGGCTGGGCGGACGCAGCGCGCACGGTCGGAGCGCAGGATGCGGTCCCGCTCAGGGCGCTAAGGCCGAGCCCGCCGGCGATCAGCTTCAGCGCCTCGCGCCGGTCCAGGTCATCGCTATTCGCTGTCATGTCAACCTCCCGGAGTCAGCTCTCGATTTTTCTACTACGCGACGCGAGCGAGACTGTGACCGACTTTTCGGTGAAGGCGGCGAGAACAGCAGGTCCTTCGCTCGCGCGCATTGTGTAAGAAAAGAAGAAAAGAATGACATTGGAGAGGGCCGAAGCATCTGCTTTTTCACGGACGTTCGAGATGATACAGGTCGGGCAGCTCGTTCTCCAACAGCACCAGCGGGTCCTTGGCGAAGCGCACGAAATCCGCAGCGCTGGCCTGCCCCGGATACGGGGCGAAGAAATGGTGGCGGTGCTCGCGTTCGAACGTCGCATTGCGCCACACCAGCACCCACGCGATGCGCCGCGCCACGGAGTCGCTCTCGATGCCGGCGAGCAATGTGCCCGTCCACCACAACGAATCCGGGACGCCCTCGACGCCGGTCTCGGTGAGCGCGGCAATCTTCCCCCGAGCCTCCGCCAGCTCGACGACGTCTCTGAGACGCCGCGCGAACACGGCCCGCGTCGCCGGCGAGCGCACGCTCTGGTAGTCGTCGAAGCCGAGCACGTCGACGTATGCGTCGCCCGGATAGCGCTCCAGGTACGCCTGCTTCGAGTCGAACACGTCGGTCGAATAGGCCCACAGCAGGTTGTGCATGCCCCGGCGGTCGCGCAGATACTCGACCGTGAAGCGCCACAGTTGCTTGTACTCGTCCGGCGTCGCATGCCGCGCACCCCACCAGAACCAGCCGCCGCTCGTCTCGTGGAACGGCCGGAAGATCATGGGCACGAGGACCGGCGCACGCAGACTGTTGACATAGTCTGCAAAGCGGTCGAGCCACTGTCGATAATGCTCGTGCTGCACCCCGCCCGGGAGCATCGCCGGCACGGCCCGGATCGTGTCCCACGCGTTGCCCCCAGTGACCGGATTCCGCATGTGCCAGCTGAGGGTGATCACGCCGCCGCGTCGAAACCCCTCGACGATCCAGCCGCGCTGCCGCTCGAACGCGACGGCGTCAAGGTTCGCCCCCGCGTCCGCCTCGAGTCCGCCCACGTCCCAGCCGTACACGGCGGGGTAGGATCCCGCCGTCTCCTTCACGTCGGAGCGTCCCGGCTGGTTGGACCATTGCACACCGTACGCCAGGTCATCCTGATGGCCGAAGAGCACGCCCTTGCCCGTCAGGCGCCGCAAATTCGCGAACAACGCCCGCGTTTCCGCGGTGGCGCCGGGATCGATCGGAGCAGGCCCCCGCGGCTCCGGCGGCCCGCCCGCCTGGCACGCGAGCAGCAGCGTGGCGAGCGACGCGGCGGCGCTACGAGGCAAAGCGCCCTTTGAACACCGCCCCATACGCCGTAGGTGTTCCGTCGTAGCTCTGGATCAGGTCCCAGACCGACTTCCACACATCCCAGGTCCAGGCGAGATAGCTGCCGCCGCGCGCGTCCATCCAGTCCATCAGCGAGTCTACAAAGGTACGGCCGCGGTCGTTCTGCCCCAGTTCGCCGAGCACCAGTGGCACGCGCTGGGCGACGGGGGCAGCCTGGCCGTCCCAACAGCTTTTCACATGGCACCAGCTGAAATTGTACACGTGCCAGGAGGCGGCCAGGTTGTTCACAGGATCGGTCGGCTGGTTGGCGAGCCACTGCGACAGGGTGGCGGCGTACTGCACGCCGCCGAGCATGATCACGTTGGTGGCGCCGGTGCCGCGCACCGCGCTCACGAGCTCCTGCATTCCCGCAGCCTGGAAGCTCATCCCGCGGCACGTGCCGCCGTCGCGCCAGCAGCGCCACGCCTCCGGCGAGTCCGTGTTGCTGTCCGGGAACGGCTCGTTGAACAGATCGAAGACCACCGCGTTGTTGTGCCCGTATGCCGTGGCCACCTGGCGCCAGAATTCCGGCGTGTGGTCGCGATTCGGCATCGGGGCCTGCGCGAGCGCCTTGGCCGTGTCCGCGGCGGTCCAATGCAGGTCGAGGATCACCACCAGGCCGGCGCGGTTGAGCCTTCCGACATAGTCGGCGATCGCCGCTTGATAGTTCGCTCCCGCGTACGCGGCCGTCACGCCGTTGATCCCGAGCCAGCAGGTCTCGTTGAGCGGCAGCCGTACCACGTTCGCCCGCCAGGACGCGATCGCGCTCACGGAGGCCGAGTCGGACGGGCCATCGAAGATGCCCCACCCTTGCGCGCACGCGTATTCGGCGCCGGAGCGGTTCACACCACGCAGCCGCACCGGGCGGCCGGCCGTGTCGACGAGCCCGTTCCCCTGCACGCGCACGGCGGGGGCGGGCGTGGGAGCGGGAGGGACCTGCACGCCGGCGGAATTGCCGTGACAGGCCGCCACCGCGGCGACCACCAGGAGAGCCCGGAGCGCTGGACGGCCGGTCTGCATCGTGAAGCGACCCGGCTCAGTAGCCGGGATTCTGGGTCATGAGCCGGTTCGCGCCGATCTCGGCATCGGGGATCGGCAGGAGCATCTGATACGCCTGGCGCGGCCGGCACACCGACGCGCTGGGCGCGGTGCCGCCCGGGTAGGCGGGGATGCGGTCGTTCATGATGTCGAGCCAGCGGCCCTGGCGCTTCAGGTCGAACCATTCCTGGAACTCCCCATACAGCTCGTGCCGGCGCTCCAGCCACACCGAGTCGCGGAACTGCGCCTGCGACAGGCCGAGTGTCAGGTTGGGCACGTTGGAGCGGGTGCGGACCCGATTGATCGCGTCATACGCGGCCGCCGTCGGCCCGCTCGCTTCGTTCTCGGCTTCGGCGAACACCAGCAGCACGTCCGCGTACCGCAGGATGATCGGGTTCGTCTCGTTCTGGCTCTTGGTGAGGGCGGTGCGGTCGATGTACTTCATCGTGTAGATGCGTGGCGAGATCTGCACCACCGTGCGCGTGCTACGGTTGAAGTAGGCGTTCGCGCCGACGGTCTCACACAATTCGGTCCAGGTCCAGCCGATCTGACTGTCGGCTGCGACTGCGATCCTGATGCTGTCCGGAACCGCGCCCTGGTACCAGGCGGGCGTCCCGGGGTCGGCGGACGACGACGATTCCTTCCACCCCGCGAAGATCGCGTAGCCGGGGGCGATCCGCCGGTCCAGGGTGTCGAAGGTCGAGTAGAAGACCTGCCGCATGCTCAGGAAGCCGCCCCCGCCGCCGCCCGCCGTGGAGTAGTCGTGCGGGTTGAAGAACGTGGCGATCTCGGGACCGGTGTTCTCCTGGTGCGTCGCGCCGATCTGGAACAGGATCTCGTTGCTGTTGATCTGCTGCTGCCCGTCGAACAACCGCATGTAGCTGGGCTCGAGCGTGATCCAGCCGCTCTGCATCACCTGCTGCGCGGCCAGGCGCGCGGAATCGGCGTACTGCTGCTTGGCGGCGGCCAGCGGCGTTCCCACGAGCTCCGCCCCGGCCATCGTGAGGTAGACCTTGGCGAGGAGACCCCAGGCCGAGAACGCGGTGGGGCGGCCGCGGTCCGCGCTCGAGTATGTGTGCGACGCGAAATCGGGCGGCAGCTCCTGGGTGGCGGCCTTCAGGTCGTTCACGATCGCGGGATACACCTGCGCGATCGGCACCCGCGGCGCGTCGCCGTAGGTGCCGTCGGGGACGTACGGCGTGAGCCGCAGCGGGACGGCGCCGTAGCGCCGGACCAGCTCGAAATAGGCGTAGCCGCGGAGGAAATGCGCCTCGCCCCGCAGGCGCTCCTCGAGGGCCGGGTCGAGGCTCACGTGGTCCAGCTGACCCAGGACGTCGTTGGCGCGGCGGATCACCTGGTAGTTCGCGGTCCACGTGCGGCCGGCGAACCACGTGCCGGTCTTTGCGCCCAGGCGACCGAACGCCCACCAGTCGGGGCAGAAGATGTCCGGACCTTCGCAGGTCACTTCCTGCCAGGCCGGATCGATCCAATCGTCCCAGGTCATCAGCGGCGCGTAGATGCCGTTCACCGCCGCGATGGCCTGGTCGCCGGTCTTGAAGTAGCTCGCGGGGTCGACGAAGGTCTGCGGATGCTCGTCGAGATTGAACAGATCGTGACACCCCGCGGCGCCGCTGCAGAGGCACGCCGACGCCAGCAGTGCCAACCAGCCGCGACGAGCTCGATTCATGGCGTGCCTCCTTTCAGAAGGTCAAGGTCATGCCGAAGGTGAGCAGGCGCGACTGCGGGTAGCTTCCCAGGTCCACGCCGCGCATGGCGGTCGTGCTGAAGGCGCTGACCTCGGGGTCGTAGCCCGTATAGTCGGTGCTCGTGAGCAGATTGATCGCGCTGACATAAACCCGGGCGGCCTGCGCCCCGGGAACGACCCTGGGCGGCAGCTCGTAGCCGAGCTGCACGTTCTTGAGCCGGATGTAGCTCCCGTCCTCCACGAAGGCATCGGAGAATCGCCCCACGCCGACACGGTTGGCGGTGACCATGGGGTACTTGCCGTTGGGGTTCGTCACGGGATCGAAAGCGTTCCGGTAGTACTCCAGCGGAATGTTGCCGCCGAAGCCGTCGAGCGCGAGGAACTGGAGCCGGTTGGCGTTGAGGATGTTGTTTCCGTGCACTCCCTGGATCAGGGCGCTGAAATCGAAGCGACCGAATGTGACGCGGTTGGTGATGCCAAAGACGTAGTCGGGATTCACGTTGCCGATCATCGTCTTGTCGGCGTCGGTCAAGTGTCCGTCGCCGTTCAGATCCTTGTAGCGATAGTCGCCCAGCTGGGCGTCGGGCTGCACGCTCTTGTAGGCGTTGACCGCGGCCGTGTCCCGGAAGATCCCGTCGGTCTGGTAGCCCCAGATGGTGCCGATCGGCAGGCCCGGCTTCTGGATGAAGGGGTTCACCTCGAGCCCCCCACCCGCCCCCAGTCGATCGGAGAACTGCTGCTGCGTGGCGCCGAGGCTCACGATGCGGTTCCGGTTGCCGGCGATGTTGGCCGAAACCGTCCAGGCGGGGCCGCCCGCCGCGCCGCTGAGGATGCGGACGTCCGCCGCGAGCTCGAGCCCCAGATTCGTCACGCGCCCGGAGTTGACCCAGGCGCTCGAATAGCCCGTGTTGGGGGCCTGGGTCACGTTCTGCAGCAGGCCGTCGGTGCGCTTGCGATACAGGTCGGCCGTCAGCGTCACGCGATTCTGCCACGCCGAGACGTCGAGCCCCACGTCGTACTGGGTGGTCGTTTCCCACCCGAGGTTCGGGTTCGCGAGCCGCGCGAAGTAGCAGGCCGACACGAGCTGCGCGTCCAGCACGGTGGTGCCGCATTGGACGCTCGCGAGCGACTGGTAGGTGTCGATCGCCTGGTTGCCCGACTGCCCGTAGCTGCCGCGCAGCTTCAAGTCGGTGAGGAACGCGACGTCGCGCAGGAAGGGCTCCTGCTTGGCGCGCCAGGCCAGTCCCAGCGACGCGAACGTGGCCCACTTGTTGTTGATGGCGAACCTGGAGGAGCCGTCGGAGCGCAGCGTGCCGGTGACGAGATAGCGGTCGCGGAAGCCGTAGTTCACGCGCGCCAGGTACGACGCCGTCTTCCACACGGCGACCCCGCTGGTCGGCGGCGTCACGGCGAGCCCGCGCTGCAGCGCGCTCGAGCCGAGGATGTCGTCGGGGAATTTCCTCACCTCGTCTCTGTTCCAGCTGCTGCGGTCCCACTCGTAGGTGAAGCCCGCGACCGCGTCGAGGTGATGGTCGGCGCCGAGCTCCCGGTCGAACCGCACCAGGTCTTCGTGCACCAGGTTCACGTACTCGGAGCCGCTCACGATGGCGAGCCCGTCGCTGTTCCTGCCCTCGAACACGGTGCGCGGGAAGTACGAGTCGACGCCCTTGCGCTCGTAGTTCGCCCCGATGCTCGTCTCGAACGAGAGGGAGGGCAGGAGCTGCGCGAACATGCGGAGGCCGCCCAGGCCGCGCGTCACCGTCTCGCTCTCGTGCACCTCGTCGGTGTAACGCAACGGGTTCGCGCCCAGGATGCCGGACAGAGCCAGGTTCTCGGCCCGCGGATCGATCGCAAGGCGTGAGGTGTCGTACGCCTCGTTCGGGAGCGGGCTGTAGCGGAGCGCGCCCCGCACGATCCCCTCGGCGCTCGTGCCCTCGGTGCCGGACGAGCGCACCAGGTTGGCCTTGGAGCGCGTGACGTCCAGGCTGCTCGAGATGCGCACGATCGAGTTGAGCTTGCGGTCCAGGTTGGCGCGTACCCCGCCGCGCCCGAACCCCGAGCCGCGGATCGCGCCGTCCTGGTCGAAGTAATTGCCGCTCACGGCGTAGCTGCCGCTGCCGTCCCCGCCCGAAAAGGCGAGCTGCAGGTCGCGCGTGGCGGCGGTGCGGAAAATGGCGCGCTGCCAGTCGATGCCCGCACCGTACAGCCGGGCGATGCTGTCGGGTCGGATGCTTCCGGTCCGCCCACCATACGGCAGCGCGGAGGAGTCGCCCCGGATGCGCAGCGAGTCAGGCGTGGCGTGCCAGTTGGCCTGGTTCACGTACGTGGCGTAGTCGTGGGCGTTCAACATCTGGATCTCGCGCACGACACTCGCCATCCCGGTCGAGGAGTTGAACGTGATCTGCCCGGGCTGGCCGCGCTGGCCCCGCTTGGTCGTGATGATCACTACTCCGTTCGCGCCGCGGCTGCCGTAAATCGCGGTGGCCGAGGCGTCTTTCAGGACGTCGATCGACTCGATGTCGGAGGGAGCGAGCGTGGAGAGCGGATTGGTGGTGGTCATCGTGGTGAAGCTCGGCTCCGAGGGCCCGAGGGTGAACTTGTCGACCCCGGCCGTCCCGACCGCCACGCCGTCGATCACGTACAGCGGCTGGTTGTCGCCGCTCGTCGAGGTCACGCCGCGGATCTGCACCGCGATCGCGCCGCCCGGGGCCGCGTCGCCTTGCGTCACCGTCGCACCCGGCACGCTCCCCTGGAGCGCCTGCTGCAGGCTGACCACCGCGGCCTTCTGGATCTGGTCGGGGGGCACGGACACCACGGCGCCGGTCAGGTCGGCCCGGCGCTGCGTCCCATAACCCACCACCACGACGTCCGACAGCGAGACGGCGACCGTGGACAGCGTGAAATCCGCCGTGACGGACTGCCCGGCGACGACGACCACCGTCTGCTCCTGGGGAGTGAAGCCGATTCGGGTGGCGCGCACGCGGTGCGCGCCCTCGGGCACGTCCGTCAGGACGAAGCCGCCGTCGTCGCGCGTGACGGCGCCCCGATCCGTGCCGAGCACCGTCACCCGGACGCCCAGCACCGGGTGAGCGGTCGGCGCATCGGTCACGTGGCCCGTGATCGTGCCCGTCGGGGCCTGCGCGGGCAGGGCGCCACCGACGAGCGCCCCGCTCAGCACGAGCCAGGCGCTGGAACGGCGTCTCATGATCCGGCCTCCTTACGGTTGCGCGCCGCCGCCCCCGCCGCCGTTGAGCCGCAGCGTAGCGCCGAGCTGGAAGCCCCAATTCCCGCTGTAGAAGGGGAGTGGATTGCCGCGCCTCGAGTCCGTCGAGAACATGGCGTCGGCGTCGAATCCGCCCCGCAGCCACACGCGCTGGGCCACGCGGTAGCGCAGCCCCAGCAGCGCCGAAAAGCCGCCGTCGCTCACGCCCAGGCCCCCGCCGTACGAGTTCCGCACGTAGCCGCCGCCCAGCAGCACCTCGGCGCGCGCGCCCGCCG
>Ga0209805_1000917_pt1 | contig 18124 bp, 9 predicted proteins | sample GraSoiAngelo_148_FD_185905 | JGI IMG/M metagenome (GOLD analysis project Ga0209805, IMG submission 185905) | Grasslands soil microbial communities from the Angelo Coastal Reserve, California, USA - 14_1009_09_20cm (SPAdes) (version 2) | ecosystem: Environmental > Terrestrial > Soil > Grasslands ... | reverse complement strand
CGGGGCAAATGGTCCGTCTCTTTCGCGGGCAAACGATTGAGTGTCGAAATGAAAGCGAACGGCGCCTGTGGCCGTGGAAGATGATGGCGTTCCATCAGATCCTTGGCCAGGAGAAGATTGCGGATCGTCGGCAAAATAGTGGCGAGCAAAATGCCAATGGCGGTTTCGCCTTGGTCGAGCAAATCGCGCACAAGATTAAGCGCAAGGGTGGCGTCGCGCCACGCGAGAGCATTGCCGAGTTCAAAAATGACCGCGGCCCGCGAAATCGGCACCAGCGCACGCACTTGCTCGGCCGTGATCGCGCCCTCCGGCGCATAGAGCGTTAGCTTTTCCAGTTCGTTGGCAACAACGCCGGAGTCGCCGCCGGTGGAAAGGACAAAAAGTTCCAGCGCTTCCTCTTCAAATTCCAAGCCGCGCTTTGTCGCTTCGGCCCGTACAATTTCACCGGCATTTTCTTCCCAGCCGCTGCGGTTCAGATCGGGCTCATCGAAAATCTGAATATCCGCCACTTTCGTCAGTGTTTTGAAAAATGACCGCCGCTTGTCCGGATCGATTGCGCTAACGAGAAATGTGACGTCGTCCGGCAGTCCATCGGCGAGAATGGCGCCGAGCTCCTCCAATGGCTCGAGCACATTGGCGGATTTCCCTTTCACATCGTCGGAAAGAAAATTCGCGCTTTTAAGCCAGACTAGCTTGCTGCCTCCGAAAAATGGAAGTGTTTGCAGCGCCGCGATGGTAGAGCGAATCGCGGTGGCGGCGCCATCCACATTGTCCGCCGCGCCATCGATTATCTCGAGTCCAAATTCGCCCGCCTCAGCCGGGGCGAGCTGTTTGGCAAGTTCCGCCGCTTCACGTTTCACCCGCACTTCGTCGGAGCCGACAATTGCGCGAATGTTGGCGGTCGCTGCTTTGGTTTTCGCTTTGGGCACAGCCGTGTTTTTCGCATGTGCTGCGAGTGTTCACAAGATCGGTAATTCCGGGTAGCGCACGCAATGCCAGTCCGGCTCGGAGCTCGCGTGTTGGCGGTGACGTCTCGTCATCGCGGACTTTTCGAAAGATTGTTTCGGCGAGACACCGAAACCAGCACGCGAGACGCGCGCGCTACCCAATCGAAGGCTTGCGCGCCGGCTACTCCTCCGTTTGTTGCAAAGTCGTTCCAAAATCTTTCGCTGCGTATTCGCGGAACTTTTCTTCGAGCGCCGCGACGGTCGCAAATTTGGCGGGATAAATTCGCGGTAACGCCGTTTCAAACGGCTGATGCCGGCCCAATGCATCCAGCAGCGCCAGAAAGCTTGGCTTATCGGTCGCGACCAGAAAACGCACCAGCCGCTCCGATTCATCATAAAAAGTTTCGATGTGATCGGACGGTGGCCTTGTTAACCGGACCAATGTTGCCAGCGGAATCACTCCCTCGGCCGCGATTGCCTCCGAATGCGGCTTGGAAATGTAGCCGCGCGCGCGCTGATAACTGGCATGGGCCGATTTCGAAATGTATTGCGCGATCCCTTCATTCAACCAGCAGGGAATCCCATCGGCATAGAATCGATGAAGGACGAGATGAACGATCTCGTGCCCAAGGACGTTCCCGGAAAATTTTTGCTCGGGATTGCGAAGAATGAACAGGCTGCCTTGGGAATGAATGCCACCGGTCCACTTCTCCAGTTCACCCAGACCCTGAAACTGCTGCCAATCCTCCGGGCGCTCGAAAATGTAAACGTTCGATTTGATATCGGTTAGCGGTTGATCGCGCTCCAATTCCTTCGCCACAACGCGATAGTGAAACTCCGCTTCCACCGAGATCGGCGTTGCCACGTAGCTATGAGCGAAGTGATATATGTAATGTTCGGTCTCGCCGTGTTTCCATTGCGTTGGATTAATGCTGAGGGCTTTTTCCCCGAGCGGGTTCGGATCGCGCTGGCTCAGTTGGGAAAATTCAACCTCGGGTAACGAATTCAGTCCGGTCTGCGCAATCGCCGCCGGCACGATCGAGAGCAGGGCGAGAAGGATGGAAACTATGCGCATCGATTGTCTTGCAGCTAATCCCGTGCGAGAGTGGATCCGGGGAGCACAGGCTGCTAGCCTGTTCTTCTCGGATTTTCCTCGGCAAGCTGCCGACGAATGCAGGCTGGCAGCCTGCGCTCCCCAGATTGGAAATTAAACGCGCGCGCGACGGCGGCCACGGCGAGGTCAGTTTGTTAAGCACCCCCAAACTCGATCCGCTGCAGGGCCGTGTCGAGGGCAGTCCGGAGCCGAATCAGCAACAGGAGTGCTCGATGCAGGCGCGTAAGCGCCTCGTAACGACCCGTTGAATGCAGAGCGTCCTTGCTCGCCGCTTGCGCCATAGTCGCGAGGCTCTCCAGCAATCGATGAGCAGCGGCGCGCCATTTTTTCGTCGAGTCGAATCCATTTTCTGCCCGATGCAGATCAACGGCCTTCAGATCATTCGCGACCCATTCTCGAAAAAGATCATCGAGCTCATTCATGACTTCCGAAGCGATCGCCAGGTCCTGCGGGTTTCGAATTCTGGCAGCCAACAGATCGGCAGCCTTCCTGGCGTGAGGGAGAAGACCTTCGAAATGGCGCAAATATTCTTGCGAGTAGCGAGCGCTAAAGTCCACCGCCAGCTTTCGCGAGTCATCGAGATTATCCGCCAGCGGGCTAAAGTCGTGCAGTTGGTCCGGTTTGGCATCGAATGGCCGATAACCGCGTGTGAGCGGCTGGACAAAATCGGCGGCCTGCTTCCGCTTTGCTTCTTCAGCATCGATTTGCAGAAAGCCGCACAGAATCTCAACCAGTGCAGTTGGTTCACGCAAAGCCTCCGCAAATGGAACGACCAGAATCGGCCAGGGCCAAAACCGGATGCGACCCGCGATGTGCTTGGAAACTGACGCGGTGTCGTGCATCGATAGTTCGAAGGGCACATCCTGGCGCGCCAGACTCGAGAGCGCGGTCTCGGTGAGATCGCGGGTAACCACAATAAAACCGGGATGACGAAGCAAAGCCGTCATCTCTTCGATGCAAAACACGTCACTGGGAAATTTCCAACCCCAGTAAGGGTGGTTCTCATTCATGCTCTTAATGATTCGGTATGTTTGAAGCCGGTCGATTTTGCCGTCTCCCTGGCGCACGATCGGTGACCACTCATGTTTGTAGGCGTGCGGCGCGGTTCCCATGCAAACACCGAGTGCGCGCAGGCAGCCCGCAATCACCGAAGTCCCGCCGCGCCCTGTCCCAAAGACTGCGACCGTGCGCACAACTCCAAGCTCGCGGTTAAGAACGACGTGTTTCAATTGAATCGCGCTACGATGATAGTTCTGCGCAATTCTTTCAAGGATGCGTGGAGTCTCGCCTGCCATGCGTCCTCGCGAAGATTTCATTGGTAGGGCGACCATCTGCGGAGCTGGGGAGCACGGGCTGCCAGCTGGTGGTCGTCGGCTGCTTGCCGACGAAACTTCCTCAAGATGCTTTCCGGCAAGCTGCCAAAAAGGACAGCTGGCAGCCTGCGCTCCCCAAAGAAAGCTTAAACGCGCGAGCGACGTCGGCCGTTGTTGCGAGTGTATTTTACCGGCCGGCGTTTAGGTTCAATCTTCGTTAGGCCAGTACCGCTTTTCACTTCCATGATTTGGTCGCGCAACAGCGCTGCCCGCTCGAACTCAAGGTTGGCCGAAGCCCGCTGCATTTCGTCTTCCAGCTCGCGCAGCAATTCCGTCAGATCGAAGTTTCCACCGGCTTCGTTAATAACTGACGAGGCGATTTCGCGGCCACGCAAGATTGTGTGCAAACTTTCCTGCACCGCGCGTCGAACGGTCTGCGGAGTGATGCCGTGTTTTTCGTTGTATTCCATCTGTTTGGCGCGGCGATATTCCGAAATCGAAATCAACGCCTGCATGCTGTCGGTCACGATGTCGGCGAAAAGAACAACCTCGCCGTTGATGTGGCGCGCGGCGCGGCCCGCCGTTTGAATGAGAGAAGTTTGACTGCGCAAAAATCCCTCCTTGTCCGCGTCGAGAATGCAAACTAACGAGACTTCGGGCAGGTCCAGACCTTCGCGCAACAGGTTAATTCCCACGAGAATGTCAAAATCGGCGGCGCGCAACCCGCGCAAAATTTCCACGCGCTCGATCGTGTCGATGTCACTGTGCAGATAGCGGACCTTTAATCCGACATCGCGCAGATAATCCGCCAAATCTTCGGCCGTGCGCTTCGTCAGGGTTGTGACGAGCACCCGTTCCTGCTGTTCCACCCGTTGGCGGCAGAGCTCGATCGTATCGTCGATTTGATTCTTTAATCCGCGAATTGTGATCTTGGGATCGAGCAACCCAGTGGGGCGAATGATTTGCTCCACTACGAGCGGCTTCCCGGGAGTATGGACATCGAATTTCTCCGGCGACTCGTCCGTACGCGAAAGTAGCACAGGCATCTTGCCTGTGGGGCGATCGGGCGTCCCGCCTGATCTGCTTCGCAGGTGGGAAGTCTCCTCTCCGGGCAAAACAAACGGCACCAACTCGTCCTCTCCAATCCGGGCGCGCTTGTGTGGCACGTAACCTTTGTTGCCAACGACACTGTTCTGAATTTCGAACTCAGCCGGCGTGGCACTGACGTAGACAAGCTGGTTCGTCAGCTTCATGAACTCGGGAAAATTCAATGGCCGGTTATCCAGCGCGCTCGGCAGACGAAATCCATACTCGACGAGCACTGTCTTGCGCGACTTGTCCCCTTCATACATCCCGCCGATCTGCGGAATGGTCGCGTGCGACTCGTCGACCACGGTCAGAAAGTCTTTGGGGAAGAAATCGATAATGGTGTAGGGCTTTGACCCGGCTGGGCGACCACTGAGATGCCGCGAGTAATTCTCGATCCCGCTACAGAATCCCATCTCCTGTAACATCTCGAGATCGTACTCCGTCCGCATTTTCAAGCGCTGCGCTTCCAGTAGCTTATTCTGCGATTCCAGGAGTTTGATCCGGTCATCCAGTTCCGCCCTAATTGTCGTTAGGGCGCGATTCAGCTTGTCCGCCGGAGTGACGAATTGTTTTGCCGGAAAAAATGTGATTAGATTCAGCGCTTCGCGGGCATGGCCGGTCAGCGGATCGAATCGCGTGATGGCATCGATCTCGTCCCCGAAAAATTCGATCCGGACCGCTTCTTCGTCGGCCGTTGCCGGATAAACCTCGACCACGTCGCCGCGAACGCGGAACCGGCCGCGCGAGAAATTCATGTCGTTGCGCTCGTAAAGCATGTCGACCAGACGCCCCAGGACTGCTTCGCGAGAGGTGTGCTGTCCCCGTTTTACGGTCAGCAGCATCCGTTCATAATCTTCCGGCGACGTGATGCCGTAGATGCAGGAAACGCTCGCGACCACGATAACATCGCGTCGGCTCAATAGCGCGCTCGTAGCTGACAAGCGCAAGCGTTCGATCTCTTCATTAATGGACGAATCTTTCTCGATGTAGGTATCGGAGCGCGGAATGTAGGCCTCCGGCTGGTAGTAATCGAAATAGCTGACAAAATACTCTACCGCATTACGCGGGAAAAATTGTTTGAACTCGGAGTAGAGCTGCGCCGCCAGCGTCTTGTTGTGTGAGATGACGAGCGTTGGCCGGTCGATCTCGCGGATGACATTTGCGATGGTGAACGTTTTCCCCGACCCGGTGACACCGAGCAAGGTCTGGTGCCGATTTCCAGCCTCGAGCGATTTCGTCAGCTTTGCGATCGCCTGGGCCTGGTCACCCCGCGGTTTGTAATTGGATTCGAGCTGAAACGGCATCCGATAATCTAGCACCGTCGGAACAAAGCGAATCGAAAAAACGGGTCAGTTTGCGGGCTGCATGTACTTAGCAGAGAGTTTAAGTCCGCTTTCCGCAGGAACACAGGCCGTCGGCCTGTGCGCCCAGCGGGTTTTCAACCCGCTGCCCCACGTAATGCAACGCGCAGCCTTTCCCGGACAGCGGAGTGCAACTCCGCTCGGCGCGCAGGCAGGAATGCCTGTGTTCCGAGCCTTGCAGCAGGCTAGAATGAGTCCTGCGCCTTTGGCGCTAACCAGATGCCTCCAACTGGGCTCCGACGCGGCGCAAATCGTCGAGCAGAATTTCCACATCGCGCAGCGTTGTCCGGTAGTTCATGACGCAGCCGCGCAGACTGAACCGGCCGCACAATCGCGCATTGGAAAGGTAGGAATTGCCATCCCGTTGCAATGCCAGCAACAGGCGTTCATTGTGAGCGTCGAGTAGTTCTTCGATTTTTTCTCGTTCGGATGGACTGGCTGTGGCCAGTGCGCCCTTCAATCGCGCGGGCAGATGGCGGAAGCAAAAAATGGAAAGCTCGACCGGCGCGAGCATTTCGAAGTCTTCGCTGTTTTGCACCAGCTTTTCGAAGTGACGAGCGCAGACGAGATCTCTTTCAATTGCTTCACTCAGTGCTTGAAGGCCGACGCCTTTCAACAACATCCAAACTTTGAGCGCGCGAAAACGCCGTGAAAGCTCCGGCCCGTAATCCCAAAAGGCAAAAGCTTCGTCCGCTTCCTGTCCGATGACGCGGGTATATTCCGCTTCGTGGGCGAAGGTGGCGCGAGCTGCCTCCGGATCGCGATACAAGATGCAGCCGCAATCGACTGGAAGGTAAAGCCATTTGTGGGGATCGAGCGCGAGCGAATCCGCGTCCGCGATCGAGGCGAACAACGGCCGCGCCGATGGAGCCAGCGCCGCGAATCCGCCGTAAGCACCGTCAACGTGCAACCAAAGATTAAAGCGCCGCGCGATTTCGCAGATCTGCGCGAGCGGATCGAAAGCGCCAGTCGCCACTGTTCCGGCGTTAGCCACTACGCAGATCGGCAAATATCCCGCTGCACGATCATCTTCAATAGCGACGACGAGTTGATCGAGATTAATTTTGTAACGCTCATCGACGCTAATCAGGCGCACGTTGTCGCGTCCAATGCCGAGCAATGCCGCAGCTTTGGCTACGGAATGATGGGTCTCTTCGGAAGCGTAAACCCGCAGTGCCTCGGTGCAGAATTGGGCCCCTTTGTCTTGAATTTGCGCTGGCGCTTTGGCGCGTCGCGCGGCAGCGAGTGCAGCCATGTTCGCCATCGACCCGCCACTGACAAAAAGTCCGGCGGCGTCGCGGTTAAAGCCGATGATTTGTTTGATCCAATCAATGGTTAGCCGCTCGAGTTCAACCGCGGCCGGGGCCGAACGCCAGGCTGTTAGATTCGCATTCAGCGTCGATGCGAGCAGATCGGCGATAGCGGCAATGGCCGTGCCGGGCGCCTGCACATAGCCGAACATGCGCGGATGGCCATTATGCCGGCTCAGCTCGATCAAAGTATCCCGGAAAGTGTGGAGAAGTTCGTCGAAGGTAGTTGGTTCCTCTGGCAAGCTGGAATCCAGTCGCTCCCGTATTTGGCGCGAGCTGGTCGAGGGATAGAGCCGTCGATCTCGAATCGCGCCGAGATACTCCGCCATGAGCTCCACGGCAGCATTGGCCCAAGACCGAATTTGCTCGGGAGACGGATCGAGCGAGCGAGTGGGAGGCAAATTTTTCGAGTCGTTAATCATGTCTCAAATCGTCGACTTGCACGGGCACTTTCCCTACTCTCATCTGCAGAAGTGCAAGTGAAAGTTAAAGTGTAAGTGCAGGTGGAAAGCAAACCAGCGCAACAGTCGCGTTCAGCTTGTCACTGCCGTTTGCATCATCGGGCAAGATGCCCGCTGGCCCACAGCCAAGATGGCTGTGCTACTACCACCTCTGCTGTTCGACGACCGAGCCCGAGTAAAAGAAAGCAACTAGCTGCCGGGCGTTGGATTCCGGTTGGGATAGGGCGGGACCGGTGGTAGATCGTAACGTTTTGTCTTTAGCTCTTCTTGGATTTCCTGGATCGCTCGGTCCAGTTGCTGATCTTCCCCGCGGAATTCCTTGGCCGGGTCGTTATCTACCACAATGTCAGGGTCAACTCCGTGGCTTTCAATGATCCAGTCCTTGCCCTCTTTCGAGTAGGGTGCGAACTCCGGCTTGAAGAATTGACCGCCATCAACCAGCGGCAGGGAATCACGAATACCGATGACACCGCCCCATGTCCGCTTACCAATTAACTTACCCAAACCAAGCGTTTTGAATCGGTAGGGGAAAATATCGCCATCCGAGGCGGAGAACTCGTTGATGAGCGTGACCATCGGGCCAAGAAAAGTTTGGGGCGGATCAGTCTGCGGCATGCCATTGCGCGCGATTCCGACCATAACAAGTGCGCGCCGCAGACGCTCGATTACCAGCGGTGAGACGAAACCGCCACCATTGCCGCGGACATCGACAATCAGGGCCTTCTTTCGAATTTGCGGGAAGTAGAGCTTGGTAAATTCATTCAAGCCGGGCCGTCCCATGTCGGGAATATGGAGATAACCGACTTCTCCGTTGGTCTTCTTACTAACGTAATCGATATTTTTCTGGACCCACGCCAGGTAGTAGAGCGGCGATTCGTCAGCCGCCGGAACTACCGTGACATCGCGCGCTCCCTCGTCGCTCGGCTTCGAGTTGACTCGCAAAATCACTTGTTTGTCGGCGGTGCCGATTAACCCGTCGTATAGGTTCGCCAATCCAGAAACCGGGGTATTGTTAATTGCGAGGATGTAGTCCCCGACCTTGACATTTACACCTTGTGCGGTCAGAGGCGAACGGGTGTGCTTGTCCCAATTCTCGCCCGGTAAGATCCGGTCAATACGATAGGCTTTCGTTGCCGAATCGCGCGAAAGCTCTGCCCCGAGTAGTCCCAATTTAATACGTGGAGTCTCTGGCCGTTCGCCGCCGCCGACGTAGGTATGGCCGTTATTTAGCTCGCCAATTAGCTCGCCGACCAGGTAGGTGAGATCGTTACGATGATTTACGAACGGTAAAATAGCGGCGTATTTGTCGCGCATCGCTTTCCAGTCGATGCCGTTCATGTTCGGTGCATAAAAGAAGTCGCGCATTTGCCGCCAGCATTCGAAGTAGATCTGATTCCACTCTGCATGTTTATCGAGCTGCATGTCGAGACCGGCCAGCTTCAACTCATGATCTTTGGTCTCAAGTTTGTCCTTGGGCAGGTCGATGATAGCGTAGTCTTTCTTAATTTTGACCAGCATTCGCTTGCCATCGGCCGATATTTGATAGGCGTTGACATCGCCCAGAACGATTTCCTTGCGGTCTTCCAGGCTATAAGAACAAAGGTGCGCCTTCCGATCGCGACTGTCCTGATCTGCTTCGTCCTCATCTTCCTGATCCGCAACGGTGCGGCGGAGATAGAAAATGCGATCGTCGACTACCCGGATGTCGCTGTAGTTACCCGGCACGATTTCCACTCCGGAAATGCGATCGTGGATACCATCGAGATCAACCTTAACTACTACCGGCTTCTTTGGCTTTAACTCGGGAGTCGGAGTGGGGCTGGGCTTTTGCGTTGGGGAAGGTGACTTCTTCTCCTCGGGTTTCTTTTCTTCGCCTTCTTTTTCCTTTTGTTTGGCGCGTTTCTGCTCCGCCTTGCCAACTTCGTCACTCCGTGGACCAAGCGGCGACTCCGTATCTTTGGCCAGAGTGACAAGGTAAACGCGTTGCATATCGAGGTAAACGTTCTCGAATTCGTCCTCGGCAAAGGTCGGCTTGAAGTCACGCCCGGAAGCGAAGAGCAGATATTTGCCGTCATCGCTAAAGGCGACGTTGCCCGAGCCGTACCATTCGTCCGTCACCGCGGTCTGCTTCTTGTCGGCAAGGGAGTAAATGTAAACTCGAGGCAGGTCATTCTCTTCCGGGCGCGCCCAGGCGATCCACTGGCTGTCGGGCGACCAATCGTAGGATTGAATTTCACCCCATTTATCCTGATCTACTTGTGTGACGGCCTTTGAGTTTACATCAACATAACGCAATCGTTGTAGTCGATCCGCCCAAAGTAACTTCTTACTATCGGGCGACCAGGCCGGTCGATAGTAATAAGTATCGGCCCCCCTGGTTACCTGTTGCGGCTGACCTTTGCCATCCTGGGAGCGAACATAGAGTTCGTTTTCACCGGTTACGTCTGAATTGTAGGCGATCCATTTTCCATCGGGCGACCAGATAGCGTCGCGCTCGTGCGCGTTCGAGCTTTTGCTCAGGTTACGGGCGGTGCCTTCCTTCATCGGCACGGAAAAAAGATCGCCGCGCCCAACCACGGTGGCGCGCTCCCCATCGGGTGCGAGATTGACCGATTCGATGTGCTTCGAGGCATCGACCAAGGCAGAACGGCCGGAAGCGAAATCTTCCTTTACTTCAATCGGGACTGGCGTGGCCTGGCCGCTGGCCAGATCGTAACGCCAGATGTAGCCGGCTTCCTCGAAAACGATTGAGTCCTTCCCGATCGACGGGAACTTGATATCGAAATCCTTAAACGTTGTTAGCTGCTTTGTCTCCTTAGTCGTTAGATCAATCGCGAAAAGGTTTATTCTTCCATCGCGATCGGAAGTGAAATAGATGCGGTTGTCTGGTCCCCACATCGGGCAGATATCCTGCGCGGGATTGTTGGTTATGTTCTCGGTCGTGCCGTTCTTGAAATCGTAAATCCAAATGTCGTCCGCCATTCCACCGCGGTAATGTTTCCAGGTTCGGAATTCACGGAAGACCCGGTTAAACGCCATCTTCGAATCGTCTGGCGAAAAAGAAACGAAACCTCCGCGCGGCACTGGCAGCTGCTGCGGTAATTCCGCGTCGAGCCCGACCGTGAAAAGCTGGCCAATGAAATCGTTGAACGATTTCATCCGGGAACGGAAAACGACCAATGGCTTGGTATTTTCCCAGGCCATCACCAAGTTGTTTGGCCCCATCCGGTCTGAGATATCGTCGCGGCCGAGGGTGGCGGAAGTAGTCAGTCTTTTGGGAGCGCCGCCTTCAGCCGGCATGACATAGACTTCGGTATTGCCGTCGTATTGGGAGGTGAAGGCGAGCTGCGTCCCATCGGGCGAGAAACGCGGGAAAGAAGTATAGCCTGGTCCGCTGGTGATTCGGCGGGCAATTCCCCCTTCCTTAGCGACAGTGTAAAGTTCGCCCGCGTAGCAAGAAACAATCTGGCGCCCGTTGGTAGTTGGGAAGCGCAGCAGCCGCGTGGTATTCGGCAGATTCTGGGCCGAGGCAAGCGGCACCACGGTAAACCCGAGCAGACATCGGAGCAGGGTAGGAGATAGGAAACGGCGCATAAGAACGAACAAGCTGCGTTGCCCTCGCACGGACGCAACCGCGTTTTTGATTGGCTGGTTCTGTTGCGAATCGGGACCAGCGCAGCCGAGTGAAAGCGCAATTAGGCGCGACATATTTCTAGGAAATCCGTCGCTCCACTCGCCAAGCTCCGTTAGCAGCAGCACGAAAACGCAGCCGGCTTTTAAGTCAGCGGGCAAGATGCCCGCTGGCCCCACAGCCAAGATGGCTGTGCTACAACGGAAAGTCAGTGTGACTTGATCGGTAAAGAATCGCGCTTAAGAAATTCTTGGAGCGACGTTGGGATTCCAGGCGATCCGTTCACTGACGCTGCTGACTTGGCCGTGCTGCCACCTTTCAGGTTTTTCTTTGCTGGAAGGTCACGCAGTTTCACGCGCGACCGCCGCCTTCTCTGGTCTTGGTCCAACGTGGATTGTTTGTTCATGACAAGCTAACAGGGCGGAATAGTCCCTCCACCTTCGGGGCAAGACCCAAGACACCTTGTCATGCCGCCGCCTGTTCGAAAGACGGCAAATAATTCCGGCTCCGGGGTCGGGATTATCCCTTCTTTGAGAAACCGTCCAGCCTTTTCTTTCGCCCGTCTTCAAAATCGACGAATTTTTTCTGTTTTCGGTTGTTACAAGGGAATTTCGGCGACAGTGGTAAGACCGATTCGTGCTGTGACGAATAAGCGAAACCATAAATGAGTGCCGAAACAGGCCGCCATCGAAGGCTGGAGATCGCGCATGTCTTGTTTGTGGATATCGTCGGTTATTCGAAGCTGCTGCTAAATGAGCAGAGCGAAATTCTTGATGAGCTGAACGAAGTTATTCGAAGCGCCGAACAGGTAAGGCTGGCGCAGGACGCCGGCGCGCTGTTGCGTTTGCCGACGGGCGATGGCGTGGCGCTGATTTTTCGCGGTAGTCCGGAGGCACCGGCGCAATGCGCCCTGGAAGTCGCGCGGGCCTTGAAGAGTCATCCGAAGCTTCAACTCCGCATGGGAATTCACAGCGGACCGGTGAACGAAGTGACGAGCGCGGATGACCGGGCCAACATTGCAGGAGCGGGAATCAACATCGCGCAGCGAGTGATGGATTGCGGCGATGCCGGCCACATTTTGTTAAGCAAACGCGTCGCGCAAGATTTGGAGAGTCACGAGGGCTGGCGACCGTACCTGCATGATCTGGGAGAAGTAACGGTCAAGCATGGCGTCAGTATTCACATTGTTAACCTTTACACCGATGATCTGGGCGAGGCGCAAGTTCCGGCAAAAATTCAACGGGAGCGCGACGCCGAAGCCATCCTGGCGCGACGAGCGCGGAGAAAGCGGCGGAATGCGCTCATTTTCGGTTCACTGACTGCGCTCGTTGCAATCGGTCTCGGTTTTTTTCTCCTGCGCGATCGACTGCTGCGCCGTCCGATCGAAACGCAAATGGACGCAAAAGGTATCGCGGTTCTTCCATTTGAAAATTTCAGCGACGATAAGGAGAACGCATTTTTTGCCGATGGCATCCAGGACGACATCCTGACGAGTCTGGCCAAAATCAAAGATTTGCGCGTGATCAGTCGCACCAGCGTGATGGGTTATCGAGGTGCTGCGGTGCACAGTTTGCGAGAGATTGGAAAGGCGCTCGGGATCGCCAACATTCTGGAAGGCAGCGTCCGTCGCGAAGGCAACCGCGTTGTGGTGACAGTGCAATTGATCGATGCTTTGAAGGATCGACATCTCTGGGCGAACCGCTACGACCGCACCCTGGCCGATTCGCTAGGCCTGCAAGGTGAACTCGCGGCCGAAATTGCCGAGGCGCTTCGCGTCACTCTCAGTCCGGATGAAAAAGCGCGGGTGGAAACAAAACCGACGGAGAACTCGGAAGCTTATGTTTTCTATTTGCGGGCAAATCAAATTGCGCGCAATCCCGACACCTTGCTGGAGGATTTCAAGAAGGCCGAGCAATTCTACGTCCAGGCGATCACGCTCGACCCAAAATTCGCGCTTGCGCATGCGCGACTGGCATCGACGCGGGCGCAGATTTATCACTTTTACGAACCGCTCGACACTTGGAAAGCAAAAGCGCGCGCCGAAGCCGAGCTGGCGTCGCGCTTGCAGCTGAACCTGGCTGAGGCGCATCTGGCTCTGGGGCAATGTGATTATTGGATCGACCAGGATTATGAACGTGCCCTGGCCGAGTTCGGGACGGCAGCGGTGTTGGCACCGAGCGATGGCGAAGTTGGCCAGTTGATCGCTTCGATCGAGCGGCGGCAGGGGAAGTGGGAAGAATCACTCGAAACTTTTGCAAAGAATCAAAAGCTCGATCCGCAAAACCCAAACATTGTCCGCAATCTTGTTTTTACCAACACCGCTCTTCGCCGCTGGCCGGAAGCGTCTCGTTGGGCAGCTCAAATGCGCACGATGGCGCCGGCTTCACTGGTCGCCAAAATTCAAAGCGGTTATGTCGAGTTTTGCTGGAAGGGCGACACCGGCCCGCTCAAAGCAATCCTCAGCGAGGTGGCCGCAGCTGACCCGGGTGGCGAAGTAACGTCGTGTCGGTGGGATGTGGCCATGATCGACCGCGATTTCGGCGGGGCGCGTGCGGTTTTGCAAAACTCAGAACTCAACGAACTCTCGTACACGAATGCGGCTCCGACTCCGAAAAGCTTTCTTCAAGCCTTAATCGAGCTGGCCGAAGGCAAACAAGCGGAGGCGCAGAAATTGTTTGAGCTGGCGCGGCCGAGTTTTGAAAAAGCAGTCGAGGAAGCGCCCTTGAGCGCAGAGCGCCACGCCAATCTCGGTTGGTTTTACGCCTTCGCCGGTCGAAAAGATGAAGCCATTCGCGAAGGCAAGCGGGCGGTGGAATTAAAACCCGAATCGAAGGATGCATTCGATGGCGCGATCATGAATTGTTACCTCGCGTTGATTTATGCGCGGGTGGGGGAAAAAGAGCTCGCCATTCCGTTGATCGAGCGACTCCTGAAAACGCCGGGAGCAGTGGACAGTGTGGATTACAGCATCACGGTTAACGATCTAAAGCACCGTTGGGAATGGGATCCGATTCGCAACGATCCCCGCTTTCAGAAACTCCTGACCGGGACCCCGTGAATCTGCCGAGCTTCTTCGCGGAGTTAAGGCGGCGCAATGTTTACAAAGTTGGGGTCGCCTACGCTGTCGTTGGCTGGTTGTTGGTCCAGCAGGTGTTCTGGAAGCCTATGAATACCTACCTTCGCGTCCTCGCACTTTCCAACGAGCAGGGTTTTAATCAGTCGGAAAGTTTCTCGAGTTCAGCCCGGGATCCGCGCTTTTAGCAATTGGTCTTGGAAAAGAAGGGGCTAACGAAATCTGAACGCGGGTGGAGCTTGTGGATAGGACCGTTAATGTCTCGCAAAAGGTTCGGGCAGATAGAAAAACAAGATCCCCAGGATCAGGTAGACCGAGAGAAGCTGCACGCCCTCAATCCAGTTCGTTTCCCCGTCTCCGCTGATCTGAAAGAGGATGTAAACCGACGCCACCACGGCGAAGACTTCGGGCAGAGAAAATTCGAGATCCATGGGCCGTCCGAAGCAATAGGAAAGGAAAATGAGCAGAGGCGCGACAAAGAGCGCGATCTGCAGGCTTGAGCCGATCGCAATGCCGACACTCAAGTCCATTTTGTTTTTCAACGCCATCACGACGGCGGTGGAGTGCTCCGCGGCGTTGCCCACAATCGCTACTACGATTATCCCCACGAAAACTTCCGTGACCCCGATTGACGCGCGGACGCTTTCAATGGTTCCCACGAGAGATTCCGAAAGCAGCGCCACAACCCCGGTCGCAATCATAAGGACCACTACCGCCTTGCTCTTCGTCCATCGCTCCGCCTTTTCTTCCAGTTCCGCTTCCGTGCCGACGAAGAAATGCTTATGTGTCTTTAGAGTAAACGCGAGCAGGCAGAAGTAGGTAATAAATAGCACGACCGAAATGCCTAACGAGAGCTGGTGTTCCACCACAGGGCTCCAGCCACCGGGGCTCCCGCTGGCAGCGAGGTGAAAGACGGTGGGGATGACGAGGGCAATCGCGGCGAGCGAAAGCGAAATCACCGCGGTTCGTGCACCAGTCTTGTTGAACCGTTGCTCTTTGTGCCTCAATCCTCCAAGCAGGACGGATAGTCCCAGGACGAGCAGGATGTTGCCGATGATGGATCCCGTAATCGAAGCTTTCACCACACTGGTCAGCCCTTTGGAAAGCGCAATGGCGGCAATAATCAGCTCCGCCGCATTGCCGAAAGTGGCGTTTAACAGTCCGCCCAGCCCTTCACCGACCCGCGCCGCCAATTCTTCCGTGGCGCGCCCGATCCAACCCGCCACGGGAATGATAGCGATGGCCGAGCAGACGAAAAGGGAAGTCGGGTGGGCCTGGCCCGGCCAAAAGCGAAGTGCAAATGCAATTGGCGCAAAAATCAGGAGCCAGTTCAAAGAAGGTTTCGTACTCATAAATACTGTGCGGGCCCCCGGGCTGCTCGACAATCCGTATTGGCGCTTGCTTGGCAAATTCGGATGCTTGCGTTCGCGCCGAAACAATGATGTAGAGGTGCTTGTGCCAAGCACCTAAAGTTAGCCGCAATGGCCGACGAGCAGCAGATAAAACTGCATCTGGAAATCGCGCATGTCCTCTTCATCGAGATTGTCGGTTATTCCACTAATTTAAATGACGCATCGCCCCGCGATCGACTGGCTTGGAAAGGCGGCCAATGAGTAGCCGCAATTTCTTCGCAGAACTGAAGCGGCGTAATGTTTATAAGGTCGCCGTCGGCTATGCCGTTGTCGGTTGGTTGTTGATCCAGGTCGCGACCCAGGTGTTTCCGTTTTTCGAAATTCCGAATTGGGGCGTTCGTCTGGTAGTTCTCTTGATCGTAGTCGGATTCCCTATTGCTTTGGTCATTGCCTGGGCCTTTGAGTTAACGCCGGGTGGCATTAAACGAACGGAAGAGGCCGATCGTGCCTATCCAGGCCGATCTCGCGGTCGTGCCTGGATTTATGTCGTGATCTCAGCCGGTTTACTATCGGCGGGATTATTCTTTCTTGGCCGCTACACTGCGCCTAACGAAAATAAGATTCCGAATGTGCCGGCAAAATCGATTGCGGTCCTGCCCTTCGAAAACTTAAGCCGCGATCCGGACAACGCCTACTTTGCCGAGGGAATTCAGGATGAAATCCTGACGCGATTGGCAAAAGTGGCGGACTTGAAAGTGATCTCGCATACTTCGACTCAGCGTTACAAAAGTTCGCCGAATGATTTGCCGCAGATCGCGAAACAGCTTGGCGTTGCCAATATTCTCGAAGGCAGTGTGCAGAAGTCCCAGGACCAGGTGCGGGTGAATGTGCAGTTAATTAATGCCGCGACCGATGCGCACTTATGGGCGGACAGCTTCGATCGTAAATTGATCGATATTTTCGCGGTCGAGAGCGAGATTGCGGCAAAGGTGGCGGACACGCTACAGGCGAAGCTGACCGGGGCGGAACAACATGCGATTTCCATGCAGCCGACCCAGAATACCGAGGCCTACCAGCTATATCTAAGGGGAAGATATTTTTGGAACAAACGCACCGGACCTGATCTTCAGAAAGCGATCGATTATTTTAAACAGGCGATCGACAAAGATCCGAACTACGCGCTGGCTTATGTGGGGCTAGGTGATGCTTACATTCTTCTCTCTGGTTTTGGCGCGGCGCGGCCGCAGGATTCTTTTCCGCTGGCGGAGGCGGCGGCGAAGAAGGCTCTGGAGATCGACGATAATTTGGCCGAAGCGCACACCACGCTGGGATTCAGTTTGTGTGTTCATCATTTCGATTTCGCGGGCTCGATCAGGGAATTTGAGCGTGCGATCGAATTAAATCCGAATTACGCGACGGCGCACCATTGGTTTGGAGATGGACCTCTGCTGGCCGTAGGCCAGTTCGATCGCGCAATCGCGGAAGGAAAACGGGCCCTGGAGCTGGATCCATTGTCGGTCATTATCACGGCTGATCTTGGCGCCAATTACCTGGTAGCCAGACGGTACGATGAAGCGATCGAGCAGTTCCACAAAGCAATCGACCTGGATCCGCGATTTTACTACACGCATTGGAATCTCGCTGAAGCGCTGGAAATGAAAGGCAACCTGCGCGAAGCCTTGGCCGAATATAAGAAGGCCGTTGAACTGGACGATGATCCCTTCGTTCTCGCTCTGCTCGGTCAAGCTTACGCAAAAGTGGGCCAGCGCGATGAAGCATTAAAGGTTCTGGCGCAACTGTCGCAGATCGGTGCGCATCGCTACGTTCCCTCTTACAGCTTTGCCCTGTTGCACATGGCGCTAGGGGAAAAGGATAAGGCGATCGAATGGCTCGAACGCAGCTACCAGGAGGGAGCCGGGCTCGATCTCATCTTTCTCAAAGTCGATCCGATGCTTGATCCATTGCAGAAAGAACCGCGATTTCAGGCGCTGGTGGCAAAGGTTTTCGTTCCGAAGGAAGTCACCGCTGAGGGCCAGACTTCGCCGTGAACGTAGTGAACATCTTCGGCGAACTGAAACGGCGCAACGTTTACAAGGTCGGCGCCGTTTACGCGGTGATTGCATGGCTGTTGCTCCAAGCCGCTTCGATTTTGTTTCCGACCTTTGAAGCGCCGGGGTGGGTGATGAAAGTCTTCGTCACAATTATCGCCACCGGTTTTCCCGTCGCCCTGGTTCTGGCGTGGGCATTTGAATTGACTCCAGAAGGGTTGAAGCGAACAGAATTCGCGGATGAATTGCCAAACAAATCGGGTCGCAGTCGCGCGTGGATTTACGTTGTCATCATAGCGGGCGCGATCTCGGTGAGTTTGTTCTTTCTCGGGCGCTACACCGCATCGCTTGGGGCCGGCGCACGGCAAACCGAATCGTCCGAGAAATCAATTGCCGTTCTACCCTTCGAAAACCTGAGCGACGAT
>Ga0209805_1000915_pt1 | contig 18128 bp, 24 predicted proteins | sample GraSoiAngelo_148_FD_185905 | JGI IMG/M metagenome (GOLD analysis project Ga0209805, IMG submission 185905) | Grasslands soil microbial communities from the Angelo Coastal Reserve, California, USA - 14_1009_09_20cm (SPAdes) (version 2) | ecosystem: Environmental > Terrestrial > Soil > Grasslands ... | reverse complement strand
CTGGAGGCCGCGCTGTTATAACTTGCGTGGACTTGAGCCGGCTGGACTCATCGTGGCTGGGTCGCCTCATCGATGAGCGTTTCTGGATGCGATCAGCCAAGCTAGGGTCGATGCCTGCGGCGAAAACGGCGAATACCATTCCTTCGCTTTCGCAGGGCCGATGTTCAAACACCCTGTGGCCTGGCGCGCCGGGGAGATCCACGCTGAGCCAGGATTCATGCAGCTCGACCTAGCGCCGGCGCTATCCACGCAGGATTACTAGGAAACTCCTGCCTCGTGCTGCTTGTCTTGATCCCTCTCGTAGCCCGAGCAGCGGGTCACAGGCAATCTGGGATAGCGCGGAAACGTGGGCTCACGCTGAGACCGCTCGCAGAACCAGAAGACCGTGCGGCGGGCCTGAATTTGATGCGAATACTGGCACGTAAGGCATAGCCCGGGATTCAAGCTCACGCCTTCTGGCAACCCTCAGGCCCTCGTGCTGCACCAACGTTCCAGCCAGCCATCTGGCACTAGACAACGAAACGCTATCACTCCCTTGCCGGCACCTCTGCTGTCCATGCCACCCCACCATCCGACCGGCGCGCCGCGTTTTTCCTTGCCAGTCGGCGTTGTCTACGCAGCTCCGAATCCGAGCGGCACCGGCATGCCGAACCAGAAGAGGAGAGCAGCGTTGGCCTCCGGCCGGTGCGGGGCTCTTTCAATAGCTATCAATGCCCACTTCGGGTGCCTTCGCTCTAGCCGATCAGATCAGTGGCCGTGAGAGCCCGACTTGGCCACCTTGCTGACGCAGTCGCCCTTGGCGTCGCGGTCCGTTGATGTCCCGGCCGAGCAGGAGTGAGCCGCGGCGGAAACAGTGTCGCCGTGTGCGTCCGAGGCGCTCGCGCCGGCCGCCTTGGTGCTCTCACCGTTCGTCTCGGAGCGCGACTGGCCGTGATTGTCGCGCGCGATCTTGCTAACGCAGTCACCATGGGCATCGCGATCGGTTGTGGTGCCGTGTGGGCAGGTCGTGCGAGCCGCTGAAGACACCGTGCTGCCGTGGTTGGCCGTGCTGGTGAGCGAGGTTACAAGGTTCCCACTCACGGCAAAGGCGGAAGCCCCGGCCAGAGCGAACGTGGCCGCCACGGCGGCGATCGTGTACTTGACTACAGTCATCGTCTTCCTCCTGTTTCTTTGCCTGCGGTAGGCGAAGGGCCGGGCGCCGGCGCTCTCAGCGATGGGCCAGAGGGCAAGTCCGAACTCCAGTCGGAGTCGCTCCTCCAGCGCGGCCTCCCGCGGATCCCGGATATCCGATTGACTCATTACATGGAGAGGAACAGGCCACCCGGGACGAGTACTCATGCCGAATGCTCCTCAGCCGGCTCGAGCCAGGCGGGGCCTAGCTCTTTGAGCAACCGGCGGCGGGCCGATATAAGACGGGAGGCGACGGTGCGCTCGGGCACGCCAAGCGCGGCGCCGATCTCCCGATTGGTGTAGCCATGGAAATAACGCAAGACGAGCGCAGCCGCCTGTCGCCCCGGTAGCCTGCGCACGGCGTCCAGGAGATCGGCACGGACCACCAGGTCACCTGGATCCGGCTCCGGCCTGGGCCGTCCGAGCCGCCGGAGCAGGCTGCCAATCTCACGCAGGCCCTCCTTCTGGCGATGGTTGAGAGCGACATTGATCGCGATCCGATGAATCCAGGCCTCTGCTGGCGCCTCCGGTGTCCAGCGGCCCCACCTTCGGTAGGCGCGAAGAAAGGCTTCTTGCAGGCAGTCCTCGGCGGCCGCCCGGTCGCCCACCATGGCGATCAGCGTGGCTAGGAGGCGGCCCGACACCTCCCGGTAGAGGCGCTCGAAGTCCTCGTCGGACCCTGGTGTGTAAAACATCCAGCGAAGAAGTAACGCGGAGCCACGGCCCACGGACTGCTTACGCTGAGTGGTGCCGTTCCACACGGTTTACCGGCTGGGTTGCTATTCAAACTTGCCAATTCATCAATGCCACCGCCCGCAATCCGAGCGGCGCGACGGGGCCCTTCTACCCGGGTAGTGCGCAGAGTGCACCAGGTTCCGTTTTCGCAGAGCCGGGTGGCGTGTTCCCGAATGGCGGCAAGGGTGGTCAGCAATACAACTTGGTTGGCGCGCCCTCGCAGTACGACGTAGCCTGTTACCAGATGCTCAATAAGCCCTAGCCGACCCTCCGAGGAGAACATACCTCCACTCTTGCTGGTTACGGTGGCGCTGGGCTCGGCACGGGCAGATCGGAAAGGCTGTCGAGAAAACCCAGCAACCTCTCACGCCTAACCTCGTCCAGATCCACGTCGTCGAGATAGCACCGGAGCCATCCGACTGCCTCGCTCAGAGCCACCTCCAGCACGTCGCTACGGCGCTCGTCATCCGTCACTGTCAGCATGCAGTCCGCTCCTGAGACAAGCCCACCGCCACCACCTACAAACTAGCGCGTACTACCCAACCTCAGAAGAGGCGACGCTGGGCGGTAACATCAGGCCCCGAGCTGATGATCGAGGCCCCGCCCAGCCGCGACTCGACGCCCGAGGAGGTCGCCTACCACGAAGCCGGCCACGCGGTCGTCGGTCACAGCCTGGGGCTGGACCTCGTCGACGTTGATGTCGTCGGGGATAGCGAAGGAGGCCACGGCCACACCAACTTCCGCCGACCAGACTGGTACCGCCCTGAAGTCTCCCAAGACGAGCGGCACGAGCGCTTCGTCGAGGCAGTCGTCATCACTTTCCTCGCAGGGGCGATAGCCGAGGCCCGACGCGCCAGCTTCCGTAACCCTAATGCCTCCGGGTTCGATCTCGACGCCGTTGCAAGAGAGTGGCTGCACCTGCTCGACTCGCCCGACGAGGAGGCTCTTATGCAGCGCGCAGAAGCCCTCGTCGACGAAAACTGGCCCGCGATCGAGCGACTCGCCAAGGCCCTTATGAGAGCGCGGCGCCTACCCGGCCTCGAGGCGCTTGCGGCCGCAAGCTGAGCGCGGGCTGGATTCAGAACCCTCACGTCGTCAGTGCGCGCGGTGAGGGACGGCAAAGTACAACCGGGCACCTTCCTTCGTGATGGATCGGCCGGCGATCACCGGCCGCCCGGCGACGTCGTAGGTCACCCACTCGAAACAGAGGACGCTCGTCCCAGGCTCAGTTCCGACGATCTTGGCTTCAGCTGCGCTGCAATTGATCGAGCTGAGTGTGGTGCGCGAATGGCTTAGCCGCAGGCCAACTCGCTCCGCGAGCTGGACTGGAACCGCCGGGCCGCCCACCTGAAAGCGCGGGGTCCTCCCGGATCGAATGAGTTCCTCGAGGGCAGGTGTGGCCTTGCTGACGACGTCAAAGGTCGAAAAGGTCGCGACTTCATCCGGCTGGTCTGCACGCGAACTGGTGACAACAACGTGCAGAACGGTGGCTGACTGGCCCAGTGCAAGAGCTTTGCGCCGGTCAGGATCCGGTTCGGTAATCCGATTGTCCAAAATCGAGTGCACGCGGTAGCTGGCACTCAACTTCTCGTAGCGGCCGGAAAGCTCCGGTGATACATCCCACATCGATCCCTCCACGACAAAGGTGCCTTTGCCCTTGACGCGGCGCACCTGGCCTTGAATCGAGAGGAGGTCGAGCGCTTGCCGGATGACTGTGCGGCTGATGCCGTAAGTGGCCACGAGTGCGGATTCCGATGGGATCAGCTCTCCCGCTTTCCAACGGCCCTCCTCGATCCCGCGATGCAGAATCTGCAGGAGCTGCCGGTAGTACGGGACTCTGCTTCCGCGCTCAATCCTGGGCATTGCCGCGACGCCATCGGCTCGTGAACCTCGCCGCCGAGGTCTGGGGAGCATCGGACGATCCCTGGACGACACTGCTGGAGGCCTGATCTTAGGTCAACGGAATCGTGGGGTCACAGCCCACGAAGCCAAGCTTGACTTGACTTGACACACCTAGGATCCTAAGTAGGAATCAGAGTGGCAGAAGGGGGCGTTCGGGCAGGCCAGCTTGAGGGAGCCGCATTTCGCGAAAATGCGATGAAGGTGCTCCAAATCCCGCCGGCGATGAGCTGGTGGGCGGTCTACGGGACGGGCGAACAGACCGACGTCGAGGAGGAGCTCTCGTTGCCGCTCGTTTGCTGGGCTTTGGTCGAGGACAGCGAGGGCGATCGCCAGATTATCGGCATCGACGCCGATCAGAGCGGACGGACTCGCATCGTCCGGCAGGCGACCGGCTTCCGGAGATACGAATTCAGAGGAGAGATGACCCCGCCCGTGCGGGCACCGACCACGCTGCCGAGGCCATAAACCGGCATGACGGAGCAAAAGCTGCCGAGGATCCTGGTCGTCGACGATATCCGCGCCAACTCGATGCTCATCGAGGCATACCTCAAGCCCATGGGCTACGAGGTCATGACCGTCGACAGCGGACTGGGCGCCCTGGAGTTGGCGCGCGAGAGTCCCCCTGACCTCGTGCTCCTCGATGTACGCCTTCCCGATCTCGATGGCTTCGAGGTTTGCCGGAAGTTGCGCGAAGAACAGGCGACAAGCCTGGTCCCGATCGTGATGGTGACCTCCCTGAATGCGACGGAGGACCGCGTCAAGGCGCTGGAGGCCGGGGCTGACGACTTTCTATCCAAACCAGTCGATCGCTTAGAGCTAAAGGCGCGGGTCCACTCGATGATCGAGCTGAATGGGCTGCGCGAGCGGGTCGACGCCGAACGCCGCGAGACCCTCCTCTCGGCCTTTGAGCGCTACTTTCCCGAGCGTGAGTCGCTGGAGATGATCTCGCGCGGCCAGGAGCTGGAGGAAAGTGCGCGCGAATCCGACGTGACGATCCTGTACGCCGACATCAGAGGTTTCACCGCATTCTCCGAGCGACTCGAGCCCAACCAGGTCGTTCCCTTGCTCAACACCTATTTCACCGAAATGGTGACGATCCTTTTCGACCATGGCGGCACCCTCATCTCCTTCATTGGTGATGCGATGCTGGCGACTTTCGGTCTCCCCCGACCAAATACCGATGACGCTGACCGAGCCTTTCAGACGGCGCTCGCAATGCGCGCCCGGCTCGATGAGCGCAACCTGGCGGGAACGTTCGCGGCGGTCGGCGGCCTCCGAATCGGGGTGGCGATTCACAGCGGTCAAGTCATCGCCGGGACCATCGGTGCGCCCCAACGAATGGAGTACACGATCATCGGAGACGCGGTTAACACAGCGGTCCGAATCGAAGGCTTGAACAAGCGGTTCGGCACCTGGCTCGTGCTCAGCGAAGCCGCCTCTCAAAGAATCTCGTCCCAGAGGCCGCTGCGCGGGGGTGACGAGGTTCAACTGCGAGGGCGCGAACAGCCGCTGCGGGTGTTCATGCTCGCGGACGATCCAGCTTAGGTCCCAGCGGCGAGCCGGCGCGGTCTTCGAGCATCATAAAAGGTGTTGTGACAGCGTCGCCGCACGCTTGATGGACCTGACATCCTGGCGTTTGGGAGTTGACGATCGACTCCCGCGTCCGCTCAGCCTTCTCGCTCGTCTACGGCCGCTCTGGAGCATCGCTCTAATCGTTTCGGCGCTCTTGAACCTCCTCATCTACGTCGACCGAGTCCAATCCTTTTTCAGCAAGAACGACTTCCGGCTCTACTACGCTGGGGCCGAGGTCGGACTGCGGTACGGCTGGTCCCACATCTATGACACCGGGCTCGAGCGGACGGCGGTGGCCGCACTGCAGCCGGCAGGCCCCTGGTATGCGCTGCTGACGCCCGCCCCGATCACCTGGCTGGTGGCGCCACTCACGCTGCTTGGCTACTCGCGCGCCTACTGGGTCTGGGTGGCCCTGAGCCTTGCGGCCCTCGCCGGGGCTGCCTGGTATGCGCGCCCTCGCCAGCACCCGGCCGCGCTCTACTTCATCTGGTGGGCGGCGCTGGGGGCCCTCTGGTTCTCGGCTTACGAAGGCCAGGTCACGATCCTGGTGGCGGCGGCTCTGCTGGTCGGTTGGCGGCTGCTCGAGGATGGGCGTGACCTCCTCGGCGGCGCAATCCTCGCCTTGGCGCTCTTCAAGCCGCACCTCGTGCTGCTGCTCCCGCTGGCACTTCTGGTGGCCGGCCGCTCGCGAGCGTTGCTGGGCTTCGCGACGCTGGCGGCCGCTGCCGGCATCGCGATGCTCGTGACGCTGCATCCGGACGGCATTCAGAGCTACCTGGTCACAGTGCTGATGCCCAAACCGAAGGCAGATACGGCAGCGACCCTGACTACCGCTCTGGGTGGCGGAGTGGCCGTGCATGCGATTCACGTGGGCGCGCTTATCGGCGTAATCGCGGTTGCGATCGGTGCGCGTCGCACGCGCAGCACCTGGCCGGTGGTGGTTTCGGCCCTCTTGGGGTCCTTCCTGCTGGCCAGCTACTGGCATCCCCAGGACTACCTGGCCCTCGACGCGGCGGCCGCGATCATGCTGGCCGCCGCGCCGCTGGAGGCCGGCGTCCTCGTTGCGGCGGCCGTTGCGATCGTCTCAGCGCCCGCGGGCTCCCTCACCAACCGGCTGACGTCGTTCGAGGTGACGGCCGCCTGGCTGCTCTTTGCGTTCCTGCTTCTTGGATTCCTGGGAGCTCGCGCATTGACTGTCCGTCACTCTGCCGATCCCCGCCTCAACTTGTGAGCTAGCTTGCAGCGAGTGCGCGAAACGAACTGGGCCGGCACGTACACATATCTGGCCGGCAAGTTGCACCGCCCGTCCACCCTGGAACAAGTGCGCGAGATCGTCGCGAGCAGCCCGCGTCTGCGGGTGCTCGGCTCGCGGCATTCGTTCACGGGCATCGCCGATTCGTCGGAGCTCCTGCTGCTCCAGGCACTGCCCGAGGAAGCTGCCGTTGACCACGCAGCGCGCACCGTGACAGTCAGCGCCGCTCTCACGTACGGCAGGCTGGCCCAGGCGCTGAATGCCGAAGGCATGGCCTTGCACAACCTGGCCTCGCTTCCTCACATCTCTGTGGCGGGCGCGGTCGCCACCGCTACGCACGGCTCCGGCGACGTAAATGGCAACCTGGCGACAGCCGTCGCAGGTGTGGAGCTGGTCACTTCCAGCGGCGATATTGTCAGGGCATCTCGAGGCGACGCCGATTTCGAGGGGCTCGTCGTCGGACTGGGCGCGCTCGGAGCCGTCACGCGCCTCACACTCGACATCGAACCGAGCTACCAGGTGAGCCAGCGCGTGTTCGAGGGCCTGAGCTGGGATGCATTGTTCGACCACTTCGACGCGATCACGGCGAGCGGCACCAGTGTCAGCCTTTTCACTAATTGGGGCGACGAAATTGACCAGGTCTGGGTGAAGGATCGGCTGCCGGGCAGGCCCGAGCGGAGCGATTTCTGGGGCGCCACTCCGGCAAATGCCAACCGTCACCCGGTCCTCGGCCGCGACCCCGCCAACTGCTCACAGCAGTTGGGCGTGCCCGGACTTTGGTCGGACCGCCTGCCGCACTTTCGCATGGGCTTCACACCGGGCGCCGGTGACGAGATCCAGTCGGAGTACTTCCCACCGCGCCGGCACGCTGTCGCGGCGATCCAGGCCCTGCGTGCTGTGGCAGACCGGATCCGCCACGTGCTGCAGGTCTGCGAGATCCGCACAATAGCTGCCGACCGGCTCTGGATGAGCCCGCAATACGAACAGGACACGATCGCCATCCACTTCAGCTGGACGCGCGACCGGGCCTCCGTCGAGCGAGCGCTTGTCGAGGTGGAAGCCGCCCTGTCTCCCTTCGAGGCGCGCCCGCACTGGGGCAAGCTCTTTCTCCAGGACGCGGCGTCCATCGCCGCCCTCTACCGGCGGCTGCCCGACTTCACCCGCCTGGTAGAGCGGCTCGACCCGCGCGCCGCCTTCCGCAACGACTGGTTTGAGAACCGCGTTCTGGGCGCTATTTAGCCCTGCCAGTCGAGTTGTCCAGCAGCTGGATCGAGGAACCGATTCTGGTGCCCAGGGCCGGTCTTTCCTTGAGAGCCGCGTAGGCAGCGTCAGCGTGCCCGGCCTGCTCGTCGAGGGAATTGAGGCTCACCGCCAGCCAGACGGCTGGCGGGGGTTGCTCCAGGGTCAGCTCCTGAGCCTCGATGCCGAAGTCTTGAGGTGGCAAGCTGGGCGACCAAACCACCCCGAGGGGCGGCCGCCCGGCGCCGTCCCACCAACCGCGCAGGCGCCAGGCGTCCTGGCCCCAGTCCAGGTTGCTGTTCGACAGATATCTCTCGGGGTGGGACCCGGCCAGCTCGTTGAAGTAGCCGATGTGAAGGGGACGGTGGGCGAGGCTGGACAGAGCCGCGGCGAACACCAGCGCGGAAGTCAACCCGAGAGCCGCTCGGCGTCCGGCCAGCCAGGGGAGCCCTGTCATCGCTCGCGGCCAATGGGCAGCCAGGGACCCGGCAGCCAGCGCCAGCAGCGGATAGGCCGGCAGCAGATAGCGAACGCCGAGGTCCAGCTTGCCCAAGCTCGGGATGAAGAAGAGGAGAGTCACCGGCAGCCAGACGTAGATCGCCTCTGGTCGCGCCCGCGCGCGCAGGTGCGCCACAATGCTGAGCGCCACGAGCGCCAACATCCCGAGCGTGGTCTTGAGCGCGAAGGCTTCCAGGAAGTAAGCGGCGAACCCGTTGCGGCTGACCTGGCCGTTCAGGAAGTTGTTCCTGCCCGCGCCGGCCGCCTCGAGCTGGTGGCTCAAGCTGAAGAACCATCCAGGTGGAACGACCCACGCAAGCAGAGCCGGATGGCCCCCAGATGCGGGGAGCTTGAGAGTGATGGGTAAGTAGGCCAAACAGACCAGCACCCAGCCCAGCGCCGCCAGGCCGGCCGTCACCGCGATTGCCGCCCTGGCCCGTTGAGCAATTGAGCCTGTCGCTGTGAAGAATTCCGCGACGGCAACCAGCGGCAGCAGCTCGAGGGCGACCACCTTGCTGAGCAGTGCCCAGCCAAAGGCCAGGCCTCCCACGAGCAGCCAGGCACCGTGGCGTGACCGGCTCCAGGCCCAGTGGGCTCCGAGCGTGCCGGCGACGCCCAGACTGAGCGGTAGGTCGCCGGTCGCCAGGTGGCCATGGGCAAGCACAGTGGGCTCGAACACGAGGAGTGACATGGCGATCGCGCCGGCCGCGGCCCCGTAGAGTGCCCGCCCCCAGAAGAACACCACGACCGCGAGCAGCAATGCCGCGATCAAGTTGGGCACCCGCGCCGCCAGCGTCAGGCGGCGGAGCTGGTCCGGATTGACCCGGTAAAAGGCCTCCAGGCTGGCGCAGGAGCCTGTCCTGGTAGCGGCGAGCCGGACCGCCAGCCCAGAGAGGACGCGGTGGCCGATCGGTTGGGAGGGATCGCGGTCCAGTCCGTCCGAGACCAGGCAGGTTCCGCTCCAGATGTAGTGCGGCTCATCGACGGTGATTGAGTCCGCCCAGGCCTGTTCCAGCATCTGAGCCGCCATCGCGGCAAGCAGCAGGCCCAGCAGGCCCAGCGCCAGAGCGCGGGGCAGAACGGTTCAGCCGCCGGTGGCGTGCTGCATGTCGTCGGTTGGCTCCTCAGGCGCGGGACCCCCGCCATCGTAGGCGTCGTTGACCTGGACAGCCTCTTCGCCCGGCCGCTGGTCGGCGCGCTGCCGGCCCCGGCGTCTGGCGCGGGACTTCACATCGACCTTGTCGCCGTCTGAGCTCATTTGTTGCGGAATGTCAGTGCATCTTATGAGACCACAATCGACTATCAAGACGCTCAGGTTTGCCGCCGACATCGCCACCCCAAACAGGAGCTAAGGTGAGGACATGGCGAGAGGGTTGACGCTGGGGGCTTTCGTGCCTCAAGGCTGGCGGATGGACCTGGCCGATGTGCCGGACAGCATCGAAAAGTACGAGACCATGAGCCGCTGCGCGACGGAGGCGGAGCGCGCCGGCTTCGACTCCGTCTGGGTCTACGACCACTTCCACACCCGGCCCACAGCCGAGCCCGAGGCAACCTTCGAGTGCTGGACTTCGATGGCCGCCCTGGCGCGCGACACGACCAGCATCAGGCTGGGCCAGCTGGTCACCTGCAACGGCTACCGCCCGCCCTCGCTGCTGGCCAAGATGGCGAGCTGCGTTGACGTCCTGAGCCACGGCCGCCTGATCTTGGGTATCGGGGCGGGTTGGTACCAGGAGGAGTTCGAGGCCTACGGGTACGAATACCCGGAAACGCCGGACCGGCTGCGGATGCTGCGTGAGGCCGTCCAGGTCGTGAAGGCGATGTGGACCCAGGAGCGAGCGGAGTTCGAGGGCCGCTTTTACCAGGTTCGGGGCGCCATCAACGAGCCGAAGCCGGTGCAAAAACCGCACCCGCCGATCTGGATCGGGGGCGGCGGCGAGAAAGTCACTCTGAAGCTCGTCGCCCAGTTTGGCGACGCCTGCAACCTGAACGCAGAGGTGGACACCGTCCGCCACAAGCTGGAGGTCCTCCGCGGGCACTGCGAGACGGTCGGCCGGGACTACGACACGGTCCTGAAGACGATGGAGTTCTACGCGATTCACGGTGACTCGAAGGAGGTCGCCAGGGTCGTGGCCGACACGGCCCGCCGAACCGGTCTGGACGAAGCGGCCGTCCGAGCCTGGTACCCGGCGATCGGCGATGCCGATCACCTTGCGGGCCTGATCCAGTCCTACGTCGAGGCGGGCATGGAGTACGTGGTCGTCAACCTCCCGAATGCCTTCGAAGTTGGGGTCCTGAGCCGCTTTGCGGAGGAGGTCTTCCCCCGGCTGGGACTGACGCTCGAACCGAAGCCGGCCTGATCCCGGACAGTCGAGCCCGCCGGATCGTCGAGTTGCCCGTCGGCCTAACATGGCTGCCAATGCTTCTCCGCCGATTGTTTTTCTATTCCGAATGAAGCTGCCCTTCCTGGCAACCCTTTCGCGGCCTTCGGGCGATGCTTACGAAGTGCTCGAGCTGCCCCGAGACGCCAGCCTCGAAGAGGTCGAGCAGGCTTATCACCGGCTCTCCGAGTACTGGAATCCGCGTCGCAACGCGCTGGACGAGGCGCCTGCCCACTACCAGGCGGTGCGGCAGGCCGCGACCGAGCTGGCGACAGGCTTGCCGCCGAAAAGACCGGCGCGGAGACGGCTGCTGCTGGCCGTTATGGGGGTGGTGGCGATAGTCGGGGTCGTCGCCTTCCTCCTCCTGGTTCCGCCGGCGCTTTCACATCGGTCCGCACCCTCAGCCTCGCCGAGGCAGACGGCGCCGGCGGCGCCGGCTCCGATCCAGCCGGCTTCGCCGGACCCGGCCCAGCTGACCCTCCGGCTTGGCGACCTCCCGGCAGGCTACTCAGTGCTCCGGGCGGGCCCGGCCACGACAGCCGGCCAGGGCCAGCCGGCTCCCAGCTGGGACGCCGTCTTCCAGCGCGGAACACCTGCCAGCGCGGAGTTTCAGGTCACCGAGTCCCTGGTTCTCGTCTACCCGAACCCCGCCGACGCCAAGATCGGCTTCGACCAGCAGGTCGCGGCTGGCCAGAACGCCTCCCGGGTTCCCTTCAGCCTCGGCGACGAGTCCACAGGCTGGGTTGAACCGGCTCCGAGCCGCCCCGGGATGAAGACCGTGAGGCTGGCTTTCAAGCTCGGCAACCTGGTTGCCCTGATCGGGGTTCTCGGCTCCGAGGCAAGCGGCGTCGAGGATCAGGCGCTGGGACTGTCGGCGATCCAAGCTGGGCAGCTGAAGGGCGCCTGACGCTACCTCGGCGGCCGCGCCCGGGCCCGCCGCCGTCGAGCCGAGAAGGCTGACCGCCCGATCAGGATCAGCAGCAGCCCGGCCGCCAGCTCGAGCAGCAGGTTGGTCCCCGTCAGCGCCAGCCCAGGAATTGCGAATTGAGGGCAGTCGCTGCCGGGAGGGGGCGCCCCCAGCGCCGGGCAAGCCACCGGTGGTGCCGGGGAGGAAGCGGCGACCACCTGCGCGCCGGACGGAACGCCGCCGACCGGGCGAGCGGTCGTGCTCGTGTTGGCGGACGTTGCCGGCGTCGGGGTGGCAGAGGCAACCGGAGACTCCGGGCCGGGCTGGCCGGCCGCGATCGTGCCCGGGCCAGGCGCCGACGGTGGCTGGAGCGTGGCTGCGGCGACGGGTGAAACCTCGGGCACCGGCGGCGGCTCCGGCGGTGGAGAGTAAGGGCTGCCTGGCGTGGGGGTGGGCAATGTGGGGGCAGGCTGTGTGGGCACCGGCACTGGGGAACCCGGCAAGCCCGGGGTCGGAGCCGGCAGCGGCGGCTCCGTGATGGCCGGCGTGGGAATCGGAAGCGGAGGCCCCGTGACGGCCGGCGTGGGAATCGGAAGCGGCGGCTCGGTGATGGCCGGCGTGGGGACCGGCAGCTGGGAATCCGGCAGCGAGGGAGCCGGGGCGGGCAGGGGAACCAGCACCGTTTGCGGAAGGCTGTAGTCGTCCAGCGGGAAGGCCAACGACCCCAGGACCAGGAATAGAGACGCGAGGAGCCTGCCTGCAAGGCCCGCTGTCATGAGAATTGATATGAGTTATATCATGAGTAGCAGGTCTGTGCACGCCCGAAATCAGGCGTCCCCGGCAGCGGGCGCGGGTTGCACCCGGTTCCGTCGCCTCGTCGATCAATGCCGTACGCCTGATCGATTCTTTCGTGCTGCCGTCACGATGACTATGACTCTGGCGCGGCGCACGCTCCTCTCATGGTTGCTTTCTGCGCCTCCTGTGCTCGTGAAACCGTCGGCGGCGCCGTCTTGCGAGGTGGTTGGCTGTTCTGCAGCATCGAGTGTGCGCGCGAACCAGGCGCGTCCAGTTCAGCCTGGCAGGGGCGCCTTCATCGCGACAGCGGCGACGAGGTCCTGCCGAGCCAGACGCCGCGCAGCCTCATTCCCGCACGGCTGACCGCGCCGCCGCCGCAGCGGCGTAGCGGTCGTATTGCATCCTGAAGAGCTCGATCACCCGCGCGGCGTCCTCCGGGCCATCCATCCAGCAGCTCACCCAGCCGCTCTGGGGCAGCACGTGGTGAGGCTGCGCGCGACCGGCTGCGACCAGCTCATCGCGGAGCTTGCGAGGCAGCGGCAGGTCGGCAAGGCGGTCGCCATGGACGTGTCCCATCTCCTTGCGCCCGTAGAGGTATTCCGTGCCGCCGAACCGGTGGGGGATGGCCTCCACGCCGGGCCAGGAAGTGACCGCATCCTGGATGAGCTCACCTAATCCCATGCGCACTGGTAACTGGGGGCCGCGGATGCGTAATCCCCTTTCGTGCCAAGCGATTAGCATGGGACGACCCTGTCGGGCTGAATCGAGGAGTGTGGCCGCCATGTTCGGAACCGTCGCCAGGATGAAGTTCAAGCCAGGTTCGTTCGAAAAGATGCAGGACGTAATGAGGGGACAGGAACAGAGGCAAGCAAAGGGCTTCCTGTTCACAGCCGTCTACCGCAGCCAGTCCGACCCCAACGAGATCTGGTTGACCGTCGGGTTCGAGGACGAGGCGAGCTACCGGGCGAACGCGAACGACCCGGAGACCGACAAGATGGCGCAGCAGTACCAGGAATTGCTGGCCGCACCTCCCGAGTGGCACGACGGCGAGATCGTCACGATGAACCAGGCGGCGACGAGGGCTTCCGCTTAAGGTTCGACGGCGGTCCTCGGCGCAGACTGTTTGGCACCGCGGGGCCCAGGGTATGAGGCGTATTGCGATGTGGTTCAACTCCCGCCACCCGATGGAATTGCCGGCCAAAGAAGACGCCCTCCCCGGGCGGTCGGAGCCGATCCTGGCGCCAGGCCGGCACATCGTCCTGGGGACCCCGCTGGCGCCGCCGTACCCAGAGGGAACCGAGGTCGCCGAGTTCGCGCTCGGTTGCTTCTGGGGGGCTGAGCGCAAGTTCTGGGAGACGCCGGGCGCCGTCGTGACGGCGGTCGGCTACGAGGGTGGGTTCACGCCGAACCCGACGTATGAGGAGGTCTGCTCGGGCCGGACCGGCCACGCGGAGGCCGTCCGCGTCGTCTTCGATCCGAAGCGGGTTTCCTACGACGACCTGCTGAGGGTCTTCTGGGAGGACCATGATCCGACCCAGGGCATGCGCCAAGGAAACGACGCCGGCACCCAATACCGTTCGGTGATCTTCGCCGGCTCCAAAGAGCAGGCCAGCGCGGCCGAGGCGTCGCGGGCTCGTTTCCAGCAGGCTTTGACCACCGCTGGATACGGCGCCATCACCACAGAGATCGTCGCGGCCGGCGAGTTCTACTTCGCCGAGGACTACCACCAGCAGTACCTCGCCCGGAACCCGAACGGCTACTGCGGTCTTGGCGGCACCGGCGTCAGCTGCCCGGTTGGCGTCGCCGGGGTCGGCGGCAACTCCTAAGAGTCGGGGAACTCCAGGCGGCGGATGCCCGCCAGGTCCAGCCAGTAGCGGCCCTTGCCGTGGACGATCCGCATCAGGACCTGCTCGCAGGACGGGCAGCGCACGACGACCCCTGGCGCGTTCAAGTAGACATCGACGCGGCCGACCGGGTGGACGGCCCCGCAACCCCCGCAGGTGCTCTCCGCGAGCGTCATCTCGACTGTGAAGATCTCCCGGAGGAGACCGGCGATGGCGTTCCCGTCGAGCTTCATCTCACCTTGCTGCACAGCTATCCTCCAGTCGCGCCGAAGCGCTCGGTTTTGATCCGCCGCGGGTCGTAGCCGAGCTCGACCAGGAGCGAGGCGGCGGTCTCCACGAATGACGTTGGGCCGCAGACGTAAGCGAGCGGTGAAGCGTCACCTGGCCAGGCCACTTCGGCGACCATCGCGCGGTCGATCCGGCGCCCGAAGCCGGTCCACCGCGGCGGTTGGGTCCGCGTCAGCGTGTGGTAGACGTGAAGCTGCGGATCAGCCGCCGAATACCGCTCCAGCTCTTCTCGATAGATCACGTCGTCGAGTGAGCGCGACGAGTAAAGAAGGCGGGTGGGCGTCGTCGCTTGCCGAGCCTGGCGATGGCGGATCATCGCCATCAGCGGCACCACGCCGGAGCCGCCGGCGATGAGCAGGAGCGGGCTCTTGTCGCCGGCCCGCCAGACGAAGTAGCCGCCGATCGGACCTCGCAGCTCGAACTTGTCGCCAACCACGACCTCACCGACCAGATAGGGTGAGACCTCGCCGTCCTCGAGGCGCTCGACGGTGAGCGCGACCCGCGCGTCCTCAGGCGGCGAGGCGATCGAATAGCTGCGCTGGGCCTGGTAACCGTCTTCGGCGGTCAGCCGCACGTCGACGTGCTGGCCCGCCAGGTGGCCAGGCCAGCCCGCGATCCGGAGGACGAGGCTGGAGACGTGGTCGGTTTCGGGGACGACTTCGGCCACCTCGGCGAGCTGCCAGCTCAGTCGCCCCAGTAACGCTGTTCCCGCCATGGGTCTCCGTAGAGGTGATAGCCGTTGGATTCCCAGAACCCCGGCTCGTCCTGGAGCTGGAGCGCGATCCCGCGCACCCACTTGGCGCTCTTCCAGAAGTAGAGGTGCGGCACCAGCAGGCGCGCCGGTCCGCCATGCTCGGGATCGAGCGGCCGGCCGTCGTACTCGAATGCGATCCAGGCCTTGCCGCCGGTTAGGTCCTCCAGCGGCAGGTTGGTCGTGTAGCCGCCGTCCGAGAAGACCATCGCGTAGTCGGCCGCGGTCTCGACGCCCTCCAGGAGGGTATCCAGCGAGACCCCGGTCCAGGAGGTGTCCAGCTTTGACCACTTGGTGACGCAGTGGATGTCGACGGTGACTTTCTCGCTCGGCAGGCGCCGGAACTCCTCCCAGGTCCAGCGCCGCGGCTCATCGACCTCGCCTTCGATGGAGAAGGTCCATTGCGCAAGGTCAGCCCGCGGCGTCGGGCCGGCCGAGAGCACCGGGAAGCCGTCGACCAGGTACTGTCCGGGCGGCAGCCGGGAGCTGGCAGCCGGGTCGCGGCGCTTGCCCTTGAAGCCACGCGAGATGAACGCCACGGACTGTCAGGCCCGGCTGGCGCGACGCAGGCTGACCCCGACCATCACGACCACGATGACTGGGACGAGCCACCAGGCCGCGACGCCGCGCGAATTCAGGATGGCCGTGACGATGAGCCCGGCCAGGATCGCGGCGGCTACAGTCCAGTCGTCGCCGATGATGAAGCCGTACCAGAACCGTCCGAAGCCGATGAGCCAGGAGAGCAGGAACACTTAGTGGACCGTAGCTAGGTTCCCGGGCTGTAGCCGAACGCCCGACGGCGCTCGATGGTGATGAAGGTGGCCGCCGTCAGCAGGTAAAGGGCCAGAAGACCGAGGATGGCGCCGTCACTGGCCGGCCAGGCCACACCCAGGCCTTCGAGGGACCAGAAGGTTCCAAAGGTCGTCAGCAGGATCCCTACCACGAGCTGCAGCAGGCTCCGCGGAATTTGTGTCACGAGGCCTCTCAGCGCCGCTCCGATGGCGGCGACCACGACGAGGGCCGCTACGCCGCCGATCACAGCCGGACCAAGCTGGCCGGCGTTGACTCCGAACGAGACCACGATGAACGCCACCTCCAGGCCTTCCAGGACGACTCCCTTGAAAGCGAGCACGAAAGCCGTCCAATCGAACCCATCTCCGATCCATTCGGGCGGCTCGTCCGCCGCCCGCAGGCGGAGCCCGGCCAGGCCGTGCGCGGCGACCCGCCGCACGCCCTTGCGAAACCACTGCAGGCCGAAGATGAGGAGCAAGGTGCCGATGACCAGCCGGAGCGGGCCGATCGGGGTGGCCCGCAAGGCCAGGCCGAAAGCGATGACCACGACCGCGAGCACCAGCAGACCCGCCCCGACGCCGGCGAAGGTGGCCCGCCAGCCCCGAGTCGCCCCCACTCCCAGGACAATCGTCACCATCTCGACCGCCTCGACGGCCGAGGCGAGGAAGGTCGTGAGCAGCACGACGGCGACGCCGGTCACCGTCCAATGCTAGTGCCGGGTTGATCTACTCGGCGGCTCGGCGCAGCGCTTCGAGGTCCAGCGGGGCAGCCCTGCCCCGCAGCCGCCAGGCCAGCCGGGCGGCGCCCATGGCGACGGCCGCGACGATCACAACGTTCTGCATGCGGACAGCATGTCCCACGGCCGGTTAAGAAGGCTTGCTGCGGGAGTGATGAATTGGAGCCGAGTTGGTTAGTGACCAGAGATCGAGCGCTTCGTCGGACAGACTGTCGGCGGGAACCTTGACGCGGCTCGCCACGAGGCGGGCGGCGGCCGCCATCTCGCTGTCCGCCTCGAGCTCGGGATCGCCGCCCCGGTCGAAGCCAACCGCGGCGCGGACGACGCCGGCCTGCAGGTAGAAGCCGAGGAAGCGGCGCTCGTCGAGGCTGCCACGAACGACGAAGCGCTCCCACTGCTTGGCGTGCCCGACGTACTCGAGCTTATGCCTGTATTGGTCGGACCAGAAGGTATGGAGGTAGTCGTAGGGCTCGGTCCCACCGGCCAAGATGCGGCCGGCCGCCCGCCCCTGTTTCTCGGCGTTGTTGTAGTGCTCGACCCGGATGCGGCCGAAAAGCGGGTGCAGGTGGTTGGCGACGTCGCCGGCGGCGTAGACGCCGGCTAGGCTGGTCCGGCAGAGCGCGTCGACCAGAATCCCGTTGTCGACCTCAAGCCTTCCACCCTCCACGGGCGGTAGGTCCGGCTCGATGCCGACCGCTACGACCGCCAGCTCGCAGGGCAGCCGGGCGCCTTTTTCGGTAATGGCCCGCTCCAGGCGGCCGGCACCCTCAAAGGCGACCACCTGGTCGCCGGTTCGAATCTCGACTCCCTCCTGGCGATGCACCGCCGCTATCACCTCGCCGACCTCTTTTCCGAGCACCTGACCCAGCGGCAACCCGCCCCTCAAGATCGCAGTCACCTGCACGCCAAGCTGTCGCAAGGAGGCGGCGACCTCGCAGCCGATGAATCCCATCCCGGCGACGACGGCCCGCGCGCCGGGTCGAGTGTGACGCCGGATGGCATCGCAGTCGGCAACCGTCCGGAGCTGGTGCACCCCGGCCAGGTGGGCACCAGCCACGTCGAGGGTCCGGTTGCGACCGCCGGTCGCCAGCAGGAGCGCCTTGTAGGGCAGGGCCTGGCCGGAATCCAGGCGAACCTCGCGGGCCGCCGCGTCGACGCTGACGACGCCGGCAAAGGTCAGGTCGACGTCATGTTCCGCATACCAACCAGGCGGTTTGACGAGCCAGCTGTCGAGCGCCTCCTCACCACGCAGGTAGGTCTTGGAAAGAG
>Ga0209805_1000908_pt1 | contig 18189 bp, 12 predicted proteins | sample GraSoiAngelo_148_FD_185905 | JGI IMG/M metagenome (GOLD analysis project Ga0209805, IMG submission 185905) | Grasslands soil microbial communities from the Angelo Coastal Reserve, California, USA - 14_1009_09_20cm (SPAdes) (version 2) | ecosystem: Environmental > Terrestrial > Soil > Grasslands ... | reverse complement strand
AGCTCCCGAGGCAGGACTCGAACCTGCGACCCGCCGGTTAACAGCCGGCTGCTCTACCAGCTGAGCTACTCGGGAATGAGCGGCGGACCAAATATCGTCAGCAGGGGGAGGTACTTCAACCTTGGCTGGGGTGCGGCGTACCGTGACCTGCCGCGGGGCGACGCCATTGGCGGGGCTCGGATGCTGGTCGCCTCGGTGCGCGCCAGTCCACGGCGTGGCCCAGCACCCAGGCGACGTCGTACAACCGCTCGAGGTGCTCCCGCGTCCAGACGCGCGGTCGCGTGTCCATGACGCACAGGGTCCCCAGGGTGCCGCCGCCCGCGTCGAACAGGGGGACGCCGGCGTAGGCGATCACCAGGCCATCCTGCACGGCGGGCGTGTTCGCGCCGAGCGGGTGCGCGCGGGCGTCGTGGATCACGAGCGGCCGGCGCGACGCGGCGACGTGGCGGCTGAACCGGTGCGCCAGCAGCAGCACCAACGGAGCGGGCAGGCCGGCGCTGCTCGTGACGACGCCGTGACGCGGCCCCACCAGGAAAACCGACAAGATCGGCACGCCGAGCACGCGCGCCGCCAGCTCGGTGAAGCGGTCGAACTTTTCCTGGTCCGAGCGTCGCGTCATGCCCATCCTCACGGTGCCGCGCCGGCACCGTGGTCAAGGTGCCCGCGCAGGTCCGCCACAATCGCGGGCAACCGGTCGAACTCCGTCCGCTTATCGAGAAACAGATCGGCGCCCGCCTCGAGGCACGTCGAGCGCAGCTGGTCGTACCCGTAGTTGGTCAGCACCACCACGGCGGGCTGTGGCGTGAGCCGCTTCGCCGCCGCGACCACCTCGAGACCGTCGCCGTCGGGGAGCCGCATGTCCACTACGACCAGGTGGGGCTTGGCGTTGGGGAGCAGCTGCCGGGCCTCGGCCACCGTCGCGGCTTCGAACACTTGTTCCACGTCCCACAGGTCACGCAGCATGCCCGCCAAGCGCAGCCGGACCAGGCTGGAATCCTCCACCAGGAAGACCCGAATCGGCGAGGGGTGCATAGTTTGAGCTGCACAAACTGCACAGCGCCGGCGCAACACGGTATCGGGGCAGGCGGGCACGGCCTGTACGGCCTGGGAGGCGGCGTGTCCGTCGCGTCCGACAGTGGCACCGCGCTTCAGTTCGTGAGGTCGTGCTCGATGACGTAGCGGACCAGATCGGCATTGGTCTTGAGGTCCAGCTTGCGCAGGATACGGCTGCGGTATGTGGAGATGGTCTTGGGGCCGACCCTGAAGGCGGCCGCAATCTGCTTGTTGGTCTTGCCCCCACCGAGCAGACACAACACCTGGTACTCTCGGGGGGAGAGGGCACGGTGCGCCTGGCCCGGCGGACCGGCCGTGAGCGCTTCGGCGAGGCGCTCGGCGAGCGACGGGCTCACGTAACGCCCCCCCGCATGGACCTTGGCCACCGCCGCCAGGAGGTCGGTGGGCGCCTCGGTCTTGGTGACGTACCCGGCGGCTCCGGCGCGCAGGGCCTGAATGGCCAGCTCGCCCTCCGGGTGCATGCTGACGACGAGCACGCGCACTTGCGGGAACCGCTGCTTCAGCTGCGCCAGCAACGCGAGGAACCCAGGCCCGGGCATGCCGATGTCCAGGATCAACACGTCCGCGCCGCTCCCCTCGAGCTTTCGCAGCAGATCGTGCCCCTCGGCCGCCTCGCCCACGACCCGTAGCGTGTGGTCCTCCGCAGCGAGCTGGCGAAAGCCGGCGCGGATCAGGTGATGGTCGTCGGCGATGAAGATCCGGATCATGTGCTCCGCGGCATGGTGAGGGTCAAGGTGGTGCCGGCGCCCGGATTGCCCGCGACCGTGACGTTGCCGTGAAAGTTCTCGGCGCGCTCTCGCATGCCCAGCAGGCCAAGGGAGCGGGAATCGTGCAGGGCGCCCTCCCGGATGCCTCGGCCGTTGTCCTGGACGGTGAGCTCGAGCGCGTTGGGAGTCAGGCCGAGCCGGACGATCACGTGGTTGGCGGCGGCGTGTCGCGCCACGTTGGTGAGGGCTTCCTGGAAGATGCGGAACACCGCGGTGGCCCGGCTCGCGTCCAGGGCCGGTTGTCCCTTGGGGAGCTCCACCCGGCACTCGATGCCGGTGCGCGTGGCGAACTCGCGGGCCTCCCACTCGATCGCGGCGCGCAGCCCGAGCTCGTCCAGAACGCTGGGACGCAGTTCGGCGGCGACCCGCTGGATCCCCTGGGCGGTGCTGTCGATGATCGCCGTCATGTCCTCGAGCTTGCGTGTCAGGTCGGGGGAGGACCCGGGCATACGCTTCTTGAGCCAGAGCAGGTCGATCTTCAGGGCCGTGAGCGCCTGGCCGAGCTCGTCGTGGATCTCGCGGGCGATGCGGGCGCGCTCCGCCTCGCGGGCCGCCTCGAGCCGCGCGGCCAACCCCCGCAACTGCGCGCGGTGACGGTCCAGCTCGGCCTCGGCCGTCTTGCGCTCCGTGACGTCCTCGACCATGCCGACGAACAGCTGCGGTGTGCCGTCCGTCGTGGGGAGCGCCGACACGGTGACGTGGGCCCAGATCATCCGGCCGTCCTTGCGGCAGTAGCGCTTCTCGAACGTGAAGGACGATCGGGCGCCGCGCCCGAGCTCCGCCATCAGCTCGCGATTCTGGGGAAGGTCTTCCGCGTAGCTGATGTCGACGTACGACATGGACCGGAGCTCCGCCGCGTCGTACCCGATCATCTCCTGAAACGCCCGGTTGCTGCGGATGAAGCGGGCGCTGCGATCGGCCACGGCGATGCCGACGGCCGACTGGTCGAACATCGCCCCGAGCAGCGCTTCGCGCTCGCGCAGCGCCTCCGCGGCGCGCTCCCGCTCGATGACGCGACCCAGCTGGGTGCCGATGTGCGTCAGCACCCCGAGCAGGGCGGCGTTGGGCGCGACGGCGTCGCGCGAAAAGAACTCGAGCACGGCCGCCACGTCGGCGCCGACGGGCACGGGAAACGCGAGTCCGGCGCGCAGCCCCGACTCGGCGGCCGCGCCGGCACGGGGGAAGTTGGCGTCGCGTGTGACGTCGAGGACCCACGCCGGCTGCTTGGTGGCGAGCACCCGGCCCGGCAGGCCTACGCCGCGCCGCAACGTGGTCACTTCGGTCACGCGGCGGAACGGCTCCCGCAGCCACGGGCGGTCGTCGTGCCAGATCGTGGTGGGCCGCAACACCTCCGGCTCGTCCGCGGACACCAGGTACACGTGGCCGACCGGCCATCCGGTCACACGACACACCGCGCCGATGGACGTCCGGAGCGCGTGCTCGGCGGTTGGCGCCTCGTTGGCGGCGACGGCGACAGCCTGCAGCAGCTCGACGAACGCCACCTCCCGTCCCAGCGCTCCCTCGGCCGCGCCGCGCTCGGTCACGACCGCCGCCAGCACCAGCCCGGTCACCGCCGTCAGCCCGAGAAAGGTCTGCAGCAGCGCGAGGTTCTCGGTCGGGGTGGAGGCCACGAACGGCCCGAGCCCATGCAGCGTGTACCAGATCGTCAGCGTCGCGACGACGGCCGTCGCCGTGGCCGTGCCGCGGCTCCCGAACCGCAGCGCGGCCCACACGACCACAGGGAAGACGGCGTACACGTACGAGAGCGGGTGGCGGAGCAGCAGCCCCGTGAGCAGCAGCAGCGCGGCGAGCACGCCGCCGGCCTCGAGTCGCCGCCCGGTGGCGCGCGCGGCGCGGACCCACGTGAGCAGCAGGGGTGCGACGAGCACGTCTCCCAGCGCGTCGCCGGACCACCACACGAACCAGAGGCGCCGCAGCGCGTCCGGCGCGACGGCCCCGCTCGCCCACAGGCTCGCGACTCCGAGCGTGGCGCTGAGCGTCGTGCTCGCGAGCGCTCCGACCACGACGAGCGCGATGACGTCGCGCACACGCTCGAGCGAGGGTCGGAAGTCCATCATCCGTCCCAGCAGCCAGGCGCCCGCGACGGCTTCGAGCGTGTTCCCCGTCGCGATCCCGGCGGCGCCCGCCGCGGACACGCCGGCCGTCCAGTTGAGGAGGAACGCCCCCAGCGCGATTCCCGGCCACAGGCGCAAACCCAGCAGGAGCAGGGCGGCGAGCGCGACGCCCGAGGGCGGCCAGGCAGAGGAGACGACCGATTGCGCGACGGCCGCAAGTAGGCCCACGCGAGCCGCGGCGAAGTAGGCCGCCGCGACGGCGGCGATCCGAAGGAGATACTGGGAGCGGTGGGTCATCTGCGTCCGTGCACTTTGCGCAGTTGCGCACCTATCATGCACGACAGGACGTCAGCCGTCCAGTGTCACCGCCCTTCGCTCCGGCGCCGGCTGTAGGGGCAGCTCCGTCCCGAGCATCCCGAGCAGGATGAGCGCCCCCCCGACCCACTGCACCAGCGAGAGCCGCTCCCCCAGCACGAGCCAGGACGTGAACGCGGCGAACAGCGGCTCGAAACAAAAAATCAGCGCCGCCCGGGCCGACGACATGTGTCGCTGTGCGGACATTTGCAGCAGGAAACAGATCGTGCTCGCGAACAGCACCGTGTATCCGAGCGCCTCGAGGAAGCCGGGCGTCCAACGGATGTGAGGGTGCTCGAGCAGCCCGGCCGAAAGAGCGCCCAGCAGCGCCGTCGTGGCGATTTGCCAGAATACGAGGCGGCGCGCGTCGTAGCGGCGGGACAAAACGGTGACCGCCACGATCTGGCCGCCGAAACACCCGGCGCAAATGAGCGTGAGCAGGTCGCCGCGGTTCAAGCCGCCCGCGTCCGGCGCCGTGAGCAGATAGATGCCGAACATCGCCAGCGCCAGCGCTGCCGCCGTGAGCCAGCTGGGACGCTGCCCCAGGAGGGCCAGCGCGATCACCGGTGCCAGGATCGACGACACGGCGACGATGAACGCCGAGCGCGACGGCGTGGTGATCACGAGGCCGGCCGTCTGGGAAATGAATCCCACGGCCACGAGGGCACCCAGCAGCAGGCCGCCCACGAGCTCCGTGCGGTCGGGCGCGGGGCGCAAGCGGGTGCCCGGGACGAGCGCGAGTGCCGCAATCCCGAACCGTACCGCAATGAAGGCAAACGGGGTCGCGTCGCCCAGTGCGCTCTTCACGGCCACGAAGCTCGTCCCCCAGAGGAACGTGGCTGCGAGCAGCGCGAGGTCCGCCTGGCGTCGCGTCACGCCAGATCCAACAAATAGCGACCCGTGGGGGACTCGGGCGTCTGCGCGATCAATTCGGGCGGCCCCTGCGCCACGACCCGGCCGCCGGCGTCGCCCGCGCCCGGGCCCATCTCGATCACCCAATCGGCCCGCTTGACGACGTCGAGGTGGTGCTCGATGACGAGGACGGTGTGACCGGAGTCCACCAGCCGATCGAGCACCCGGCACAGGGTGCGCACGTCGTCCAGGTGCAAGCCGGTGGTGGGCTCGTCCAGGATGTAGAGCTTGCGCCCGCGTGCCTTCCCGCGCGCCAGCGCCAGCTCCCGCGCGATCTTGAGGCGTTGTGCTTCGCCTCCCGAGAGCGTGGTGGCCGGCTGTCCGAGCCGCAGGTAGCCCAGTCCGACCTGCTGCAGGTGCCACAGCGCGCGGGCCAGCCGCGGCTGGCGGTGAAACCGGGCGAGCGCCTGGTCCACGGTCCATTCGAGCACGTCGTGGATCGAGCTGCCGCCCAGCTTGACATCCAGTACCTCCTGCTTGAAGCGCTTTCCCGCGCACACCTCGCACGGCACGAACACGTTGGCGAGAAACACCATCTCGATCAGCACGTGACCCGCGCCCTCGCACGCCTCGCAGCGCCCGCCCGCCACGTTGAACGAGAACGTGCTGGGGGTGAAGCGCCGGGCGCGCGCCAGCGGCTCGGCGGCGAACAGCGCGCGCAGCTCGTCGAACGCCTTGATGTAGGTGACCGGGTTGGACCGGGGCGTCCGGCCGATGGGAGCCTGGTCCACGAGGACCACATCGCTGATCGCCTCCCACCCCTCCAGCGCGCGCACCGCGCCCACCGGCTCGCCCAGGTGCTGCTTGGCGCCGTGCACGCCCCTGAGCCGCGCCGCGAGCTGGCGGAACAGCACGTCGTGGACGAGCGTCGATTTGCCCGATCCGGACACGCCCGTCACCGCCGTGAGTGTTCCCAGTGGAATCCGGGCATCCACGTCCCGCACGTTGTGCTGGCGCGCGCCCTTCACGGTCAGCCAGCGCCCTCCCCTGGCGGGGCGGCGCGCCGATGGTACGCCGATGCGCTTCTCCCCCGCGAGGTATTGACCGGTGAGCGTGCCCGCGTCGCGCACGCCCGCCGCGGGCCCCTGGTACACGAGTGCGCCGCCCGCTTCGCCGCTCCCGGGCCCGAGCTCCACCATCCAGTCGGCGGCTCGCATCGCGGCCGGGTCGTGCTCGACGACCACGACCGTGTTGCCCGCGTCCGCGAGCCTGCGCAGCAGGGCGAGCAGCCGGCCCGTGTCCGCCGGGTGCAGTCCGATCGTCGGCTCGTCGAGCACGTACAGCGTATCGACCAGGTGCGCGCCGAGGGCGTTGGAGAGCGCGATGCGCTGCGCTTCGCCGCCCGAGAGCGTGCGCGTGAGCCGGTCCAGCGTGAGATATCCCAGGCCCACGTCGTTCACGAACGAGACGCGCGCGCCGAGCTCGGCCAGGATGTGTACGGCCACGGCGCACTGGAAATCGGTGAGCGTGAGTCCGGCGATCCAGTCGCGGATGGCGCCGGTCGTGAGGCCGGCGGTTTCAGCGATCGTCTTGCCCGCCACCTTGACCGCCAGCGCTTCCGGCTTGAGCCGGGCACCGCCGCAGGCGGGGCAGGTCTTGGCGAGCTGGTACTGGCGCAGGAACACCCGGATGTACTGCTTGTAGCGCTTCGCCTCGAGCCGCTCGAGGAACGGGAACATGCCGAGGAATCGCCCCCTCGCGCCGTTGAGCAGAAAGTGCCGAGCCTCGCCGCTCAGGTCGCGCCAGGGCGTGTCGAGCGGGATGCCCTTCGCCCGCGCGGCCTCTCGCAGGATGCGACGCCGGCCCTCGTAGCGCGGCTTGGTCCAGGGATCGAGCGCGCCGCGCGCGAGGCTCTTCCGGGGGTCGGGGACGATGAGCGACTCGTCGTACTCGAGCACCGCGCCGAAGCCGTTGCACCCGGGGCACGCCCCCCGCGGATTGTTGAACGAGAACAGGATGGGCGTGAGCGCCGGCGCCGCCGTGCCGCAGCCGGAGCACGTGGGGTGTGCGGAGAAGCGCCTGCGGTCGCCGTTCTCGAGCGCCACCGCGACGCCCTCGCCTTCGCTGAAGGCCGTCGCCACGGCCTCCGTCAGCCGCCCTCGGTTCGGCTCCGCCGCGGGGAGACGGTCCACCACGATCAGCACGTCCTCCGCCTTCCGTACCCGCTGCTCCGCGTCCGGCTGATCGAGCCGGATGACGGTCCCGTCGAGCTGGGCACGGACGAAGCCGGCGGCCCGCAGCTGGGCGGCGACTTCGACGTCGGGCCGGTGTGCGCTCGCAGGGAGGGGAAACGCGATGACCAAGTCGGAACGCGGAACGCGGAACGCGGAATTGGCGCCGTTGTCTTCCTGTTCCGACTTCCGCGTTCCGACTTCCGCGTTCAACGCATCCACGACCTCCTGCACCGTGTCGACCTTCACCTCCCGGCCGCACTTCACGCAGTAGGGCGTCCCGATCCGTGCCCACAACAGCCGCAGGAAATCGTAGATCTCGGTGGCCGTCCCCACGGTGGACCGGCTGCTGGTGGTGGGATTCTTCTGCTCGATCGCCACGGCCGGCGAGATCCCCTCGATGGCGTCCACCAGGGGCTTGGGCATCCGCTCCAGGAATTGCTTGGCATAGGTGGAGAGCGATTCGATGTAGCGCCGCTGCCCTTCGGCGTACAGCGTGTCGAATGCCAGCGTGCTCTTGCCCGACCCCGAGGGGCCGGTGACCACCGTGAGCGCGCGCCGCGGCAGCTCCACTGTGATGCCCTTGAGATTGTGCTGCCGCGCGTTGCGGATGATCACGCGGTCGCGGGATGATGGCATAACCAATTAAGATAACACCCTAGCCCCGAGCCCCGAGCCCCCGTAGTTTCGCCCCACCCATGCCCCTCGCTCTCACCCCGCGACTGCTGCGGCGCGGCCTCGAGCTGTTCGCCGTCATCTCGTTCCTCGGCGTCGTCGTCGTCCTCGTTTTCTTCGGCCAGGATCCCGAAGGCTTTCTCGCCGCCCTGACGCACCTGCGCGGCGGCTGGCTGCTCGTGGGCCTCGCACTCGCCTCGATGGACTGGTTCGGCGGCGGCACGCGGCTCTGGGTCGTAGCGCGGCACGTGCATCCCGGTGTGCGCTGGCGCGACATGGTGATCGCCGGCGGCATGAGCGCCTGGGCGGCGTACCTCACGCCGTTTCAGACCGGCGCCGGTCCCACCATGATGTGGGTGATGCGCCGCGCGGGCGTGCGCCTGCCGGAGGCCATGACCTCCACCTTCATGACCTTCGTGGCGACGGTCGCCTTCTTCGCGCTGGCGGGACCGCTCGCGATTTACATGGGCGCCGGCCGGTCGCTGGCCGAGCACAACGTGGTCCTGGGCATCACCTACTACGGCCTGTTTCGCACCAGCCTCACCATCTTCGGCATCCTCGGCATCCTCATGCTGGTCGCCATGATCTTCCCCGTGTGGCTGCGCGATGCGGTCCACTGGCTGGCGACTCGGGCCGAGCACAGGAGCGGCCGCGTGGCGGCGCGGATCGAGCAGCTGCGGGAAGGGATCGACCGGGCCCACGAGTGCCTGGTGGCGTTCGGGAGCCCGCGCGGGTGGCTCGCGCTGCTTTGGGCCGTGCTCTTGTCCGGGCCGTCGCACGCCAACAAGCTGCTCGCCGGCTATGTCGCCCTGCGAACGCTCGGCCTGCACACCAACTTCGTCGACATCCTGCTGTTGCAGACGTTCATCACGTTTCTGCTCTATTTCGCCCCCACGCCCGGTTCCTCGGGGCTGGCGGAGCTCTTGTCGGCGGCCGTGATGAAGATTTACGTGCAACCCGCCGAGCTCCCGACCTACACCCTCGTCTGGCGCTTCATCAACAGTTATGCGACGGTGATTGTGGGGTCGCTCCTGTTTTGGCACTGGATCAAGCGCGGTCTCGTCGGGCGTGAGGAGGCGGTGATCGCCGAGGGCCCAGAGCCGTGAGGGTCGTGGGCGTAACCCGTGTTTCCTTGCGCGGTTACGCGGCCGGGCGTAGCTTCCGATGCTGCCTCTTTTTGCCTTGAGGACGCTCCCAGATGTCGCTGCTTGAACTCGGTGGCAATACGTTCACCATCCCGGTGGGTGAGGTGGTGCTCGGCAGCGATGCAGGCTGCGCGATCTCGCTCCCGGGGGCGGGTGTGTTGCCCCGGCACGCGGTGTTCCAGGGCCAAGCCGATGGCCAGGTGATCATCCGCAAGGCCACGCCCGCGGCCGACGTGCTCATCAACGGCGTGCGGCTGGGGGCCGAGCCGACGCCGCTGCTGCACGGCGACAAGGTCGAGGTCGGCGACCACGAGCTGACCTTCGTGGACGAGCGCCGCTCGGGGAGCACGCAGTATGTGCAGGCCGTGAGCGTGCCCCCGGGACCGGGGGGACCCGGGGGACCGGGGGCGGCACCGCCGCGAGCGGGCGCGAGGCCGGCGGCGATCGGGACGTCCGGGGGCCGCGTGGTGAGCTTGACCGACGGGCGCGAATACCTGATCACGGGCGCGTCGCTCGTGTTCGGCCGTGAAGCCGGATGCGACGTCGTCGTCGCCGGAAAGGACGTGTCCCGCCGGCACGCGGAGATCGTCCACACGCCTCGGGGCTATCTGGTGGTCGACTCGAGCACCAACGGCACCTTCGTCAATGAAGAGCAGGTACAGGGCCAGCGGATCCTCGCGCGGACCGACGTGATCCGTATCGGGGAAGAGCAGTTCCGGTTCTACGCGGAGGCCGCTGCGCTCACGCCCAGCTCCGCTCCCCTGCCGGGGTCGGCCGTCAGCCCGGAGCAGTTGAAGCATACCGTGCATGGGATCGAGGCCGTGGTGCCGCCGCGGGCCTCGGGCGCGGCGTTCGCGAGCTTTCTGGCGCGGAGCGGCGGACTCATGGGCCAGCGCCTCCCGGTGAAGACGCCGGTCGTGAATCTGGGGCGCGCCGACTACAACGACATCGTGCTTCCGGACCCGTCGGTGTCCACCAGCCACGCCAAGCTGCAGCGCCGCGAAGGCGTGTGGGTACTGGTGGATCTGGACTCGACCAACGGGACGTTCGTCGACGGGGAGCGGGTGCGGGGCGAGGCTCCGCTGGCGCCGGGCGCCACGGTGCGGCTGGGGGACGTGCAGCTGCTGTTCGAGCCGACGGACGAGAAGCAGGGCGTCGCGAAGGGCGGTGGCACCCAGGTGCTGCGGACGCCGCACTCGTCGGCTCTCCCCGGTCCGCCCGCGCCTCCCGCTTCCCCTGCCCGCTCCGTTCCACCCGCCCCGGCCGCCCCGGCTGCGCCTGTCCGCCCCCCTCCGGCCCCTGGGTCGCAGCCGGCGCCGCCCGCCCGCCCCGGCATGAAGCCTGCTCCCCGACGGCCGGTCGGCCAGCAGCCCCCGCCCCCCAAGAAGGGTAAGGGTTGTGGCTCGAGTGCGGCCGTATTGGTGATCGGGGGCGCCACGGTGGTGGTGCTCCTGTACCGGTTGCTGGCTTAACGGAGTCCCGTGCACATCACCTGCGCAGGTCGGTCAGATGTCGGCATCATCCGGTCGGGGAACGAGGACAACTTCCTCATCGTCCCGGACCGGGGCATCTTCGTGGTCGCCGACGGGATGGGCGGGCACGCCGCCGGGGAAGTCGCGAGCGAAATGGCGGTGCGGTTCGTGGCGCGGGAGCTCGGATCCCTCAAGGGTCTCGCCGACGACCAGGTGGCCGACCGCATGCGCACGGCGATCCGGGCTGCGAACGGCGCCATCTTTCAGCGCACTCTCACCGAGCACGACAAGCGCGGCATGGGGACCACGGTGACGGCGCTGGTGCTGTACAGCAGCCGCTTCCTGATCGGGCAGGTGGGCGACAGCCGGGCCTACCTGTACCGTGACGACAAGCTGGTGCAGCTGACGAAAGATCATTCGTACGTGCAGGAGCAGGTCGACGCGGGGTACCTCACCCCCGAGCAGGCGCGCTCGCACCCCTACTCCAACGTGATCACGCGCTGCGTGGGCGCGAACAGCGACGTGATGCCCGATGTGTACCTCGGCACGGTCAAGCCGAGCGATGTGTTCCTGCTCGCCTCCGACGGGCTCACGGGGATGCTGGACGATCCCCAGCTGGCGGAGCTGCTGGGCGGCAAACGCATGCCCGAACAGCAGGTGGACGAATTGATCGGCGAAGCCAACCGCCACGGTGGGTTGGACAATATCACGGCGATCGTGGTCCGGGTGGACGCGGTCGACGCCCCGGGTCGGGGGAGCGGGGGGGGCGGGGGGGGGGACGGGGGGCAGGCCACGACGCAGCCGGGAGGACGATCCCGGTAACCTGCTCAGGCGTTGGTCAAGAGCGGGCGCCCCGCGTCGAGTTGTGCCGCCACGTCCTCCCGCGGCGCCATCACCAGCTCCACGATCCGCTTCGCCGGCACCGCCGCCGACGTCATCACGAACACACGCAGCCGTCGCGCCGAGCGGTACAACTCGGCCGCCACGCGCGGCAGTCCCAGGTGTGCGCCGGCGTCCGCGCCGGCCAGGTGGGTCACGGCGCCGTCGCGCTTCACGAGCGGCAGGTCGAGCGCGAGCATGTCCGTCTTTGCGGGGAAGTCGAGGAACAGCTCGCCGGAGGCGAGGCCGAGTTCCTGCGCCAGCCGGTTCTCCACGCGCTCCAGCAGGTCCGGATCGTCGGAGGGCCAGGCGGGAGTGGCGGGCGGGAGGTCGGTGGCGGGGAGGTCGAGGGCGCGCTTCGCGAGCCGGCGCTCGCGCAGCGCGCGTGCCAGCCCGGTCGGGTCGTTCCCCATCAGGTCGTGGATCAGCCCGTCGTCCGTGGCGAGCGCGACGCCGTCGGGGGAGAGGCGCCCGCCCGCGATGGCGCACCGCACCAGTCGCTTGAACATCCCGGTCGCGCTGCGGACGGCGTGGTGCCAGTAGACGTTCCGGTACATCTGATACTTGGCGAACAGCAGCGATTCGAGCGCCGCGAGCCCCTTCTCGTGCAGCGCCAGGGTGGGGCGCCCATCCGGTCCCGCGGCCACGGTGAGCGCGGACAGCAGCCGGTCCACGTCGATCACGCCGTAGGGCACTCCGCACATCCAGGCGTCGCGGGACAGGTAGTCGAGCTTGTCCACGTCGAGCGACCCCGCCACCAGGCCCACGAGCGGCCCCCGGGCTTCACCCCGGATCAGAGGCAGCAACCGCTCGGCGGGGGTGCCCAGCTCGGTGAGTCGGGCGGCGAGCGCCCCGCTCGTCAGGTGGCGCGCGGCCAGCGCCTCGTGGCGTGGCAGGCCCGCTTCCTCGAGCGCGTGGGAGAAGGGGTAATGGCCGATGTCGTGCAGCAGCGCGGCCAGCTTCAGGCGCGCGCGCTCCGCGGGGTCCGGCCGCACGTCCCCTGCGTCCTCCAGGGCATCGAGCACGCGGCGGGCGAGGTGATAGGCGCCGAGCGCGTGCTCGAAGCGGCTATGCGTGGCGCCCGGGTACACCAGGAACGCATGGCCCAGTTGCCGCACGTAGCGCAGTCGTTGTACGGCGGGGGTGTCGACCACGGCGAGCGCTTCGGGGTCGAGCCGGATGTTGTTCCAGAGCGGGTCGCGGACGACCTCGAACCGGGTCAAGACGTGCGCCTCGGGAAGGAGCGATCCTAAGATAGCTGCGTCGAGAAGGCCGCGGCTGGACGACCTCGAACCGGGTCACGACGTGCGCCTCGGGAAGGAGCGATCCTAAGATAGCCGCGTCGAGAAGGCCGCGGCTGAAGCCGCGACTCGGCCCTGCCGCTGAAGCGGCGGTGCACGGGTCAGTTCCCTGACAGGGCCGAGCCGCGAGTTCACTCGCGACTCTTGGGAGCGGTCAGGGTGGTGCGCTGCGCGGGCCCGCCTCACGCACGGCGGCGTGTACCTGATCGCGGAACTGCTCGAAGTTGTGACGGAACATCTGCCCGAGCCGCGCCGCCTGCGCGTCGTACGCCGCCGGGTCGCTCCACGTGCCACGGGGCAACAGCAGGTTGTCCGGGATCCCCGGCACCTGCAGCGGCACCTCGAGCCCGAACACCGGCTCCGGCGCGGTGGGAGTGCGGTCGAGCGTGCCGGCGAGCGCGGCACGCACCATCGCGCGCGTCAGACCCAGGCGGATCCGCTCGCCCACGCCGTACGGCCCGCCGCTCCAGCCCGTGTTCACGAGCCAGCACTGCACCCCGTGCTGCGCGATCTTCTCCCCCAGGAGCGACGCGTACACGTTGGGGCTGAGGGGCAGGAACGGGGCACCGAAGCAGGCGGAGAAGGTCGCTTTCGGCTCGGTGACGCCGCGCTCGGTGCCCGCCACCTTGGCCGTGTAGCCCGAGAGGAAATGGTACATCGCCTGGGCCGGTGACAGACGGGCCAGCGGCGGCAGGACGCCGTAGGCGTCGCAGGTGAGGAACACGACGTGTGACGGATGGCCTCCCATCCCACCGGGGACGTGGTTCGGCACGTAGTGGATCGGGTATGAGGCGCGCGTGTTCTCGGTGATGTCCGCCGAGTCGAGGTCGATGGCGCGCGTCCTCGGGTCCACCACGACGTTCTCGAGCACCGTGCCGAACATCCGCGTGGCGGCGAAGATCTCGGGCTCGCCCTCGCGCGACAGCCGGATGACCTTGGCGTAGCACCCCCCCTCGAAGTTGAACACGCCCAGATCGGACCACCCGTGCTCGTCATCGCCGATCAGCGCCCGCTCGGGGTCGGCCGACAGCGTCGTCTTGCCGGTGCCCGAGAGCCCGAAGAACAGCGACGCGTCGCCGGTTCGCCCCAGGTTGGCGGAGCAGTGCATCGGGAGCACGCCACGCTTGGGCAGCAGGTAATTGAGGATGGTGAACACCGACTTCTTGAGCTCGCCGGCGTAGCGCGTGCCCCCGATCAGGATCGTGCGTTGCGCGAAGTGGATGACAATGAACGTCCCGGAATGGGTGCCGTGCAGCGCCGGGTCGGCGTGCAGCTCGGGGGCGTGCAGCACGGTCCACGCGGGCGTAAAGCTGGCGAGATCGGACGCGGTCGGGCGGAGGAACATGTTGTAGACGAACAGCGCGTACCACGCGCTCGGCGTGACGAAGCGCATGCCGAAGCGATGATTCGGGTCCGCGCCGGTGAAGAGGTCACGGACGAACAGCTCTTGCGCGGCGAGGTGAGCGAGCGTAGCGGCCTTGAGCCGCTCGAAATGCTCGGGCGCGAGCGGCTGGTTCACCCGGCCCCACGCGATCTCGCCGCCCGAGGAGGGCTCGCGCACCAGGAACTTGTCGTTGGGGCTGCGGCCCGTGTGCGGCGCCGTCACGGCGCAGAACGCTCCCCCCTCGACGATGACGCCCTCGCCGCGCCGCGCCGCATGCTCGTAGAGCGCCGGGGGACCGAGGTTCCAGTGTACCGCGCGCTGCGGCGTGAGCCCCGCGGCTTCCAGCGGGGAGCCGCGTTTGCCTTCGGCGGAGCGCGTGGCGTGGGCGGTCATGCGTCGGGTCCGGCGCGCGCGCGCCCCCCGTGCTCCTGCGCGTCCACGGCGGCGATCACCGCCATGTTCACGATGTCGTTCACGTCGGAGCCGCGTTGCAGTACGTGCACGGGCTGGGCCATCCCCACCAGGATCGGCCCGATCGCCTCGGCCCCGCCGACCCGGTCGAGCAGCTTGTAGCTGATGTTCGCCGCGTCCAAGTTGGGGAAAATGAGCACGTTCGCCGCGCCCTTGAGCTTGGAGAACGGGTAACTCTTCATCAAGATCCGTTCCACCACGGCGGTGTCGGCCTGCATTTCGCCGTCCGCCTGGAGGGCGGGCTCGCGCTCGTGCAGCAGGGCGACGGCCCGCTGCACCTTGTCGGCGGCGGGGTGGCGCACCGAGCCGAAGTTCGAGAACGACAGGAGCGCGACGCGTGGTTCGATGCCCAGCCGGTGCACGAATTGCGCCGTCGCCGACGCGATCTCCGCCAGCGTCTCCGCGTCGGGATCGATGTTCACGGTGCAATCGGCGAAGAACAGCGTCTGCTGGGGCAGCACCAGCATGTAGATGCCGCTGACGTGCCGCCGGCCCGGCTCCGCTCCGATGACCTCGAGCGCCGGGCGGATCGCGTCGGGGTAGTACATGTCCACGCCCGCCACCACGGCGTCGGCCTGGCCGGCGCGCAGCATCAGCAGGGCATGATACATCGGATCGCGCACCCGGTCGCGCGCCTCGCGCAGCGTGATGCCCTTGCGGCGGCGCCGCTCCCACAGCTCCCGGGCGAAGCTGTCGAGATGCGTGCTGTCGCGCGGGTTGGCGAGCGTGATCTCCTCGAGCGTCACGTCCGCGTCATCGGCCTGGCGGCGGATGGCGTCCGGGTCCCCCAGCAGCACCGGCTCCGCGATGCCATCGTCGGCGAGGATGCGCGCCGCCCGGAGAATGCGGGGGTCCTCCCCTTCGGGGAACACGATGCGCTGCGCGGACTGCTGCGCGCGCCCCGACAGGCCGCGCATCACTTCCCGCGCGCGCCCGAGTCGCGCATCGAGCTCCGCGCGGTACTCGTCCACGTCGATCACGCGGCCCGCCACCCCCGAGCCGACCGCCGCCCACGCCACCGCCGGCGCCACCCACAACAGCACGCGGGGATCGAACGGCTTGGGGATCAGGTAGTCGGCGCCGAACCGCAGTCGCTCCACGCCGTAGGCGCGCATCACCGAGTCGGGGACCTCCTCTTTCGCGAGCGCCGCGAGCGCGCGCGTCGCCGCCATCTCCATTTGCTCGTTGATCTTCCGGGCACGCACGTCGAGCGCGCCGCGGAAGATGAACGGAAAGCCGAGCACGTTGTTCACCTGGTTCGGATAATCGGAGCGGCCGGTGGCGATGATCGCGTCGCCGCGGGCGCGCCGCGCCTCCTCGGGCCTGATCTCGGGGTCGGGGTTCGCGAGTGCGAACACGATGGGCCGCGGCGCCATCGCCTCGAGCATCTCCCCGGTCACGATGCCGCCCACCGACAGCCCCACGAACACGTCGGCGTCCTTCAGGGCCTGGGCCAGGGTTCGGGCCTTGCCCCGCACCGCGAAGCGGCGCCGGTACTCGTCCAGGTCGTCGCGCTCCGCGTGGAGCACGCCCTTCTCGTCGCACAGCGTGATCTGATCCTGTCGCACACCCAGCCGTACGTAATGCTTCGCCGAGGCGACCGCGGCGGCGCCGGCGCCCGCGAACACCACGCGGACGGCTGCGATGTCCTTGTTCACGAGCTCCAGTGCGTTCAGGAGCGCCGCGCCCGTGATGATCGCCGTGCCGTGCTGGTCGTCGTGGAACACCGGGATGGAGAGCCGCTCGCGCAACGTCTGTTCGACCGAGAAGCAGTCGGGGGAGCGGATGTCTTCGAGGTTGATGCCGCCCACTGTGGGCTCGAGCAGTTGGCAGAAGCGGATCAGGTCCTGGGGGTCTTCGGAGCCGACCTCGAGGTCGAACACGTCGATGTCGGCGAAGGCCTTGAACAGGATCCCCTTGCCCTCCATCACGGGCTTCCCCGCAAGCGCCCCGATGTTGCCGAGGCCGAGGACCGCCGTCCCGTTGGTGACCACGGCGACCAGGTTGCCCTTGGCGGTGTAGGCGTAGGCGTCGTCGGGGCGGGCGGCGATCTCGCGGCATGGCTCCGCCACGCCCGGCGTGTAGGCGAGCGACAGGTCGCGCTGGTTCTTGAAGGGCTTGGTCGGCGAGACCTGGATCTTGCCGGGCCGGCCGCGCGAGTGGTAATCGAGGGCCTCCTGGCGCCGGATCGACATCGAGGACACAAGTCCTTTTTTGTGAAGGGGTTATGCTATCCGCCCCGGCCGCCGCTGTCAAGCAGACGACGGCCCGCCCTCAGCGGATCCGGATCACGTTGAGCCGCGGCACGGCGGCCGTAAACGCCGAAGCGGAGGGGCCGCCGCTGAACAGCAGCGTGAATGCCGGCGCCCCCGGCGCCTGCAGCGCCCGCGCGTACACCCCCGAGCCGGATCGCAGGGTCCCGCTGAGGCTCACGGCGCTTCCCGCGCTCGCGACCGGGACGAGCGGGTATGGGTTCGGGTAGCGCTGGGGATCCTGCTGATGCAGCGATGCGAAGGTCCGTGTCCGGAAGTGCCAGGAGGTATCGCTGAGCTCGGCCGGCGTCGCGAAGCCGGGCAGGTCGGACACCCAGTTGGCGAGCGCCCAGCGCGTCACGGTCGTGTCGAAGCTGTGTCCGGTCTGGGCGGCGACATTGGCGGCACCGGCCAACGTGGTTTGAACGAGCTTGCCGGGCAAGGCGGGTCCGTACTGGTCCACAAGGTACCGCGTGAACAGCCAGCTCGCGCCCACCTCCGCCAGGGTGCCCTGGTCGAACTCGATCAGCAATGGGGATGCGCCCGTGGCGCCCAGGTACTTGTACGCGTCGTCCACGTTGTTGAACGCATACAGTGAGAACGTGCCGTTGTCCGGGGGCGTGAGCGTCAGGTACTTTTGACCGGCGATCTCCTCGGCGTACTTGGACAGCCCTTCGTCCAGCCAACCATCCTCCGGCGAGCCCGCGCGCAGCACCACGTGCTGCGCGTAGTTGATCATGTGCTGCAGCTCGTGGACGAAGGTACCGGGGGCGATGCTGTCCACCTCGCCGCTCGTGTGCGCACAGCTGAGGGTCGCGGTCGGATCGGCGACGATCGAGTAGAAAACCTCACCGTGATTGGAGCTGTCCGGCGAGGCCGACAGGTCCAGGTCCCCCGGGAAGAAGAACCCCGCGATAAAGCCCGAGCTGCCGCATGCGGTCTTCGTCACCAGGGCGTTCACGACCGGGGTCATCAGCGCGATGACCACGCCATTTGCGTCGAGATCCGACACCGAGCCGAACGTGGCGGTGTCGAGCGGATAGAGCAGCGTATCGAACACGTGTCTCAACGTGTCGAGATGCGCCGAGTCGAGCCCCCCCGCCGGCGCCAGGGTGTCGATGTAGATGGCCACGTGCGCGCCCACGACCCGGGCGCGCGCGCCCACCCTCTTGAACTTGGTGCAATCGAGGGCGGCGCACACGGCGAACGTGCGAAGGCTTCCGACGACTGGGGGAGTGGAGGCGACGAGCGCCCGCG
>Ga0209805_1000903_pt1 | contig 18254 bp, 16 predicted proteins | sample GraSoiAngelo_148_FD_185905 | JGI IMG/M metagenome (GOLD analysis project Ga0209805, IMG submission 185905) | Grasslands soil microbial communities from the Angelo Coastal Reserve, California, USA - 14_1009_09_20cm (SPAdes) (version 2) | ecosystem: Environmental > Terrestrial > Soil > Grasslands ... | reverse complement strand
AAAGGTGCGTTTGTCGAACATGCAGACGGGACATTCTCTGTGGATGTGGAAAAGATGAAATCTGCAGTACGCGACCTGGATCACGATTTGCTTACGCTCGAAGCCGAGGGGGATTACGCCGGGGCCAGGAAGATGCTGGATGACTTGGGCGTGATGCGTCCAGATTTGAGCAAGGCCCTGAGTCGTCTGGAGGGTATTCCTACCGACATTGAGCCGATTTTCGTCCCGGCGGGAGTACTTCCGCCGGGGGCGAATACAAAACGATGAGGATCAGTGTAAGGCGTAAATCCAGGCAATTCCTGCGACCACTTCCAGGCCCGCTACTTTTTCCTCGAATAGTGTCGCGCATACAGCGGAGCTTCTTGTTTGGGATCGAGTCGCGCATCACTGATCGGCCCACTCGCCACCATCTCCAGCGGCACCACGCCTGCCCAAGTCGGAAATGAGTAATCCTCTTCGTCGTCAATCGGCGGACCCTGGCGCACTTTTGCCGAAAACTCCGTAATCGGCAAGCGCATGACCAGGGTTGCCTTAAGTTCCTTCTCATTGGGCAGGCGGACATCAGCCCAGCGGCCCGGCAGCATGTGCTCTGACAAGGCGTGCAATGCTGCCAACTTCTCTTTCGGGTCGTGCACTGCCACTGCCGTACCCAGCACGACCACCGAGCGGTAATTCATCGACTGATTGAAAATCGAGCGGGCGAGCACGAGTCCATCCAGCAGGGTGACCGTCACGCAAACCGGGATGCCCTGATCCATACGGCGCAACATGCGACTGGCGGCGGAGCCATGAATGTAAAGGTTGTCTCCCGCGCGCCCGTAGCCCGTCGGGATAACGAAGGGCTGGTTGTCCAGAACGAAACCGACGTGGCAGATAAAACCTTCATCCAGGATTTGGTACGCAGTCTCGCGGTCGTATACCCCACGGTGGGATTCGCGGACGACGCGTGTGCGCGCGGTTGGAGGGTGGGATTCGGGCATCGAAAGCAATCTCCTGGCAATCGCGAAGGATGAAGAAGTGTAGCAGGAGCGAATTGTTACCCACGAGAACGACCGATGTAGTCGCGAGATCCCCGTTGCTTCGCCGTGATCCGTAGCCGGACCGCACGGCATGGGAGGCCCTCGCTTACCGGGCCACCACGGGTAGCACGACCACCGACGGATGCTTGCCATCGTGGTAGATGGTGTTACTGGCTTTCACCCAGCGAGTGCCGCGTTCGGGGTCCTCGGCGGTGTTCAGGTTGCGGTCGAAACGCGGGAAGTTGCTGCTGGAAACTTCCAGCCGCAGCCGGTGTCCAGCGAGGAAAACATTGCTAGTGGCCCATAGATCGATGGTGAATTTATAAATGTGCCCGGGTTCCAGGAGTTCCGGCTTTTCCTGCGAGTTGCGGTAACGCGCCCGCAGGATACCATCGGTCAGATTTTGCGCATATCCATCGGGACGAACGTCAATCAGTTTGGCAGTGAAGTCAGTATCAACTGCTGACGAACTCGCGTAGAGTTCTACGCTGATTGGTCCCGTGACTTCCATTTCTTCCTGAAGAATCGGCGACGAAAATACCAGCACATCGCTGCGTTGCTCGTTGGGACGCTGGTCGAATGCCCCGGAAGCCAGGTGTTCGTTGTCGCAACAAAGGCCTCCACCTCGCGTGGGCACGGGATCAGCAGGATCATAAGTGAACACGTCGCTTGCTTCCGGCCGCGGCGCAGTCGTGTTTAAAGCGCCATCACCTGTCGAAGTATTAGCCTTGCCGCCGGAATGCAGGTAGAAGCGCGTACTCTTGGCCCGAGCCAGTGGCCAATCGTCTTCGTCGCGCCACACATTTTTCCCCATCACGAAAATCTTGACCGGCTTCTCTTTCTCCATTCCGTTCGGGATACCCTTCAACAGATAGTCGTACCAGCGGAGGATTAAATCATCCGACTCCTCGATGCGAGACTCGGGTCCGAAATCTACGTCTCCCGTCTTGCCATTAAATGGCCCGTGGTACCAAGGCCCAATCATCAGGCGTTGGCCGCGCCGCGCGGCCTCGCTGCCAGCACCAGCTTTGATGGCTTCGTAGTTTCGCAATGTCCCGCCCATGAAGATGTCGTACCAGCCTCCCATGTGGTAAGCCGGCACCTGGATCTGCGCATAGTGATCTTCAATGGACCAGGTCTTCCAATAATTATCGTAAGTAGGATGTTGCAGCCAGTCGAGAAAGTACGGCGCGAGGCCCTCAGCCGTACCCGGTTCAAGCAGCGGATAGCTGGCGAGTGGAATCGTTTTTATCCAGCTCATTGCGTTCGTGTTTTTCTCCACCCTCCGCTGGAGCGTGTTTTCGGCCAGCCCCGAGGTCCATGATTCGCCGAACCACTGTTCAAAGGCGCCTCCCTGATAAGTCCATCCGTCGTGATAATTTGAAGCAGTCACTACCGGGAAGATGCCCGCCAGATGCGGCGGCTGCGCCATGGCAGCGAGCATCTGGGTTGCTCCCACGTAGGAGCCTCCAAACATTCCCACTTTGCCATTTGAATAGGGCAAAGCAGCCGCCCACTCTACTGTGTCGTAGCCATCCTCCCCCTCATGTTTGAAGGTGTACCATTCGCCCTCGGAAGAAAACCGGCCGCGGACGTCCTGGATAATAGCAACGTACCCGCGGGCTGCCGCTTTCACTCCGAACTCGACGCTGCCATCTTTGTTGTAGGGAGTCCGCTGAAGCAAGAGTGGGAACTTGCCCTCCGCCTTGGGGCGATAAATGTCGGCATGTAGAGTGACCCCGTCGCGCATTTTTGCGGAGACACCACGCTCGACCGTGATTTCATACTGATCGGCAGCGTAAGCAACCGTAACCAGCACTGCCAATGCGGTGAACCTAAACACCCATTTCGCACGGCGTTTCATTAATTTTTTCTCCAACCTGAACTTCCGAACCCAAGGATCAGGGAAGGGCGAATGGATCTATAAACAGTTGAGGCCGCCTTGGCGGCGGCCCAACTTGAATCAAAATCGTACAATGTCGATTTGCCGCTACCACGTCAGTTTCAGCGCAAACTGCAGCTGGCGCGGATCAAATGCCGCGGTCCGTTTCTGGCCGCTGTCCCACAACGGATTTACGTCTGCGACGTTAAAACGGTTGATGAGGTTGAAGGCATCGACAATACCTTCCAAGGCAAAGCGCTCGCCGAAGGCGATTCGTCTTGAGATTCGAAGGTCGGTGAACACGTCACTGGGCTTAGTCCCGGCATTGCGGCCGAGGTTCCCCACCAGGGTGCCGTTAAGGAAGCAGGCTGGCTGCAGGAAACCCGTGGGCGAGAAGCGCGAAGGAGCTGGAGTGTCCCCACAAAGATTGGGCGGCGTTCCCGCAGGAACGATAACGGGACGATCCGTAGTAGTTCCGAAATCGAAGTTTCGGTCGTCGCCGGTGATGATATTGAATGGGCGTCCCGAAACTGCCTCGATGATGGGCGCCACTGTCCAGTCACTGAATAATTTCTTGGCGAAACCGTCTCCCAGGTGACCGCTCTGGTAAACCGCGCTGAACACAAATCTGTGTCGCTGGTCAAACACAGAGTTGGAGCGCTCCGCGCTGGGATTGTAATTGTCCTGAGGCGAGAGTGGTGATTGCAAATCGGTTGAGTCATCAATGGCGTGTGACCAGGTGTAGGAGGCGAGAAATTCGTAGTGTTGCCCAAAACGCTTGCGCAGGTTGGCGGTTAGAGCGTGGTAGACGGAACTCCCGGTCGAAAAGTTAGCCGGCATATCACTGAAAGGGATGCACACCGCCAGCGTGGTGGGATCGCAGCTGGCGTTCAGTCCGTCGGCAGCGAGAATTGATTGCGCTAGGGTTACACAGCCACCCGCTCCAATAGCGCTCAAGAAGTTCGCCAGCGAGGGATTCAGCCCCGAGGGGCGGAAAAAACTCACCAGTGCGGCTGAGACCCAGGTCGGATTCAAGGGATTGCACGGATTACTTGAGCCTACCGCCAGGGGGCCGAGGCTGGCGCTCGAGAGTGGGTCGCTTAGCGCAGCCTGCCAGTTCGCGACCAAAAATTGTGACTTCACCGCGTTCGCGTTGGTGGGCCGGTTCAAATGACGACCGCCATTAAAGTTCCATTCCAGCCCGAGGGAGAAGTCGTGTCCCAGATCACGCTCGAAGCTGAAGTTTGCTTGCTGGGAGTAGGCGTACTGGAAGTTTCTGGCAGTCGGGAATCCGAAGGGTTGCAGTGACAGCGGCACCCCTGCCTGCAGATAAGCTTGGTTGACAAACGCCGAAGGGGCATTTGGCGTGGGATTAAAGCGTTGCTGGTCTGGGAGATAGTCAAGCGCCTGCGAGAGTCCGGGAGGTGTGCAAAGCGCGTTCGGAATCAGCCCTTGGAACGCGTTGGAGGCGTTTACGTTTAGCGGGTTGGGAGGAAGAAGGGGATTGCTGCCACATGGCGCCCCGGGGAAAAGTATGATCTGCGGCGCTTGCGTGGCATCGGCGACATCGGAATCGAAAGCCAGCGCCAGCAGCGGGTGGTCATAGAACATCCCATAGGACGCTCGGAAGACGCCCTTGCCGTCCTTCCATGGGTCCCAGGCGACTCCGATACGCGGGGCAACGTTATTGAAATCGCGCGGAATTCCTTGACTGATGCCCAGCGCATTTTGGGCATTTTGTGCAAGCGCATTGACCGCCCTGAATGTGGGCGTGAATTCCACATCGTAGCGCACGCCGTAGTTCAGCGTGAGGTTAGACTTAATGCGCCAGGAATCCTCTACAAACGCAGCCGCAGTGGTATTGGAGAACGCGTCGTGCGGATTGCCTACTCCCTGAATGAAATTAGAAGGAATGCCGGCGCCATAGGACTGTACCGGACTTAAGGCCGGGAATGGCGATGGGAAAAGACCCTGCTGTCCGAAGTTGTAGACGCCGCCGAAATTGACGGTGAAGTCCGCAGTCAGGGGTATGTAGTTCCCGTCCACACCGAACTTGATGTCGTGTGTGCCCTTGACAAAGGAGAAGTTGTCGGTGGCCTGGTAGCGCTGCTCGATGCGCTTCACGAACGAAAAAGGCTCACGCCCAAAGAATGCGAAGCCCGGAATATTCACCGCCACGTTGCTTCCCCCAGCACCTCGCGAGAAGCCGTAGAGCAGGCCGCGGCGAGCATACTGGAAGCGAAATTCGTTGATCTTGTTGTTGCCAATGGTCCACTGATCCTGGGCCGTGATGCTCCAATCGTGGTAGTTCTGGTTGGAGGTGCGGGAAAAAGCGTTCTGACCGAAATTCTGCGGACCTTGAGCCTGTACCTGGATGCCAGTCACATCGCTGGGGCTCACACCCCCGCGCAACATCAACCGGTTACTCGCAGATAGGTTGTGATCCAGACGCAGCGAATAGAGGTCCGTGTGTTCAGACACCGGGAAATTTCCAACCAGCGAACTCAGGCGCACGAAGGAAGCCGGCAACCCGGCGCAGATTGGATTCAATAAGCTGCAAGACGTTGGAAACTGCTGCGAGCCCGAGCCTGGTGGTGCAAAGGGCAGCAGGGCAAACGATTGCGGCTGGCTCCCGTTCACTGCAATCCCGGAAGATGCCCCCACCAGAAAGATGTATTGCTGCAGACTTAGCAGAGGGACCGGCGGCGGGCTGGCCAGAAAGGCTGCCTGCTCGGCGGTGGCTTGAATTGGAAACGTTCCTGGGGGAGCCCCGAAGTAAGCTGATACATCGAATGGCACAAGTTGAAAGTTATTAGCCCCAATGCTGGAGAAGCCGGTTTCCTGCCGCCAAGTTCCTTCGTAAGCGAAATAGAAGAAAGTCTTATTCTTCTTGATGGGCCCGCCAACCGCCGCACCGGACTGTACCCGCGTATAAGCCGGATTTGACACCGTACTGAACGGGTTTACCGCCTGGAAATTACGGTTGCGAACATAACCGAAGAGGGAACCATGAAAATCATTGGCGCCGGAGCGCGTGATGATATTCACCACCCCGCCCGATGCCCGTCCGTATTCCGCTGCGTACCCGTTAGTGATGATCTGGAATTCTTGAACGGCCTCTTGCGACACGGTAGAGCGGATACCGTTGACCGAATTATCCACCGCGTCGGCCCCATCCACGTTTACCAGGTTGGCGCGAGCGCGTTGCCCGCTCATATTCAGCCCGGATGTAGGAGCAGCTCCGATTGAGGGCGCATCATCACGGGCAAGCCGCGAATCGGTAAGGGCAAAGTTGATGTAGTTACGCCCGTTGATGGGCAGGTTATCGATGCGACGCTGCTCGATGGTATCCGTCGAAGAGCTGCGTTGTGTCTCCACTAATTCAGTCTGGGAATTGACGGTTACGGTTTCCTGTGTGCCGGCGACCAGCAGAGTAATCGGCAGATCCCGCATCTGCCCGACGGTGACGTCCTGATTCTTGGCATCCACGTCTGCAAAGCCCGGAGCGCTAACGCTAACCGTGTATTTTCCCGGCGGCAACGCCAGTAGCGGATATTCACCATCGACATTTTCCGTGGTCGAACGCTCGAAGCCCTTCGCTTGCTCCCGCGCGGTGACCGTCGCATTGGTAACCGCACCGCCTTTCTGGTCTCTTACGGTGACGTGCAGGTCACCGGTGGCGGCGCCCTGCGCGAAGGCGAACGTCGTGAGCACCACAATCGCAAACGCGATGAAAAATACTTTGCAAGTCGGGTTCATAAATCTCCTAAACTCGCTCCGCGAGCGGACACGCGGGCGGATGAAACAAGCTCGGTAGCCGGAGAGAGGTTCCAGAGGAACGACCACACTATTCTGGGATGAGTACCGCTGGTTTTTACATCAGGAAGCGTGAGGAACGCAAGTTATATCGCGGGGAGAATAGCTTTGGTTAGGGGCTACTGACGTTGACTTTTGTGGTGTCTATTGCCTGGACGGTGAGAACGGAGGTTCGGGGGATAGGCCCATGGGAAGCACCTCACCCTCTCTGCCGAAGGTTATTTCAATGCCAGTCCCTTGGGGAACCTTAACCTCTCCGCCTTTCTGCAATAGCACGAATGCCACGGCGGCCCCCAAGCCAAAAAACCGCGCGCCGTTTTTGGTGACCGTGGCGATGGCCACTTCGGAGAGATCGTCGCCTACTTTGGCGATGAGCAAAGCGCCGCCCACCTGCACCAACAGACGTTTCTTAGAAAGTCGGGGACGCACGGTACCTTCCGAATCGGTCTTCACACCTTTGTAATCGATTGACGTGAGTGACGTGTTGGTGAAGCGCACGGTTCCATCGGGCAGAACCATGCGGTCAAACACCAGTCGCAAAGCGCCAGATCGAATCATCCTGCGGGCGGGCCTGGGCTCGACGTGACCTTCAAACAGAGTACCTTGCGGCAGCAGCACTTCGCCGTCTACTTGTACAGATTCCTCCAAACGCGCGCGGAACTCACTCGCCTTTGGAGACTTCGAACTCAGTGCGGAAAGCAGGGTCAACCGCGTGCTCTTGCCTTCCAGCGTCGCGCTACTTTGGGCCGCGACCAGGCTGCAGGCAAGAAACAAAAATGCCGGTAACGCTCGCTTACTCAACTCACACCTCAACAAAATTGACTCTTACGAACGCCGCCTGATTACGCTGCCTGGGGACGGCAACGAGAAAACTCTTGCCCAACTGGCATCAAAATCTGAAACGCCCGGGCGTCTCCACTTGTTCTCAAGAGAATCGTGCTGAATGTATTCTCCACGAGATTCCATCGGGGCGCAACACCGAACAAATGACAACGCCAAAGTTTGTACTGACCGCCCCGAACCATTGCATAATCAATGGCGTGCTCGGACCCCATCACACCCTGGTCACTGGCGCAGAAGGTTTCATCGGGCGCTGGGTGCGCTCACGACTTCTCAGCGCGGGAAGAAATGTAATCTCGCTAGACCAAAAATCTAACAGCACTACTCCTGGCATCTTTTACGCCTGTGACGTCACCGACCCCCGGCAACTCCAGGAGATATTCAGGGCACATAAGTTCAATAGTATTGTTCATTTGGCATCACTCCTGCCTACCGCCTCAAAACAGAACCCCCAGGCAGCAACGCAGGTTAATATCGCGGGCACACTGAATATTTTGGAAGCCGCGCGCAACTTCCAGGTTCCCAGGATTGTCTATGCGAGTTCGCTCAGCGTCTACGGATCAAGCGGCGCATCCGACACGGTTTCTGAGATCTCTCCAACGGCGCCGGAAGACCTCTATGGAGCAGCCAAGAAGTATGCTGAGGCGTTGGGTGAAGCTTACGCTTGCAACCATGGAATCCAGTTCACGGCCTTAAGAATTTCAACCGTCCTTGGCCCGGGCGCAACGGGCACTGCCTCGCCTTGGCGTAGTCAACTCTTTGATTTTCTCGGCGACCAGCGGAGTTGCGAAATATCGATTCCCTACAGGCCGGATGAGATTCTTTCCATGGTCCACGTCGAAGACTTGGCGGACGTGTTTGCAATCCTCCTCGACGCCAAACAGGTGGCTTTTTCGGCGTATAACGTTCCCTCTGAAATCTGGCAGTTGAGTGACTTAGGTAAAGAAATCCAGGTTTTGAACAACAACATCCGCATAACTTTTGGCGACCTCAGGGTGACCGGGTTCCCCAGACAAATCAGCTCGGATCGTTTCAGGACAGAGTTCAACTACAAGCCGACGTCACTGAAAGAGCGCCTGAACAGGGCAAGACAGCGGACGCCCGCATGATTTCTCCCCGCGTGGCGCTCTCCTTCAGGGAAGCAGAATTAGAAAAATTCACCCATGCTCGGTGCGCTGGCCGCGGCGCCAGGAAGGCTTGTCACTCCCAGTCCCTGGAGAAGAAGTCGCAGCGTGCTCTGATGCTGGTACATCGTGGTGGACTGAAATCCTTTCTTTGCTTGCGCGCTGACCACCACCGCAGCCACGTGCCCGCCGCCATTGGCAGTATCGTTGCCATCAGATTCGTCAAACAAAATCACCAGCAATCCATCCTTCTGGAAAACAGGGTTCGAGATCAGCGGATCAATGTTCACTCTCAGCCACAGGTCGGCCACTGCCAGTGGGCCATCGTGAGCGTCGTCCAGCATATTAGGGACGATGAAGGAATAATTCGGTAGATGGCCGGCTGCAAGATCGGATTTGAATTGATCGAAGGAGACCAGATTGTTCGCCTCGCTGGTGCCGGTCACGTCTGTAAAATACGCGAAAGGATTGTGCCATTTCACATAAGGATAAAACACAAGATCATTCCCCGTGTAGCCGACCGAGGGGAGATTCTCCGCATAACACTTCCAGCTTTTGCCCGCCTTGACTAATTCGCGAACTACGTTGTCAGCGCTCACGGTCCCATTAAATAAATCATCGCTGGGGGTGTCTAATCCTGTCGTCAACATGAAGTAATTGCCGAGTGAAGGATGAATGTTCGCAAAATACTGGGTGGCCAGACCGTATTGCGAGGCGAGGTTATTAAGATAGGGCATCTGTGAATTGCCAATCACATCCGAATAGCTATGGTTCTCCTCCACCACCAGAAAAACATGCCCGAATTGTGGAGTTCCGTTTGGAGGAGGCGTGGGTGTCCCCCTGGACGAAAGCCCTCCACATCCGAACAGAAGCAAAAGGCCGGACAGCGCTAAACTTCGCATTGTAATTACCATGTAACGCATCGAACACTCCCTTTCGTCGCACCCTGCCTGGGCAGATCCTGAAACAGCTAGGGACGCCAGCTTGGCAGAGAGTCGATATATTTTCGACGTGAACTGAAAGAGGTAAGTTGCCTGCGGGATTGTTCTTTCGCTGTGCGCTCGAGCATTTATAAAAACAATTGTCGATGGATATCGTCTGCTGAAGAATGTGCTGCTAAGAATAAACAGGGCCCGGTTTATTGACCGGGCCCTGCCCTTGACTGAATCGGCGTTCTGCCTTAATTCACGTTCCTGATATACGAGTTCAACGAATCGATGTCGGCACCCGGATCCCTGCCATCACTGGCCGTGCGCTTGTACGGACTGGTGAGGGAGAGGTGATAGTCGCCGCCAAAACCATTCTTCAGGTTGACGTATTCAACCGCCGTCTGATTAGCCGTGAAAATGTTTCCGCCCGGCCATGTGGGGTTCTGGCCGTGCATGAGCATTCCTCCGGGAATCAGGTTCCCTATAAAAGTGTAGGTCCAGCACGCGTTAAACTTTCCCAGTGGGCCGTTGGGTTGATTGGTGGCGCAATTGGATGTTCCCCCCGTCGTCCACGGTCCGTAGTAGCCCGCCACGATGATGTTGTCCCTGACGGTGATACCGGTCTGTTTAGTCCTGGTCGGGCCTCCCAATTCCAGCATTCCCGCGTTGGTTGGTGTGCCCTCGACTGTGGTCGCGACCACAAACGTGTTGTGCTGCAGGGTTACACCTTTCAGGATGTCCGAGGATGGCGCGCTTATTCCGGTCGCAATCTGGTTGTAATAATTGGTGCACTTATAGCAGTTCTTGTAAACCAGATTTTCGAACAGGTTGTCATGCACCGAATCGCTGTTGCCAGCGGTGGCATAAGCACCATTGTCGTTAGGGGCGTCCGCAATCTGCACTCCCTGCCCGCCACTGATCATGTGGTTGTAGCGAACCGTTACATGGGTGACGTAGCAATTGGGACACAAATTCACCCTTCCCTGCGTCTGGTTCTTAGGCGTCAACAGAATGTGGGCGCCGATTTGCGAGAAGCCGCCCCAGGTATTCTCCATAATATTTCCTTCCACCAGGGCCCGGGTTCCGTTCTTCATCTCATAATGGTTCTTCACGGTAAAGGTTGTGCCGAAGAAGCTGGGGTCGGCCGGGTTCCATAACATCGGCTTATACAGATGGTTGCGGCGTACTTCAATATCTCCCGGGATGTCCACCGAGGCGCCGCCTCCAAATAGGATATTCTCGGCAGCGGCCTCCAAAAAGTTATTCACAATCTTATAAGTCCCACCCCCCACCGTGTCATTCCCTCCCAGGATCGCCTGCGCGTCGGAGCATTTTCCGGACGATCCGGCAATGCAGTGAAAGTCGTTCAGATACGAATCAATTACTGCGATGCTGTGCCCGTCGCCCAATTGCACGCCGTGGGTCGTCTCATCCCTCGCCGTACCGTGCATCCAAATACGATCCAGAATGATCTTTGTGGCTCTCGGAGTCTGCACGAAATCAACTACAGCTCCGCTTCCGGTGGGACGCGTAATCTCCAAACCGATCAGCCGGTAATGATCGCCGGAAATCGTAATTGGCGTTTCGCTGGGTCTGACCAGGAGCTTTGCCAACCGGGTGCTGGAAGGAACCCCGCCCGCCGGACACGCAAATCGCGGACGGCCGGGAAGTGAGGCGACTTTCGCCCAACACGGCGTCATGCGCACGCCCTCCGCCGGTAAATTAGCATCCACCGTGTTACTGCGGATGGTGATCCAGTGATTGTCGTCGCAATGCTTTGCAGGTAAGGTAAAGCCACTGACATTTTCATAAGTGGCGCCCGCGGCCAGCATCAGCGTCTCTCCGCAAACCGCGCTGTCAATAAAGCCTTGCAGCTTTGCTCCCGCCGGAACTGTTATGACTCTCCCTGGCGAGGGAGTTGCAAAGCGAGCGGTGAAGAAGCATGAGGTTGGCAAATTCGCGGTGCGGTCCGTCTTCATTCCCGCAAAGTTTGTGAAGTTTCCCCGGTTGCAATAACGATTGTCTGCAGCCGTGGAAAAAACTGTGATGGAGACTGGTTTTGTCTGGGAGTTGCCAGCCACATCACTGGCTTTTAGCGAAAACGCATACGTCTTGCCGCCGGTCGGCGTACCCCAAAGCAACCCTGAACTGGTGAGCGTCAGTCCTGACGGCAAACTGCCGGAAGCGAGCGCCCAGCGGTAAGGACCGCCCGCCCCCCCAATGGCTAGCAACTGTAAGTTATAAGTGACCCCGATAGAGCCGTTGTACAAAGGCGAACTATTGACGATTGAGGGTGCGACTGCGTTACAGTTCACGATTACTGCGAGAAGAAATGTCAGAATAAAAGCAGTTCTGGTGAGCACGGAGATTCTCCTTTTCCTCTTTAGGAATTTAGAAAGGCATCACGAACGCTGAGCGCGAGCCCGCTTAATCCGCACAGATTATTACCTTGGATTAAACCGACGCCATGGCGTAGACGAAGAGACTTGCACTGCAAACAACGAACAACAGGTAAAAACCTGAGAGAATAGACAGGTAAAAACCTGAAATTGGCCTGATTTCTTATCTGCGATGTGCGGGCATCTTAGGTAAGGTCGGAGCAGAAATCAAGACACAACTTTGAATAAAACAAATAGTTGGTGCATGCCGGGCAGCTGGGATTGCCTCCAGCGGAATCCGCGAGCTAGGCCGCTCCCAGTGCCCGCGCGATTTCGGTATGGCCTTTTTCATTGGCTAGTTTCAGCGGCGTAACGCCAGCGTCATTTTTTGCGCTTGGATCTGCCCCATGCTCGAGCAGTAGAGCGAGCATGGCGGCATTTCCCTGCTGGGCCGCTTCATGCAAGGCGGTCCATCCTTGCTGCTGCCGCGCGTTGGACGGAGCTCCGTGTTCGAGCAGAAGCCTCACGATCGCGAGATTACGTCCCGCAACCGCCGAATGCAGCGGCATGACCTTCATCGGATTCTTGGCCACTGCCTCAACTGCGGCACCGTGTTGTAATAAGAGTCTCGCGGCGTCTTCCTTTGCGAAGTAACAGGCCAGGTGGAGGGGCGTGAACCCGTCACCGGACCAGGCGTTCACCAGCGCGGGGTCGTTGCCGATCAACTCGGAAATTCGATCGGTGTGACCCAGACTTGCCGATTCAAAAATATCGAGATCAGGCTTGATGGAAAGCAGTACGTTAAGCATGTCTTTGCGTTGGCGATAGAGTGCGTGCATGACCGCAGAAACCCCGCTGCTGTCGCGGGCTAAGGCGAGCTTTGCATCTTTGGCCAACAGTTGCCGGGTTTTCTCCAGGTCCCCCGATTGGATCGAGGTAATAATTTCTTGTTTGTCGTCCATGTTTCTTCTCCGACTCGGTACGTTAGTTAGCCATGCTAACGAATTATACTAATGACAATCGGGTGGTCAACCGCGCAGGATTGTGGCCTTCCTCCCGAGGGCATTATTATTCTGATCCCATTCGGTCGGCGTAACAGGATGTTGGATGGGATATGGATAGATCGGCGCCAGGATCCGCGAAATGAGGAGAATGAGAAATAGGACCAGCACCGAGCGCGGGGCCAGAGACGTCGCTGATGGTCTGCACTCGGCGGCGATCCATCTGCTGCGCAGGGCCCGTAAACAAGAACCGGCGACAGGTGAGGGTCCGGCGCGACTATACTGCATTGTCAGTGCTGGTGTTCGGCGGCCAGACGACTCTGGGACGGCTGGCTGCGGCGGAGCAGGTGAAGCCTCCTACCATGAGCCGTATCGTGGCGGGGTTAAAACATAGCGGACTGGTCCATATTGAGGCTGACATGCGCGACGCGCGGCGGGTCCAGATTGCTGCCACTGCCAAAGGCGTGCGGCTACTCCAGAAAGCGCGGCAGCGGCGGATTGCCCATCTGGCGAAGCAACTTGGGCGGTTAAGGAGTGAGGATCTGCGGGCTCTGGCCAAAGCCGTTCAGGTCCTGGAGAAGACAATCAGAGACTGGCGCTAGAATCTTGGGGTGGCCCAGGCCAAATGTGGTTTATGATTTGAGCAGGCTAGGTCTCAATCCCCACATAACAAATCCGCCCGACAATGTAGTCCGCCGAGGTCTCCCCCTCCTCGATGGTCATGACCTCAATGGGATAAGCCTGGTTATGCGGCCGTAGAATCAGGTGGTTGCCGGCGACTTCTACATACTTCACGGTGCAGGTGCCGTCCTTTAAGACAGCGTACATGTTGAATTCGCCCTTGCGATAGGGCTTGAGCGAATTGTAGTGCCGATCAATTAACACCGTGGCCCCAGGCAGCAGTCGGGGATACATGCTCATACCCTCACGGGCGTCGAGTTTGATCAGCACGAAGCGTTCCCAGTTATCGCGATTCCCTTCCATTTCCGCGCGCAACCGGCGCAAAAAGCTTTTCTTGAATTTCAGGATCTCCCGCACGTTCATGCTCATGATAAGTGGCTCCGTGGCGGCCACCCTGGCCTCGGCCAGCAGCACATTATCGAACTCGTCTTCGCCCGGAGGCACGATGCTGGCACGTTTATTGATCTCGCTGGGATCCAGCAGGTCGAGCACAGAGAGATGCTGCACGTTGAGCACCTTGTCCATGCCTTCCAGGCTTAGACCACGCTTGCGGTTGAGGAAGTTGGAAATGTGAGCCTGCTTGAAGCCGGTCTGCTCCGCCAGACGAAGGCCGGTCAGGTCGCCTTCTTCAATGCGCTCCCACAACTGTTTGCGCAAATTTTCTTGCAAAGCTCGGAATTTCATCGAGGAAGTATAACATCGACGTTATAGCATTTCGCTATACCAAGCTTAAGTCTCACATCTGGAAGGAAATAGAATTATAGGAGAGGCCCATCCTATAGGGCTTTTTTTGTTTCGGCAGTTGGGCTTCCGGAGATCAACTTCGTCGACTCTGCGAATCCTTATGCCTCTGCAATTAAGAGCTTTTGCCGGTCGCTAATAGCTTGACTCCCCAATTCATACGGAGGCACTCATGGAAACAGAACTGAAACATGAAAACTATTTGCAGTTAGAACTGAAGTATTGCTAGCGGTGTGGCGGATTGTGGTTACGCCAGCGAGGGATGCAACAGGTGTACTGCGCATCCTGCGTTCCCAAAATGGCGGAGTTCTGCGCGCCGCAAAGAACCATTAGCCAACCGCGTTTGCCCGTGGCCGACCGGTTCGAATTTGTGTAACCATGATGCCCAGAGACGCCACCGCCAGGAATACGATTCGCAGCGTTGCTACAGATGCCATCACCAAAACCCTTATTGCCGGCACGCTGGCGACAATCCTTCCCTGGGTGACGGCGGAGAATGGTCCCGCTCACTCACAACCGCATGACTGGTCCCCGGGGGAAAACCCCGATCTTTGGCTTTACCGTGCACGTACCGTGGGAATGCTGAAGCGATGCGCGCGGCTGTCGGTAGAGGTTGGCAGGCTACCGTCGCTACTGGGGCGAGAGTTCTTCCGCACTCACGTCCCCTCTTACACCGTGACCACATTTGAAGACACTGTAATCTTTGTGCACGACGTAGAGAACAGCCTGGAGAAGCTGGGCCACTTTTCACAACAGTTAATCGCGAGGGTTGTCCTGTTGGATTACAGCCACGACGAAGCGGCGGATTTGCTGGGCTGCCGCCGCCGAACTGTGGGCCGGCTCTATCCAGAGGCGGTGGATCACCTCAGTGAAATCTTCCTGCACGGCGGGTTGCTGGAGCTGATCGTGGACCCGGAATCGGAGCCCGCAGACAAAGACGAGGGCTATGTTGCATCGACCAACTGAGTGCCTGGAATCGGCGCGTTGCAAGAAACGAAGGTGGGATTAGCAATCCCACCCTGTTCATACTCTTCGCTGATTCAACTATTTCTGGCAGGAGTCGCTAACCATCTTCACGTCTGTGACTTTCAAATGTCCGTGCTCGGCGTCACTTTTCTTCATGCCACTATCTTTGGCTGCCTCTTTTGCGTCTTCTTTCATGTTGTGCATCTTGGCATGTGAAACAACACCGGTTACCGTAACTGTGTGACCGACGTGATCGGCGAGAGGTGTTCGACTGCTGCGGATTTCCCAAGTGCTCCCATCGTTGGCAGTCAACAGGAATTCATTGGCACTGTCGCCTTTTGATAGGCAACCGGTGACATCTCTCACGTCACCCTTCGATTTAGCGAATGCCGAGGACGTACAGAGAGCGGCAAGAACCAGAAATAGCAGGACTTTGCTTATTTTCATTTTCTCCTCCTCAGGAGCGTTACCTGTACCATTTGGGAGCTCTACAAACTACGAGCCTACGAAATTGCGCACCGGACGGTTCGGAAATGCGAAACCTCACCCCGACCGGTTTAGCGCCGGGATGACAAGATAGCTACTTCGGTTGGACGTTGCTGCCGCTCGGAGGGTTGTTTGGGATGTTGCCCTCGGCGGACCACGGGATTTTTGGCGACAGGGAAAAATAGCCCAAAAAATCTTGTCAAGGGGGTACGAGCGATCTAAAACTTGTAAGTGATTCTGAATAAGGCAGAAAATAATCTCACTGCGGGCGCGCCGAAAGGCGCGCCCTTCTTTTTTGAGGCTTATGGCACGAGCATCGTCAAACTCCAAGGTAAAAAAGGCCGCCAAGGCGTCATCGGCAGAACCAACAAAGAAAAGTTCAACACAAGCAGAAAAGCTGCGCGCTATCGCGTTGCCGGAACTGCGGGAAGAACTGAAAAACCAAGTTGGGAATGACGCCCCGAAAATCGTGACCAGCCTGATTGATGCGACCGCCAAGGGCAGCTGCGGACATGCGAAATATTTGTTTGAAATGATAGGACTGTACCCTGCAGCGGCATTGGACCAGGAAGACCTGGAAGAGGACTCACTGGCGAAAAACTTTGTTGCGGCGTTTGGGACTTCCCGAAGACCCCATTCTCGAAACCGAGGTTAGGAGTGAAGGTGCGAGTCAGGATGCCGGCAAGGGCACTGAAGACAGCAAGCCCGAGCCCCTGTCATCCGCAACCGATGCCGTAGAATGAATTGGTCGTTGATGGTTAGTCGATGGTCAGCCGTGAGGCGGCGCTACGCAGGGTACAACGGCGGCTTCGATCAGCCGGGCATCAATCGGGCGAACCGGGTCAAAGGCCCATTTGCACGTGGGACTCGCAGGATGGATATGACATGGGTGACCGGCCGGATCGCGGTCGGTGGCGGGATCTGGAATCAGGAGAACATGGCGGCGGTGGCACGCGCAGGCGTGACCCACATCATCGACATGCAGATCGAGTTTGACGATACTTCGTTAGCCGCGCCCTTTGGCATCGAGGTGTTGTGGAATGCCGTAGACGATGATTTTCAGCCAAAGTCTCCCGAAGTTTTCCGACGAGGCGTGGAGTTCGCGCTGGCCGTGCTGGATGAACCGGGAACGAAGCTGTACGTGCACTGCGCTGCGGGGGTTCACCGGGCGCCGATGATGACCTTGGCAATTTTGTGCGCGTTAAGTTGGAACCTTGCCGAGGCCATGCAATTGATCGAGGCGCGCCGTCCAGTGGTGGATTTCGCTGACGTGTATGTGCAAAGCGTGGTGAAGTTCCTGCAGGATTACGTGGCCGCTCGAAAATAGACAGCAGGCCGCAGGCTGCCTGGACTCTAATGTTTAAAAGCAAGCGTCCGGGACATTTCTTGTCGCGGGAATAATTCTGAACACCTGATTGTCATCATGGTCCCAGCAAGAAGTTGCGAATGGGAGAGCGCCGCATAGCGCTTAAAATTGGCAGCGCAGATAAGTTGCTCGAGTCTCTGGAGGCTTGGAAGGCGCATGAACGGTAATGGAGGAGTTATGTTGGCTCGTCGCCGCCACTTGTGGCGGCTTTTTTGCTTGCTGCTGTCGGTGCTCGCGTCAGCCACCATGTCGCATGCGCAGGCGCTGGCAATGACGAACATCTCAGACGTCGTCTACCGAGCGGATGGAACGCCAGCTTCAGGCGTTTTATTGATCTCCTGGCCGGCATTTAGCACGTCCGACGGCAAACCAGTCGCATCCGGCACGAAAAACGTCACGCTGGGAGCACAAGGGGCGCTGTCAGTATCGCTGGCGCCGAACGCTGGAGCAACTCCCGCGGCCACGTACTACACCGTGGTGTACCAACTCAGCGATACGGTAAAGACCGAATTCTGGACCGTCGGAACAACTTCTCCGACAACTATTGCAGCAGTTCGCACGACCCTGGGTACGGGGTCGGCAGCACAGATGGCTTCCAAGCAATACGTGGACAGCGTGGTTGGAAGCAAAGCGACGGATACGGCTGTCGTGCACAAAAAGCGGGTGTCGAGGCAATCAGCGGCACCAAACAATTTTCGACTCCTCCCAGCGTACCCGCACCCGCGCTGGCGTCAATGACGGAATCGATTGCCAGCCGCGACATTGCCGACGAAGAAAAGTTCAAGGAAGGCCTGGCGAAGGTGATCGACGGAACTGTGGAGTGTTTGAACGCCTCGATCTGGGCCAAGGCAAACCAGCCTTAGGTGTGTTGGAAAATATTCGCAAAACACGGAGGAGAAATGAGAAGGCGAGTTTTGGTAGTCCTTTTGACGGCGATCAGCGTCGGTTGCATTCACAAATCATCTGGGCCGGGTCTCAGCGTGGGAACGGGTAAATGTCAATACAGCGGCGTTGGCGCAAATTAA
>Ga0209805_1000902_pt1 | contig 18261 bp, 17 predicted proteins | sample GraSoiAngelo_148_FD_185905 | JGI IMG/M metagenome (GOLD analysis project Ga0209805, IMG submission 185905) | Grasslands soil microbial communities from the Angelo Coastal Reserve, California, USA - 14_1009_09_20cm (SPAdes) (version 2) | ecosystem: Environmental > Terrestrial > Soil > Grasslands ... | reverse complement strand
GGCGCAGATCGACGTAGCGGTACTTCCAGCGAAGCGTCTCCTCGACCTCCGTCTCCTCGTTCACATAGAAGGGCGGCGTCTTCGATTCGTTCAGTACTTCGATCTCGGTCGCCGCGATTTCCACCTCGCCGGTCGGGAGCTTCGCGTTCTTCGTCCCTTCAGGTCGCGGCCGGACCGTTCCGCGCACGCGGAGCACCCACTCGTTGCGGACCTTCCCGAGCGCCTTGTGGGCGGCCGGGTTCTCCTTGGCATGCGCGACGACCTGCGTGATCCCGTAGCGATCGCGCAGATCGATGAACGTGAGCTCGCCGTGATCGCGGCGGGTGTGCACCCAGCCGGCGAGCGTTACTTCCTTGCCGGCGAGCGCGGCCCGCGGCTCGCCGCAGGTGTGTGTTCGCAGCACCTATCTAGTCCCGATCATCCTTGAGAAATGGCGCCTCGCCCGCGGCGCCCGGCTCGTGCTCGTCCGGGTTCGGCGGGCCCTCGTAGAGCGGCGGCGTCTGGTGCTTGGGGACGTGGCGACCGACCTCGGTCACCACCGCGGCGAGTCGCGTCACGCGCTGCGTCTTGGCGACGAGGTCGCGAACGATCACGTTGCCCCCGCGTGCCTCGGGCGTGCCGCGGATGACGGCGACCTTCGCGCCGTGCTTGACCGCGCTCTCCAGCTGCTTGTCGAGCGGACGGTCGGAGTAATCGATCGCGACGTTGAAGCCCGCTTGGCGCAGCGGGTCCGCGATCTGCAGGCGATCGGCGCCATCGGCTTTCTCGGCCGACAGGACGTACACGTCGGCCTCGGTGTCGCGTCCCACGCGGACTCCCTCTTTCTTCAACGCCTCATACAACACGTCGACGCCCCCGGCGATGCCCACGCCTTGGACGGCCGGGCCGCCAAGCGTTTGCACGAGGTCGTTGTAGCGGCCGCCGCCTGCGACCGCGATATCCCCAGCCTTCGTGAACTCAGGGTCGGTAAGGACGCATTCGAAGACGGTGCGCGTGTAGTAGTCAAGTCCACGAACGAGCGTCTGCGACACCTTGTACGGATGACCGAGGCGCTCGACTCCCGCGATGACCTGATCGAAGTGCTCGCGATCCTCGGCGCAGAGGAGCTCGTGCATCGCCGGCGCGGCCGCGACGATCGCACGGTCCTTCGGGTCCTTCGAGTCAAGGATGCGCATCGGGTTGCGCTCGAGGCGCCCCTTCGACTCGTCCGAGAGCGCATCGCGGTTCTTCGCGAAGTATTCGGCGAGGGCCGCTTTGACCTTGGGCTGGCACTTCGCGTCGCCGACGGTGTTCAGCTCGAGCTCGTAGTTTCGGAGGCCGACCTCGGAGAACAGGCGCACGGTGAAGTCGACGATCTCGACATCCGCGAGCGGCTCCTCGGGACCAAAGCACTCGAGACCCCATTGCCAGAACTGGCGATAGCGCAGCAGCTGCGGCCGCTGACCGCGGAACATCGGCTCGTAGTAGAAGAAGCGCACCGGTCGCGGGGCGCGGTGCAGTCCGTGCTCGAGGAAAGCGCGCGTCACCGCCGCCGTGCCCTCCGGGCGGAGCACGAGGCCGGTCTGGCCATGCAGCGAGACGTCGTACATCTCGTAACCGACGATGTCGCTCGCCTCCCCCACCGACTTCGTGAACACCCCACGGTCCTCGACGATCGGCGTCACGATCCGCGGGTACCCGTAGCGCAGGGCGCGAGCCTCGATCACCGCCTCGAGCGCGTCGAAGGCGGCCGCTTCTTCGGGAAGCAGGTCCCGCATCCCGCGCGGGGCCTGAAAACTTGGCATCGGGACGCTGACGATAAGCCGTTATCGTCGATGGCGAACAAATCGTCGCGTCACCGCGGCGGCTGGAGGAACGACAACGACCGAACCATCGAAGGCCACCGTCGAGCTCACCAAGGGCGGATCTTTCTCGTTCACGTTGCGCCCTGACAAGGCACCGAAGACCGTCGAGCGCTTCGTCGCGAAAGCGCGGAGTGGCTTCTATGACGGCCTCACGTTCCATCGCGTCGAGGATTGGGTCGTCCAGGGCGGCGACCCGAAAGGAACCGGCACCGGTGGCGAGCGCGTGCCGAGCGAGTACAACGACCTCGCCTTCAAGACCGGTGCGTTCGGGATCGCACGCGGCCAGGACGCGGCGTTCAACAACGACTCGCAGTTCTTCGTCGTGAAGAGCGACTCCGACTTCTTGAACAAGCAGTACACAAACTTCGGTCAGCTCACATCGGGCAAGGATGTCGTCGAAGGGGTCAAGATCGGGGACAAGATCAAGACGATCAAGATCGAGTGACGACGATGGACCGCCGCCGGCTTCTTCTCGCCGCCGCCGCGAGCGCGGTCGCCGCTGCATGCGGTTCGCCTTCGGCATCGGCGTCGGCGTCGCCAACCGCGACCGCGAGCAAACCCGCCCTCGATAGCAAGGCGACCGTCGAGCTCGCCAAGGGCGGGTCGTTCTCATTCACGCTGCGACCGGACAAGGCGCCGCTGACGGTCGCTCGTTTCGCACAGAAAGCGCGGAGCGGCTTCTATCAGGGCCTCACGTTCCACCGTGTCGAGGATTGGGTCGTCCAGGGCGGCGATCCGACCGGGACCGGATCCGGCGGGAACCAGGTGCCGAGCGAGTACAACAGCCTGCCGTTCGTAGCCGGGGCCGTCGGCATCGCCCGCTCGACCAATCCCGCCGTCATGAACGACTCGCAGTTCTTCATCGTGAAGATCGACTCTCACCATCTCGACGGGATCTACGCGAACTTCGGCCTTCTCAACGCCTCGGACATGCCCGTCGTTCAGGGGATCAAGATCGGCGACAAGATCAAGGCCATCAAGATCGAGTGAGATTCGCGCTCGTCGCGCTCGCCCTTCTGGCCGCTTCGTGCGCGGCGCCGGCCGTCGACGAGCTTCGGGTCGCGCGGCTCTCCGATCTGCATACGGTTCCGCCGCTCGTCGCGACCGTCCACGACCGCGCGACGATCGATGCGCTTGCGAGCAAGATCCGCTCCCTCCCGACCGCCCAACTCCGCTTCTGCCCGGTGGATTGGGGCGTGCGCTACGACCTCGACTTCCGACATGAGGGCGTCCAGATCCTGCACGCCGTCGCAGAGGCGGGCGGCTGCAAGAACATCACGCTCGGTCAGGGCGACACGCGCACCACAGATGACGCGTTCTGGGAGATGCTCGAGCGGGCCGTCGGCTATCCGGTGGGAGATCCGAGCTTCTTTCCCACCCCGTTGAACTAGTGGTGACGACCCGCGGCTCGCTCGCGCTCCTCTTCTCGTTTGTTGGGCTGGTCGCGATCGGGCTGCCGCTCGATCGGGCGAGCAGTCTCCCGCAGCAATCCGCGCTCTCCGTTCTGCCGTGGACCTTTCTCGTCATCGCGCTCTCCCTTCAACCGCGCGCGATCCAAGTCCAGGTCGTTGGGCTCGTTGTCCTCGCGACGATCCTCGAATGCGTCGGCTCGCTCATCTGGGGCGCGTACACGTATCGCCTCGACAACCTTCCGCTCTATGTGCCGGCCGCGCATGGACTCTTCTACCTGTCGGCGCTTCGCGCCGCATCGCTGCCGCTCCTGCAGCGTCATGCTCGCAGCATCGTCATCGCGACTGCGGCGGGCGCGAGCGCATGGATGGTCTACGGGCTCATCGCGAAGCCGCTTCCTGACCTCCTCGGATTCGCGACGTGGGCGATCTTCATCCGGTTCGTCGTCCGCGGGCGCTACCCGCTGCTATACGTCGTGAGCTTCGTCATGACGACGGCGCTCGAGCTGTACGGAACGTCGCTCGGGATCTGGACGTGGTCCCCTGTTCTACCGGTGTTGATGCTGCCCGCGGGCAACCCGCCAACCGGGATCGGCGCGGGCTACGCGGCGATGGACGCGCTCACCAGGCGGATCGTCGCGCGGATCGAACGCTCACGAGCGATGCGTCGCGACGGAGGTACAGCGGATGCCGGGGCTGTCCCGCCCGCGTCAATCCCAGACACCGCGCTTGCGGGAGACTGAGCAGCCGACTCGATCTGGCACGAGCACCCCATGCGAGCACGACGAGATCGGCGCGCGCGATTGCTCTTCGAATGTGGCGATCGTTGTCGGGCCCGACAGGATCGGCGACGCGACGCAGCTCGCTCGGATCCGTCGTGCGGTATGCGAAGAGATTCACAACCTCCACGCCGCCGAATCCCCAGGACTTCGCGAAGCCGATGCAGCGGCGGATCGTCGAATCGTCGCGCCGCGCGTCGGCGGTCGAGGGATTGAGCATCACAAACGCTACGACCGGCCGCGCTCCGTCCCAGCGCCGCCAGAGCCGATAGCGGTAACGGCGATCGGCGCTGAAGGTGGCTCCACGCACCGCGGCGGACGTGCCTAGCCGACGAACGCGCGCGCGGTCTGCTCGAAGAGTTCAGTACTGAGCCGAAGGGACTCTTGGTCGATCCGCTCATTGTTCGCGTGGAACATTTTGATGAACTCGCCGAACGAGATTCGCTCGCTCATCAGCCCGTAGCCGTATGACACGACGCCCTTCCGTCGGAAATACCTGGCATCGGTTGCGCCCCACACCAAGAAGGGGACCGTTTCCGCACCGGGGATCAGCTTCTTTGTGACGTTGGTGAGCGTGTCCCAGAGCGGCGAGCGGAGAGGCGACTCGGTCGCGGGGTTGTCGCCCTCGGCAACGATCTCGACCTCGCTCCACAGGTCGCCGATCGCGTCGCGCAGCATGTTCCGGACCTTATCGCCATCGTCCCCGACCAGGGTGCGGATGTCGATGTCGATCTCGGCGTTGTCGGGAATCACGTTGAGCTTGGCGCCGGCGTGCGCGATGTTCGGCGAGAACGTGGTGCGCGTGGCCGCGTAGAAGATGGGTGCCGCGCCGGCCGGAGCTCGGTCGAGCACCAGGTCGAAGGTGGCCGGGTTCGACAGCGCGACCCGTAGCGCGGCCGGTAGATCGAGCCCGTCGAGGATGCGCTTCCAGCGCTCGTCAAGCCGCAGCGGCGCCTTGTATCGCGCGATGCGCGTGATGACCTCGGCGGCCTTCACCAAGGCGTTGTCCGATCGATAGGGGGTCGAGCCATGCCCGGGCGTGCCGCGGACGCGCAGGCGGGTCCACTGCGAGCCCTTCTCCGCGGTCATGATCGGCAGCTTCGGTGGTCCCGAGAGTGGCAGCCGCGCGCCGCCGAACTCCGTGACGAGGAAGTCAGACCTGACGTCGTCCCAGGCGTTCTCCGTGAGCCACTGCGCTCCATGTGTTCCGAGGGCTTCCTCATCCGCCATCGCCGAGTAGATCAGCGTGCCTTTCGGCCGGAAACCTGACTGCATCAACCGGCGAACGGCGACGGCCATCGAGGCCGTCACGTCGAGCATGTCGATCGCGCCGCGGCCCCAGACGTCGCCGTCGATCAACTCGCCGGCGAAGGGGTCGTGCTTCCATCCCGAGGCCGTCACAGGCACGACGTCGGTGTGCCCCATCAAATGGAGCGACGGCGCCTTCGGGTCGCTTCCCTCGATCCGCAGCACGAGGTTGGCCCGCCCCGGCACCGGCTCGTATCGCTTCATCTCGGCGCCTGGCAGACGCAGGTAGTCCTCGAGGAGGTCGACCGACCGGACCTCGTGACCGGAAGATGGCGTGCCGTCGTTCACACATTCGTTCCGGATGAGCCGCTGAAGGAGGTCGGTGACCTCCGCGGTCGGATCCTCGGCGAGGGTCACGGCGCCCGTCCGCCGACGATGAATCCGCTTAGCGCGGCAAAGAAGCGGCCGCTCTCGTCGGCGGCGCGCAGGCCGTCCAGCCAGTGGTCACCGGAAACGGGGTCGATCGCGCCGTCGCGGACTGCCTCATCGACCGTTTCGCGGAGACCGAGGACGGCATCGGCCACTGCGAAGCTCGTGCTGTGGGCGATCACGCACTCGACGACGCGGTCCTCGAATCCCGCGTCGCCAAAACGACGCCAGAGCTCGCGCCCCATCTGGCCGTGCGCGACGTGGCTGGCGTGAACGCGGATCAGGCGACGCGTCATCTCCTCGTCCTCGCTGTCGATGACCAGGCTGCTCCAATCCGGATCGAGCGCGACCACGCGCCGACCGGGACGACAGACGCGGCGCAGCTCGCGCAGGGCCCGGTCCGGATCGGGCAGGTGCTGGAGGGTCCTCTCGATCCGCACCGCATCGAACGAGCGGTCCTCGAAAGGCAGCGTCTGCGCGTCACCGACCTTGAAATCCGCTCGCACACCGGCGTCGGCGGCCCTGCGCCGCCCCTCGGCGACCATGGTCTCGCTCATATCTACGCCGACAGCGTGACCGGATTCGCCCACCATCCGCGCGAGCGCGACGACCTCGTCGCCGGCACCGCAGCCGACATCAAGCACCGTGTCGCCCGGACGGACCCCCATGAGCTCGAGGCTCTTCCGCTTGAAGCTCTGCACCGAGTCGAGCGCGCTGACGCCATGTAGGTAATCGATGTAGGACTGCGGTTTTGTTGACCGGTCGACCTCACCCCAACCCTCGTTGCGCACGCGGGGAGGATAGTCCGCGCGGTCATGCCTCCATTCGGATCTCCTCGAGATCGAGCTCCCGCTCGATGCCGCGCAGCACATCGTCGTCGATGGCGCCCCGGTCGCGCATCGCCCTGAGGGCGTCGCGCTGCGCGTCGATCACGTCGCTGCGAATCTGCCGGTGCTCGACGAGCTCCTGCTCAGCCTCATTGCCGGGCGCCTCGTGCAGCTGCTCCTCGTGCTCGGCGCGGTGCTGGTAGCTCGAGCGCAGCTGATCGATGAGCGGCTTGTGATCCGGCCACTTCGTTTCGAGCTCGTCGATCCGGCGGAGCGCCTCCCCGATGAGCTTCTGCCGCGCATGCGACTCCTCGTGGCGCGTGTCCTCGTCGCCGCCGAGGTGCAGTGCGCGGATCAGGAGAGGAAGCGTGAGGCCCTGGCCGACCAGCGTAATCAGGATCACGGTGAACGTGACCACCACGAGCGGATCTCGCGCCGGGAAGGCCGCCCCGCCGGGAAGGGTCGTGGGGACCGCGAGCGCGGCCGCGAGCGACACCACCCCGCGCATCCCGGCCCAGGAGAGCACGGTCGCTTCCGAGATGGTCAGCGGTTGCCGCGCACGCTTCACGATTCGCTGCCATGCCGCCATGCCGAAGATCCAGATGGCCCGCACCGCGATGAGGGCGATGCTGATGAGGACACCGAGGCCCGCGAGCTCGAAGAGCGTGGCGCGATCCATCTGGTTGGTGAGCGCCGAGATCTCGAGACCGATGAGCAGGAAGACCACGCCGTTCAACAGGAAGACGAGCATCTCCCACACCGCGCGGCCCGCGAGCCGCGCGTCCGACCCCATGATCTGCGAGCTCCGCCGTCCGAGGTACAAACCTGCGGTGACGGCCGCGAGGACGCCGGACCCGCCCAGGAGCTCGGCCGGGAGGTACGCGGCGTACGGCGTGAGGAGCGACACGGTGATCTCGACGGGCACGTCGGTCAGACGCGTCCGCACGATCGTGATGACCCAACCGACGAAGAGCCCAACGGCGACGCCGATGACACTCACGACGGCGAAGCGCCCGAGGAGCCCGAAAGTCAGCACCGGAGTCGCCGCGAGCGCGGCGGCCACCGCGACCCGGTAGACGGTCAGCGCCGTGGCGTCGTTCAGAAGGCTCTCGCCTTCCAGCAAGCCGATGATCCGTCGCGGCACCGCCAGTCGTTCCGCCACTGCGGTCGCGGCGACCTCGTCGGGGGGTGAGACGATGGCCCCGAGGGCGAGCGCGACCGGCAGCGTGATCGCCGGGACGATGGCCAGGGCGAGACCAGCGACCACGAACGTGCTCGCGAGCACGAGGCCGATCGCGAGCGAGACGATGTTCCCAAGCTCGTTGCGGAAGCTGCGGATCGGCGTCAAGAACGCGGCGACGTACACGATCGGCGGGAGGACGAGCAGGAGGATGGTGTCGGGATCGACCTCGAATCGAGGCACTCCCGGTATGGATCCGAGGAGCAGTCCACCGACGAGGAGCAGGACCGGATACGGAATGTGCAGACGTCGCGACGCCGTCACGAGCGTGGCGACGACGATGAGAAGAAGGAGGAGGACCTCTGCGGCGATCAGTCCTGCACGCCGCCTTTCGTCATCGGCAAAGGATCGAGAACGCGACGCAGATCCTTCTCGGGCATGATCTTCGCGTCCTTCGCGACGTCGAAGAGCGAGCGCCGCTCCGCGAGCGCCTGCTTCACCAGCGCCGCCGCCTTCGCGTAGCCGATGTGCGGCGAGAGCGCGGTCACGGCGAGCGACGGGCTCGCATCCATGAGCTCTTGCGCGCGGTCCTCGTCCACCTCGAGGCCGGCGATCGTCTTCTCGCGCAGGACGCGCACGGCGTTCGTGAGGATGGTCGCCGAGAAACAGTTCGCGAAGTTGATGCCCGGCATCATCACGTTGAGCTCGAGCTGCCCGGCCTGTGCGCCGTGCGCCACCGCGGTGTCGTTGCCGATCACCTGGAAGCACACCTGATTCACCATCTCCGGTATCGCTGGGTTGACCTTGCCCGGCATGATCGAGGAGCCCGGCTGCACCGCGGGGATGCGCAGCTCGCCGAAACCGGTGCGCGGCCCGGACACGAGCAGGCGGATGTCGTTGCAGATGCTCGACACCTCAATCGCCGCCGTTCGCATGCCGCTCGCGATGCGGACGAACGGCGCCATCGACTGCATCGCCGCGAAGAGATTCTTCGCGGGCTTGATCGGCTCGCCGTACCACTCGGCCAGATACGCGCACACGCGCTCGCGGAACTGCGGGTCGGCGTTGAGGCCGGTGCCCGCGGCCGTGCCGCCGATGCCGAGCTCGCACAGCTCCGCGCGCCCCGCGCGAAGTCGCACCGCAGCGCCGCGCACGCGTTCGGCCCAGCCCGAGAATTCCTGACCGAACGTGATCGGCACCGCGTCCTGCAGGTGGGTCCGGCCGGGCTTGACGCTGTCGGCGTAGCGCGACGCCTTCTCGGCGATCGCGTCGGCGAGCGTGTCGAGCTCCGCGCAGAGCGTCTTCGTGAGCTCGAGCGACCCGAGACGCATCGCGGTGGGCGTCGTGTCGTTCGTCGACTGGGCCATATTCACGTGGTCGTTCGGGTTCACGTGCTCGTAGGTGCCGAGGCCTCCACCCAGGATCTGGTTCGCGCGGTTGGCGAGGACCTCGTTCACGTTCATGTGAAAGCTCACGCCCGCGCCGGAGTGGAATACATCGACAACGAATTGATCCATGTGCTTTCCGGCGAGGATCTCATCGCACGCCGCGAGGATGGCGTCCTTGCGCCGTTCGTCGAGACGCCCAGCCTCGCTGTTCGCAAGCGCGGCGGCCCGCTTGATCCGAACGAAGCCGCGGATGAACGCCGGGAACGCGCGATAGCCGCTGATGGGGTAGTTCTCGATGGCTCGCTGGGTTTGGGCACCCCATAGGGCGGTGGCGGGGACCTCGATCTCGCCCAGCGTGTCACGCTCGCGACGAGAGCTCACCGCGACCGTACAATAGACGTTCCGAAGTGCAGAAGAACCGGCTGACCTGGATGATCGGCGGTCCCCAGGGAAGCGGAATCAACGCCTCCGCCGAAGTGTTCGCAAAGGCCTGCTCGCGAGCCGGTTTGCGCGTCTACGCGAACATCGAATACCACTCGAACATCATGGGCAAGCATTCCTTCTATCGCGTCCGCGTGGACGACGAGGACGTGCGCTCATATAAGGACAAGGCCGACATCCTCGTTGCACTCGATCTGGAGACCCTCGCCGGCGACGGCGACCATCGCCGCTGGGCGACGCATTACGGCCATCTCGCCGAGATCAACGACGGCGGCGGCGTCATCTTCGACAACGAGATCGGATTCGACCCCGCCACGGCGAATCGACCGGACCTGCGCTTCTACCCGGTGCCGTTCATGGAGATCATCAAGAAGGCGCTCGAGGAAGTCGGCAAAGGCGAACAGGCGCGCCGATACGAAGTCATGAAGAACACAGTCGGTCTCGGCGCGTCGCTCGCGCTCTGCGAGTACCCCTTCGACCTCGTCGCCGAGGTCATCCGCTCGCAGTTCAAGGGCAAGCGCGCCGAGGTCGGCGAGCTCAACGTGCGCGCCGCGAAGCTCGCGTTCGAGCACGTGAAGCAGCACGAGAGCGCGAAGGACTTCCCCTACACGCTCAAGCCCGGCAAGGAACCCACGGCACGGATCCTGGCGAAGGGCTACGAGATCCACGCCATCGCCAAGCTCAAGGCCGGCTGCTCGTTCCAGACCTACTACCCCATCTCGCCGGCGACGGACGAGAGCGTCTTCCTCGAGCGGCAGCAGCGCGACTACACCCTGCTCGTCGTGCAGTGCGAGGACGAGATCAGCTCGATCAACATGGCCGTCGGCGCGGCGCACATGGGTGTGCGCGCGGCGACCGCGACGAGCGGCCCCGGCTTCGCGCTCATGGTCGAGGGGATCGGCTTCGCGTCGATCACCGAATGCCCCGGCCCGGTCCTCGTCATGTACCAGCGCGGCGGACCGTCGACGGGCATGCCGACCCGTCAGGAGCAGGGCGACCTCCAGTTCGCGCTCCATCCCGCGCAGGGCGACTTCCCGCACATCGTCACCGCGCCCGGCGATCTTCGCGAGGCCTACCAGGACACGTTCTCCGCGTTCAACTGGGCGGAGCGCTACCAGATGCCGATCATCGTGCTCAGCGACAAGAAGCTCGCGTCGGTCTACACGACGATCGACAAGCTCGAGCTCAAGTGGGATCAGATCGATCGGGGCGAGCGGTTCACCGGCTCAGAGTGGACCGCGGTCGACGCGAAGGGCGCGAACGACGCTGGCTCGCAGTCCGGCCACAACGGAAATGGTCACGCCAAGATGGATCTCGCGAACGTGAAGGAGTACCTGCGCTACGCATTCGCGAAGGACGGCATCTCGCCGCGCTCACGTCCGGGCATCAAGGGCGGCCGGCACTGGATCACGAGCGACGAGCACGACCCGGACGGACACATCACCGAGGGCGTCGAGATGCGCGTCGCGATGATGGAAAAGCGCATGGGCAAGCTCAAACTCGCCCAAAAGGCGATCCCGCAGGAGCAGCAGTACTTCCTCCACGGGCCTAAGGATGCCGACCTCACCGTGCTCGCGTGGGGCTCGACGAAGGGCACCGTGCTCGACGCGCTCAAGGTGCTCGAGGCGCAGGGCAAGAAGATCAACTTCCTGCAGTGCCGGCTGATGCGGCCGTTCCCGGCGCAAGCGGTCGGCGACATCCTGCGCAAGGCGAAGCGGATCGTGTCCATTGAGGAGAACTACTCGGGCCAGCTCGCGCAGCTCGTACAGGAGCAGACCGGCGTCATGATCGATCAGCGCATCAACAAGTTCGACGGACGACCCTTCAGCGAGGACGAAGTCGTGAACGCGCTCGCGAAGGTCTACGAAGGCGCGAAGGCCGAACCGGTGGTGACGCATGTCCATTAACACGCCCGCAAAGCCGCTCGCGATCAAGGACTACAAGAGCGATCTGCACAACGATTGGTGTCCAGGCTGCGGCGATTTTGGAATTCTCACCGGCATTCAGATGGCGCTGCAGCAAATGCAGATCGAGCCCGACAAGCTCGCCGTCTACAGCGGGATCGGCTGCAGCGGAAAGACGCCGCACTATATCAACGGGTACGGGTTCCACACGCTGCACGGCCGCGTGCTCACCGTCGCGACGGGCGGCAGACTCGCGAACACCGACCTCACCGTGCTCGCGCTCGGCGGCGACGGCGACGGGTACGGGATCGGCGCGGGGTACTTCGTCGGCGCGGGCCGGCGCAACGCCGACTTCGCATACATCGTCCACAACAACAACGTGTACGGACTGACGAAAGGTCAGGCGTCGCCGACGCTGTCCAAAGGAAAGAAGACGAAGTCCATGCCCGAGCAGGCGATCCAGGACGGCATCAACCCTGTCGCCATGGCCGTCGCCTCGGGATACACGTTCATCGCGCGCGGGTACGCGCTCGAGCCCAAGTACCTCGCGTCGATCATCGTGAAGGCGATCCAGCACAAGGGCTCCGCGCTCGTCGATGTGCTGCAGACGTGCCCGACCTACAACGACCTCTACACGAAGGAGTGGTACGAGGGCGCGGATCTTCCCGAGAAACGCTCGCGCCTCTACAAGCTCGAGGACAAGGGCTACGACGGGAAGGTGCAGGACCCGGCGGACGCGCAGGAGATCGTCGCGAAGAAAGCAGCGGCGGTCGCGCGAAGCTACGAGACGGACCCCATCCCGATCGGTATCTATTACCAGGTCGAGCTCCCAACGTACGAGGAAGCCGTCGGCCAGCGAATCCCGGCGCTCGCCGAGAAGCCGCTCGTCGACCAGGACGTCTTCCACCGCGACGTGACTCCGCTCCTCGAGGCGATGCGCTAGCCCCGATCCGCGCCGGATCCTCCCGCGGCGAACGATATGCTCCGTCGCTCCGTGGGCGCGATCGAGCTCCGAGATGTCAGACGTCTCTTTCGGGCGACGACCGGGACGCTTCGTCGACATACGAAGGAGATCGTCGCCCTCGATGGCCTCTCTCTGGACGTCGGCGAGGGCGAGCTCTTCGGAATCCTCGGGCCGAATGGTGCCGGCAAGACAACGACCATCAAGGTGCTCACGACGCTTCTCATCCCTACATCGGGCACGGCGACGGTCATGGGGCTGGACGTTGTGCGCGATGCCAAGGAAGTCCGACGCAGGATCGGCTTCGTCTTCGGCGGTGAGCGCGGTCTCTACTACCGCCTTTCGGGAAGGGACAATCTCCGCTACTTCGCCGAGCTCTACGCGGTCCCCCCGCGCGAGATCCGCTCCCGAGTAGAGGAACTGCTGGATCTCGTCGACCTCCGCCCCCGAGGCGATGAGCGCGTTGAGGGCTACTCGCGCGGAATGAAGCAGCGGCTCCATCTGGCTCGGACACTGCTGCACCGGCCCCGCGTCCTTTTCCTCGACGAGCCCACGATTGGCCTCGATCCGATCGGGGCGCGCGAGCTGCGCCGCATCGTTCGTCAGCTCCACGAGGGCGGAGCGACGATCGTGCTAACGACGCATTACCTCTTCGAGGCGGACGAGCTCTGCGATCGGATCGCCGTGATCGACAAGGGCCGGGCCGTCGCGCTCGGTACCCCGGCCGACCTCAAATCGAACGTGAGCGATCTCAGCGTGGTCGAGCTCGAGGTCTTCGGGATCGACGCGGGAACCGTCGAGCGGCTACGGGCCCTCGACTTCGTCGATTCCATCGTCGTCGAGCAGCGCGAGCTGCGTCAGGTCCTGCGGGTTCAGACACGCATCGCGGAACGCGCCGTGGCCCCGCTCATCGCGGCCGTCGCTGCCGGACAGGTGGGCCGCGTCGCGGTGCGCGAGGCAACGCTCGAAGACGCGTACGTCAGACTCGTGGGGCGGGTCGAGTGACTGCCGCCCTGCGCCTCGCCGTGCAGTCGGCGTGGGTCGATTTTCAGGAGGTCGCGGTCAACGGCTTCCTGCTCTTCGGCGCGGTGTGGCAGCCGTTCTTCATCGGAGTCACCACGATGTACATGCTCCGCCACCGCGCCGACTTCGATCCGATGTACGTGATCGTCGGTACTGCGCTCAGCGGGATCTTCTCGACTCTGCTCTTCGCCGGGAGCGGCGCGATCAGCCACGAGCGCTGGATAGGAACGCTCGAGCTGCTTGTCGCATCGCCCGCATCCTTCTTCCTTGTCATCGGCGGGAGGCTGGCGGGAACGACGGTGTTCTCGCTCCTGTCGCTCCTCCTGGCTTACGGCATCGCCGCGCTCCTGTTCGGGTATCCGATCGCGATCGCGGAGCCGGGATGGTTCGCCATTTCGCTTCTCTTCGCCGTCGCAGCGCTGTGGGCGACGGGCATGTTCTTCGCGCCGCTCGCGATCCTATGGCGAGCGGTCGGACACTTCCTGCTTGGGCTCGAGTACCCGATCTTCGCCCTGTCTGGCCTTCTCTTCCCCATCCTGCTCCTCCCAGGATGGACGGCCCCGATCAGCAACATCCTCCCGCCGTATTGGGCCGCCGTGGCGATGCACGGCGCGGCGCGAGGCGACCTCGACCTGCCGGGGCTTCTCCGCGCGTGGTTCTTTCTGTTCCTGACGGGAGGCGCCCTCCTTCTCATCGCGAGGTTGCTATTCGAGCGAGTGCTCACGCGCGCTCGCCGCGCGGGGACGCTCGCGCTCTCCTAATGCGGATCTTCACGGTCACCGCCTACTACTCGTTCCGCGCGCTCTTCAATTGGCTCCAGCCAATGCCGTATTTCATCAATCGCCTGCTTTTTCCCCTCGCACAGCTCGCCTTCTTCGCGCTCATCGGAACGTACGGTGGGAGTCAGCCACTTTCGTTCTATCTCGTGGGAAACGCGATCGGTACCGCGACGGCGACCGCATTCGGGGTCTCGCAGGCCGTTGGGAACGAGCGGCAGCAGGGGACGCTCGCGTATCTCCTCGCGGCGCCGGCACCGCGCGTTCCCATTTTCTTCGGCCGCGCGGCACTCCACGTCGCCGACGGGATGCTCAATATGGTCGCGGCGCTGGCGATCGCGGTCATTGCGTTCGGTCTCCGCGTCCCCGTTGAGGGAATCCTCGGCGTCGTGTCCGCGATGCTCGTCGCGACGCTCGCGATCTGCGGCCTCGGGCTTTTTCTCGGCGCCCTCGCCTACATCGTTCTCGACGCCGCAATCCTTGCGAACTTCGCGATGTTCATCATCCTTCTCCTGAGCGGTGCGAACGTACCGCTCGCCGAGCTACCCGGGGTTGTAGCCGCGATCGCGCAGGGCATCCCCCTCACACGGAGCGTCGCCGCCGCCAGGCTCTACGTCGGCGGCGGATCATTCGACGCCGGCGTCGGCCTGCTGCTCGGCGATCTCGCGCTCGGCGCGGTTTACGGGATCGCGGGGTTCGTCGTCTTCAACTGGCTCGAAACACGAGCCCGCCGTGGGGGCCGTCTCGAGGGCGTCTAACCGCAATCGACTCTGCTACCCGGACGACCCGCCCCGCGCCGCCGCGCTCGGTACATTTCGAGCCGTGGAACGTCCCGTTCTGAAGCCCGACTCGCCGGCGCCCGCCGTGGCGATCGTCGCGCGTTTGCCCGCGTTCGAGCTCTGGATCGCGTTCCTCTTCAGCATCGTGCCGCACGCTGCGGGACTGTTCGCGGGCGGCTACGGCCAGATCATCACCAATGCGCCGCTCGCGGTCATCGTCACGATCGTCGACGTCGTCGCGCTCGTCATCGCCTACCTGCAGTTCCGCGAGGATTCGCACGCGAAACGCGCGCCGCACTGGCTCGTGTGGGCGACGATCGCGGTCGGCGCCATCTGGCTCATCTACGCCGTGTTCGTCGGGGCGCTCCTCCTCCTCGGTCAGCTCTTCTGCATCAACCAGGACTGCCGCGGCCCCATCCGCTGAGCGGGGTCGAGCTCGTGCAGAGCTCGTGCGAGCCGTCCGCGCGGGTGCGCTCGAAGAAGAAGCGGACCGAGTCGCCCACGACCACGCTCTCTACGTAGCGGACGGTTCCCGGTCCACCCGCGGCGCCGATCGCCGGGCCTGACCCGATCCGCTCCCACGTCCGCAGATCTTTGCTTCGCGCCAGGCCGCAACGCTCCTCGTAGTTCTCGCTGATGTCCGAGGCTCCGTCGTAGAGCCCGATCCACTCGTCGCCCGATCGGAATGCTGTCGTCAGCCGAGCGGTGGCCTTGTCCCAGCCTTTCGGGGAAGCCGCGAAGATCTTTCCCTCCCACTTCCAGCGCAGGCCGTCGGCGCTCGTGGCAAGGCCCGTCTCGGACTTCACCGCGCCAGTCGACAGCGCGTCGCCGCTGCCATGGAGCTTTCGCTCGTCGCCGGACGGACGCTCGCCGTAGGAGATGAACATCCACCAGCGATCGCTGACTCTTCGGAGCCATGGGTCCTTGACCGCGACGGCTTTTGCCATGTCCGCGTCGAGCGCGAGACGGCGTGCAGCTGGATCGAACGAATCGGGACTGCCCGCTTCAATGACGTCGATGCGCCAACGTCCGTCGACGCCGTCGACGTAGCTCACGTAGAGCCGCCAGGTCCGACCATCACGCAGGATCGCGCATCGCTCGATGGAAGGGCTGCTGAAGTCTTCGCGCGTCGCGCGCCAGATCGTCTCGAAGCGCTCGCCATCTCCGCGCGCTATTCGGAGCCCGCCGCCCCGTGTCGGCCGTGGCCAGCGAACGCGATAGACGAGATAAACGGCGTCGCCGTCGCTGAAGGCTCCCGGAGCTCCGGCCCAGTGGCCCGGTCCGACACCGGGCGGGTGTTCGACGACGACGGCGGCTCCGAACTCCAAGGGCACGTTCACTCGCCGGCGAACTCTAGTCGAGCGGGAAGCAAGAGCTGACGTCACGGACCTTCATTCATTCACATCCATGTTCGAACGCATTTGAGACAAGTCGGGTACAGCTGACACCGCTTCGCCTGTCCGCAATCCCCTCCCGTCGCTACTCTCCCCGGGTCGTGCATTCTTCGATTCGCCTCGCCAGAGGCGGCGGCCTGGTCGCAGCAGTTCTGCTCCTTGCTATGGCCGCCCCGGCTGCCGGGATCCAGTCGTCCGGCAAGCTCGGCGCCGTCGACACGTGCCCCGTCGCAAATCAGACCGCGCCGACGCAGACGGTCTACCTGCCGAACATCACAAAGACTCTCGGCGGCCCGACGGGCTGGGTAACGCCCTTCATCGTCCAGAACACGGGCACCATTGGCACGACGCTCGAGGTCTCCTTCTACAAGTTCAGCGACGGGAGCTGCGTCGCGCGGCGGACCGTTTCAGTTCTCGCGCCCGGCACGAGCTTCGCCGACGTACCGAACAACGACCCCGACCTTCCCGGTGACGCCCAGTTCTCGGTGGTCGTCAAGAGCTTCGGGTCGACGATCGTCTCGGTGGTGAACGAGCAGGCCGGGACCGGCGCGCGCGCGGAAGCGCTCTCGTACAACGGCATCTCGAGCGGCGCGACGACGGTGTCGCTCCCGAACATCGTGCGGCGCTTCTTCGGATTCCACACGCCGTTCATCATCCAGAACCTCGGGACTGCGTCGACGACCGCGACCGCGACGTTCCGGCCCTTTGCGGGCGGCGCGAGCGTTCAGGTCGTGCGCACGATCGCACCCGGCCAATCGCAGTTCGTCGAGCCGAACGTCGAGTCCGTGCTCATCGATGGCACGCAGTACGCGGTCACGGTGACCGCGACACAACCGGTCGCGGTCGTCGTGAACACGCACAACGACGACGCCAGTGTCGAGAAGCCCGTCGCCTACGCGACGGACGGCATCGCCGCCGGAGCCGAGTCGATCTATGGCCCCTACGCCGCCAAGAATGCGAACGACGCGGGGTTCGCGGGGACGACGAGCACGATCGTCGTGCAGAACCTCGGATCCGCTGCCGCGACCCCGACGATCGCATTCCGGCAGCTCGGCGGCGGAACGCTCACGACCTTCACCGGACCGAGTGTCGCGAGCGCTGCCGCATGGGTCTTCGACCCGCGCTACCAAAACGGCGTCGCCGGCGGGACCCTCTGCGGTGCGGGGGCATCGCCCGGCTGCTTCGCGGATGGCGAATACTCGTTCTCGGTCTCAGCGTCCGGGGCCAATCTGACGGCGGCGGTGAACGTGATCAGCCCGAGCACGGCGATGGGGTACATCGCGCTCGCCCAGGCGAGTCAGAAGTTCTTCTTGCCCAACGTCACGCGCACCCTCGGCGGGACGATGGGCTGGACGACGCCGATCTTGCTGCAGAGCGTCACTGCGCGATCCGCGAGCGTCGAGTGGCGACGGTTCAGCGACGGCCAGCTGATGGTCACCCAAAACCTTTCGTTCGCGCTCGGGAGCGCGGTGCGGGTCGATCCGCGGACCGTGCCGGGTCTTACCGAGGACACGCAGTACGCAGTGACGATCACCGGAACCGATGGCACCGTCGCGGCCATCGTGAGTGAGCTCAATTTCCTGGGCGGCGACGGGGCGATGGCCTATGAGGGGTTCGCCGCACCGTAAGCGAATTGACATTCTGGACGAAGCCTGTTCGCCAGTAGGCCGAGCGGCCAATCTCGATTGACAGTCAATGTTTATGGGCCTATTACGGGTGCTCGACGACCAGTCACACAAACGTTGCTCGGCGGATCGAGGGGTCGTCTTCGGGGGGTGGATTTGGCCCAGGGCGAAAATTCCGTTCACCAACTCTTTTTTGAGAGCGTCCGACTAAGGATCCCTGCCAACAGCTCTCTGTAGTACGCCGAATCGCCATC
>Ga0209805_1000900_pt1 | contig 18272 bp, 20 predicted proteins | sample GraSoiAngelo_148_FD_185905 | JGI IMG/M metagenome (GOLD analysis project Ga0209805, IMG submission 185905) | Grasslands soil microbial communities from the Angelo Coastal Reserve, California, USA - 14_1009_09_20cm (SPAdes) (version 2) | ecosystem: Environmental > Terrestrial > Soil > Grasslands ... | reverse complement strand
CAGAGCGGCAGCGACGGCTTCTTGAGTTCGGAGAGCTGGCGGGACAGGTCGGCCTGGCCGGACGCCTTGAGCTCCCTGGCCATGGTGTTGCGGCGCGAGGTGAACTGGTCCAACGGTTGGCTCAGCAAGTCGGAAGTCAGGGCGTCGAGGTCCACCTCAGGTCGATACTACGCGGGCACCGTCGGATCCGATCTGCGTAGCATCTTGATGTGAGCCGGCGTCACACTCGCCCTGCACGGTTGATCGCGATTTTCGGTTCTGGAGAGACCAGCCCGGTGATGACGTCGATCCACCAGGAACTGATCGCGCGCGTGCGCGACCCGCAACTCGACGCCATCCTTCTTGATACGCCTTTCGGCTTCCAGCAGAACGCGGATGAGATCGCCGCCCGAACGATCAGTTATTTCCGCGATCACGTGGGGTGCGAGATCACGCTCGCCTCCTATCGGCACGGGGGACGGGCCACGGCGCTCGAGTTGGAGCAGTTCCTCAGCCGCCTCGGCGATGCGAATTATGTCTTCGCCGGGCCGGGAAGCCCAACCTACGCCCTTTGCCACTGGCGAGACAGTGCAATGCGGGAGCGGCTCACCGCAAAGGTCCGGCGGGGCGGGTGCATCGCCTTTGCCAGCGCCGCGGCGATTTCACTCGGCGCCTACGCCCTTCCCGTCTACGAGATCTACAAGGTCGGTGCCGATCCGTCGTGGGTCGAGGGACTCGACCTGCTCGGAGAGATCGGCGTTCGATGCGCCGTCATCCCCCACTACGACAACCGCGAGGGCGGAACCCACGACACGCGGTTCTGCTACATGGGTGAGACCCGGCTGCGCTTCCTCGAAGCGATGCTGCCCGAGGACGTCCTGATCCTGGGGGTTGATGAGTACACAGCCTGCATCATCGATGTCGACGCGCAAACCGTGACGGTGCGAGGCCGCGGAGGCGTCACGGTCCGACGGCGAGGAATCGAACGACGCTGGGAACGGACAAGCTTTGCCTTGAGCGAGTTGCCGCATCCTGCCCACGCGTCGGCGCCGGTTCCGGCTTCGGCCAGCCGCCCGTCCGAGCCCAACGGCATGGACAGCTCGCCAATGATCGAGCAGGCGCGCGGGTGGTTCGTCCAGGGCCGTGAAGCCCTAGATCGACGCGATATCGATGGAGTGGTGGCGGCCGTCCTCGAAACCGAGAGCCTGCTCAACGAATGGGCGGCGGACATCCCTTGCTCGGATGAGCGCGATCGGGCGCGGGCCGAGATGCGCAACCTGGTCGTGCGCCTCGGACACCTGGTACGTGGCGGCGGGCGCGATGAGCTGCGCGAGCACGTGGCGCCGCTGGTCGACGTCCTGCTCTCGCTCCGCGGCGAGGCCAGGCGTGAGCGGCGCTTCAAAGATGCCGATCGTCTACGGGCGATCCTGGCGCAGTGCGGCGTCGAAGTACAGGACACCCAGGCCGGGACGGCCTGGTCCATGGCGCGCGGCTAAGTACGCTACGACTCGTACCAAGCAGGCCGGGATCGGTCTCCCGGCCTGCAAGGTTGTCAGAGAAGCTCAGTCTCCCACTGGATCGCCGCCGCCGTTATCGGTTGGCCCAGGCATCGGGCTATCCGGACCCTGCACGCTTTTCCAGATCGCCTGGTTGAGGAGTTGTTCCGGTGTCTGGTCGGCGCCCAGTGAGACGATGTTGCCCATCACGGAGGCCATCGGGGCATTCGCCCCATTGAGCTGATTCATCGGCTGGTTGGGCAGCTGGGCAGTGTATGGCAACAGGTTTGGTCGCCCGGTAAAGGAATTGAGCATGGGGGTCGCCGCAGCGTCGAACTGAGTCAGCGGTCCGATGCCAACGATCAGCTCCATCGTGCGGAGCATGGCGACCGTGCTGTAGAAGGTTGAGTCGACCTGTCCCCTTTGGGTGTACGGACTGATCACCAGCGCCTCGGTGCGGTGTCCGTCCACATGATCCGGACCGTCCTGGGCATCGTCCTCGGTGACGAAGATCGCGGTGTCCTTCCAGAACTGCGAGTGGGATACGGTGTCGACCAGCAAGCCGAGGGCGTAGTCGTTATCGGCGACATAGGCCCTGGGGACCGGAGCGCCTGGAAAAGTCCCAGCAGTGTGGTCGTTCGGCAGCCGCACCAGCTCGACTGTCGGGAATGTACTGGGATTCGCCTGATAGGACGCAAACTCTCGCTGCCACTCGGTGATCCGAGCAGGCTTCGCCAGCGGGCTCGCCGGTGAGTCAGCCCAGGACAGGTTGTATCCCGGATAGTTTGGATCCGTACGGGTCGCGAGATTCGGCGCCGTGGGCTCGGCGGCGACTCCGGGTGGGACCGACCCAAAGACGGTCCAGAAGCCATAGTTCCGGAATGAAACGCCGGCGCCAGCCAGGCGATCCCAGAGGTAGGCGTCCTTGGGATTCTTGTTGGACGCGGTCGCATAGTTGCCGCCTTCGAAGTCGTAGGGCCGGTTGCGACCCGAATAGTTCTGCGGCCAGCTCTTCTGGTTGTATAGGTTGGCATTGGCTTCCGTCGACCAGCTCCAACCGTCGGCTGAGACCTCGGCACTGGCATAGAAGTTGTCGAGCAGGACGAAGCGTCGGGCCAGGGTCCGAGTGTTTGGAGCCGATTCATCGCCGAACAGGTTCAGGCTCGCGTCGCCGTTGCCCTTGCCCAGATTGCCAAACAACTGGTCATATGTCCGGTTCTCTTTGACGACGTAGATCACGTGCTTGATCGGCGAAGGCTCACCGACCCGGCGGGGGATGACGCCGCCGCCGCTGCCGTTCTCTCGCACCTGGTCACGCTCATCGAAGCCATTGTTTTTGATGACCTGCGCCGAGTATTTGTCCAGCTGATCACCACTGGGCACGCGGACGATCTGCAGCGTGCCGTGCATCATACTGCCGACGTATTGGTTGGGCGGACCGAAGGCGCCCTGAACATATTCGGGGTTCGGACCCGCCCCCAGGCCCTTGGCGTTTGCCACGTAGAGCGTCTGTCCATCAGGTGAGACATCGACAGCCGTCGGATACCAGGCGGTTGGAAGCATCCCGACGACCGGGCGAGGGCCGGTGAACCGGACTACGTCGACATCGTTGTTGCCGGCGTTCGCCACGTACAGCGTGTTGCCGTCGGGGGCCATGGCCAGCGCATTGGGATTACTCCCCTCCGGCGCGTTGGGATAAGGCGCAAGGTTGATCGTCTGGACAACGGTGTTGCTGGCGGTATCGATCACTGACAGCGTGTCGCTGTCTCCATTGGCGACGACGACCTGGTGGCGCGCCAGCTTGGGGTTGGTGGCCAGCGCGTTGGGATGCGTGCCAACCTGGATCTTGGCGAGCGCGGTCCGCGTCCGGGTGCTGATAGGCGTCACACTGTGCTCGCCCCAGTTGCTGACATAGGCTGTCGAGCCGTCAGCGGAAACTGTCACGCCATACGGCTGACATTGCGGCGCCGATGGGGGATATTGAACCGGGCTGCCTTGCTCGTCGCAGGCGCCGACGGCCACGCTCTCGACGGATGCCGTGGCAAGGTCAATCACAGCGAGAGCATCGCCGCGGTTTTCCGCCGCGTAGAGCGTTAGCCCATCCGAGGCGATGGCAAGTCCCATCGGGTAATTGGGAACGGCGATCGAGCCGCTCTCGGTGAGACGGCTGCCGTCGAAGCCGTAGGTGCGCACCTTATTGTTGCCTCCGGCGGAGGCAAAGGCGCGATCTCCGCGAGGACTCCAAACGACGCCAACGTTGATGGCTTCAGGTGCCGTGTAGGCGATGGTTTGGCGCACCGTGCCGGAAGCCGTATCAACAACCTTGATGGACTCGGTTGACTGGCCAGCGCTGCTGATCAGTAGGGTGTGTCCATCGGGGCTGAGCGCCTCGCCGTAAGGTCGATCCGCCCACCACGTGGCGTCGGCCAGGTCGATCTGCCGCCCGGCTGGTGTAACGAACCACCCATTGGGCGTAACCGAGCTTCCGTCGCCCTGCGGGCCGGCGGTAAGGATGTGCACGGCCATCGCTGTCGTTCCCCCGACTGCGAGCGAGGCCGCGGCCGCAAGCACAAGCACGCGTTTGGGCAAATGCAAGCCAACCATGGTCGTCCCTCCTTGTCCCCTGTCTCAAAGCCGATGGCTGCACTTCGAGGATACGCGCATGACGACGCAGCTTGGCGTCGCTGTGCTACAAGAGGTCAATGGAGGGGCTCGGCTCGTGAAGACCGTCGAACTGCGGCGTCACACGGCCAGCGACGGCGACCGGCTGACCCCCGAAGGTATTGCGGCCGCGGTTGAGATCGGAAGCCGGTTCGGGGCGCCCTATGATCTCTTGATTTCGTCCGGCGCCCAGCGCGCCACCCAGACGCTGGCCTGTTTCCTGGCGGGCTCGGGCCAGCGCTCGCCCGCTGGCGTGACCGTCGATGAGACGTTTCGTTCGACCGTCGAGGAGCGCTGGTTTTCCGTGGCCCAACAGTCGGGCGGCGGCGACATCGGCGCCTTTCAGAAGGCAGACAGTGCCCTCGTCGAGGAAGAAGCAAACCGCTTCGGCGGTGCGCTGCGCCGCGTTTTCGATTCGCTCGAAGACGGCGGCAGGGCGTTGATCGTCGGCCACTCACCCATGCATGAGGCAGCGGTCTATGGGCTCACCGGCCAGGTCATCGCCCCCATCGCCAAGGGAAGTGGGGTGCGCGTCATACAGCACGGACGCGATTTCCGCATCGAGCAACTGAGCTGATCGCAGCCGTGTCGATTGCGTTTCTCTAGGCCGATGCCTCTTCGATCTCGATCGAGCTTTCCCGCGCGGTTGCACCTTGCGGCTTCAGTACCGCGGCGGCGAGCACGATCGTAGCCGCGACCAGCGCCGCTCCTACGGCCCAGGCGAAGTGATAACCGCCGCTCAGCGCTGCGGCGGCGGTCTGGCCCTTCGCCATCAACTCACCGGTCCGGTCGGTCGACAGGGTCGCCAGCACCGCGAGCCCCAAGGCGCCCCCGATCTGAGCCGACGTGTTCAACAGGCCGGAGGCGAGCCCCGAGTCGCTGGGCGTCGCATCGGCCATGGCCAGGATCGCCAGCGCCGGAAAGGCGAGGCCGCCGCCGATGCCGAGCAGGAGAAGCGGCAGAGACCAATCACGGATGTAATCACTGTTCATTGGTCCCAGCGTAAGGAGGACCAGGGAGGCGGCGATCATCACCTGCCCGGTCAATAACACGGCGCGCGCACCGAACCGCATGATCAGCCGTGCGGACAGGCCGATCGAGAGCGCACCCATCGCCACGGCGACCGGCAGGAATGCGAGGCCAATCTGCAGCGGACGGTAGTGAAGCACCCGCTCGAGGTCGAGCGCGCCGAGGAAGAACATGCCGAACATACCGACCGTCATCAGCGCCTGGATGACGTTCGCCCCTGAGAGGTTGCGCGACCGAAACAGGCGAAGCGGAAGAATCGGATTTTGGGCGACCATCTGGCGCACGAGGAAGGCCACCAGCAGGCCGAGGGCAAGGGCGCCGAACCCAAGGGTATGGAAGGAGCCCAGGCCGTAATTGGCCGACTCGACGATCGTGTAAACGGCCAGCATCAAGCCCACCGTGACGAGGACGGCGCCGATGACGTCAGCGCCCTCGCGGAGACCGATTCCGGAATCCGTGTCGAGCAGACGAGTGGCCACCAGGGCGGTCGCGAGTCCGATCGGAAGGTTGACGAAGAAGATCCAGTGCCAGCTGATCGCCTGGGTGATGAGCCCGCCGGCCAGCAGACCGATCGATGCGCCCGCGGAAGCCACGAAGCTGAAAATGCCGATTGCCCGTGCCCGCTCGCCCGGCTCCGGGAACATGGTCACCACCATCCCCAGGATCACCGCCGAGCTGACCGCTCCGCCGATTCCCTGGACGAAGCGAGCCGCGATCAGCATCGGCTGGCTGAATGACAGCCCGCAAACCACCGACGCTACCGTGAACACGCCGAGCCCGAGCAGGAAGATGCGCTTCCTGCCGATCAAGTCGCCAAGCCGCCCGCCGAGCAGCAGGAGACCGCCATACGCGATCAGGTAGGCATTCACGACCCAGGCCAGACCGGCCTGCGAGAAGCCCAGGTCGCGCCGGATCGACGGCAGCGCGACGTTCACGATGGTCATGTCCACGACGATCATCAAAAAGCCGGCGCAGAGGACCATCAATGACAGCCAGCGCGAGCCGGTCGGTTCGGCGGACCTTGCGATCCGCAGTGCCTGGTTGGCGTGCTTTCCGCGAATACCCATCGCTGCCTCCTGAGGTTGTTCTTGCCTGTTTAGACCGGCCTCGGCCGAAATACTCATCGGTCGGCCCGGTGGCGGGACCACAGGCGGAACGGCGCATCGAGAAGCACCAACACGACCGCGGCGACCAGGACCCCAACGGCGATGTACCACGGCCAGGGGCCCATCAAACTAAGCAAGCTATCCTATTAATAGGATGCCGAAGACTCCTGAAGAGCAGACGGCCGAAACGACCTATTGCCAGAGCTGCGGCCACGACGTTCGCCCGCAGGCTACCCATACCGCCTCCATGATCGGGGGCACGGTGGTGACCATTGAACGTTGCCCGGGGTGCGAAGCCGTGCTGGAGGCCGACCGATGACCAGTCTTCCGCCTAGCGGTTGGAAAACAGGGGAATGTTGGCGCCGCTGAGGTAGTCCATCGGCTGATCCAGCAGCGTCACGATCAACTGCGCAACATCGGCGCCCTTGAGCCCGGGCTTTAGCTCGGGATTCGCCTGGCGTAACAGGTCGGTGTCCACCGCCCCGGGACTGAGGCACAGGGCGCTGATGCCATACTCGCGGCCTTCCAGCGCAATCGCCTCGGTGAGGCCGATGACGCCGTACTTGGACACGTTATAGGCGGCGAGACCAGGGAACTTCTCGGTGCCGTAGACCCCCGATAAGGAGGCCAGGTTGATGATGCGCCCGCCTCCGGCCGCTTGCATCGATCGGAACGCCGCGCGGCAGCAGTAAAACATGCCGGTGAGATTGGTGGCGAGCGTTTGTTGCCAGGTCTCCGGGGTGGTCTTACTGAACGGGACCTTCGTCAAGATCGCCGCCGCGCAGACCAGCGCCGTCGCGCCTCCAAGCTCATCGGCGATGCCGAATACCCGGTCGACGTCGCCAACCTGGCTCAGGTCGCCAGGCGCCGGCGTGGCCGTTCCGCCGGATGACCGGATTGCTCCGGCGAGTTGGGTCAGCGCCTCAGCGCTGCGCGCGGCGAGGACGACGTGCGCCCCCGCCCCCGCCATCGCCTCTGCCGTCGCTCGTCCGATGCCCCGACTGGCTCCGGTCACGACGGCAACCCGCCCGTGCAACCAGGGCTGCCGGTCAGGCATGTGATGCCGGCGCCCTTCGGCGCACCTGCTCATAGAGACGTTCGTGCGCATCGAGGCTGCGGTCGAGGCTCAGGTCTGTCTCCGCGTGCCGGCGGCAGGCCGACCGCCGGATCGACCCGATGCGCATCACCGCCTGGGCCGCGCCCTTGACGTCGCCAGGCGGTACCAGGAACCCGGTTTCCCCGTCGCTCACGACTTCACCCAGGGCACCACGGCGGAAGGCGATGACCGGGGTTCCCGTCGCCTGCGCCTCGGCGGCGGCCAGGCCGAAGGGCTCCTCCCATTTCGCCGGGTAAAGCACCGCGGCCGCGCGGGCCATGACTCCCCAGAGGATCTCACGCGGCACGCCTGAATGAACGGTGACTCCCGACACCCCACGGCTCGAATTGGCCACGGCGGCAGCATATTCGGGATCGTATGGATCGCCGTAAAGATCGAGAGGGACACCGGCCGCTCTCGCGATGTCGATCGCCTCAGCGGCGCCTTTCTCCGGACTGAGGCGCCCCGCGAACACGAGGCCCTGGCCGGCATGGTCGGACCAGGGAATCCTGTCCGTCGGGACGCCGTTGGGAAGGATCGTCGGGATTCCCCAGGCCCTGGCCTGCCAGGCCGAAACGGTCGCCACGGTCGGCGCCGGCCGGGCGTGCCGGACCTCGGCAATAGCGGCGCCTACGGCGATGTCTGGCGGCAGGTGAAGGGTGTGGATGACCGGTGGGCCGAGAGAGGTCGCCAATCGCACGGCCGGCGCATCGAAAGCGTGATTGTGAACAACGTCGTATGGCAGGGTGCGAATCGCCGCGTACACGGCGGCAAAGGCGGCCTCGGCGGGCCGGTTATCAAGCGAGGCGCTACCGTTGGCACGATAGAGCGAGCCCCCCAACCGATCCGAATCGACGCCGGTGTCAATCACTTTGACGCCGGGAATTTCGGAGCCGGTCGCCGCATAGACGTCCACGGCATGTCCCCGGTCCGTGAGCCCGGCGGCAAGGTCGGCGAGGAGGGCCTGCGAGCCGCCCGCCTGGGGTTCGCGAATCGGTGTCACCAGGGGCGCGACGAACGCGATCCTCAACCCGCCACCGCCTTCCAGGCGAGGTCGCGGGGCGGATTGGTGCCCACCGTTTCGTAGGCCACGAGACGGTCGCCGCTTCGGCGGATGTCCTCGACAGCATCGGGATAGAAGATCTGCGCCACCTCGACGGCCTCCTCCACGCTGTCGAACTCCAGCCGCATCCGACCGGGAAACGATTGATAGATGTAGCCTCGCGCCAGCAGCCATTCCACACCGTTGGGCCAGACGATGACGACGCGTCCGCCGATCAGGCAGACGCGCTCCATTTCCGCAAGCCCCACGTCACCGCCGTGCGCCGGATCTTGCGTGAACGCCGAGGCCGCCACGACGAGATCAGCGGATCGATTCGAAACGGGAAGATCGTCAAAGAATCCGTTGAGCACCCGCAGGCTCTGGCCGGAGGCGGCCAGCCTGGCGGTAAGCCTCTCGCGCAGCGGTGCGGCCGGCTCGATCGCGATCAGCTCGTCGCAGCGATCGACGAGCGCCTCAGTCAGGCGGCCGCTCCCAGCCCCCACTTCGACGATCCGGTGAACCCGTCGGGGTAGCCAGTCGATGACCGCGGGATGGATCCGTTCGGGCCGTATCAGGCGGTCATAGAGTTTCGGCTCGAGGCGGTATAGCAACTCCCAGGCGATCGCCGGATTCGTTTGCGGGTCTGGATCGCCGTTGCCCAGAAATCGGCGACGTTCCGCCTCGGTCAGACAGCTGAGGTCGCTGGTCGAATAGCGATGGTTGAAATCGACCGGCCGCGTCCGAGGGCTGTCGAGGTCATTCCGCATCCGAGCACTCGGCCCAGTTCTTCTCGGTTTCGTAGACCCGCACCGACTTGAGTGACCCGTCAGGCAAATGCGGAACAAGCCGCGCCCAGAAAGCTACAGCCAGATTTTCGGCTGTCGGAATCCGTTCCGTCAGCCAGGGAACGTCCGTGTTCAGGTTGCGGTGGTCGACGTCGGCGATCACTTCCCGACCGATCAAGTCGGACAGCCGCTTGAGGTCGATCAGATACCCGGTGGCCGGGTCGACGTCTCCCCGAACCACCACCTCGACGGCATAGTTGTGGCCGTGGAGGTTGACGCACTTGCCGAATAAGCGCCGATTCTCATCGTCAGACTTCGCAGGGTCCCACAGTTGATGGGCGGCGTTAAACCCTTCTCGTCTGCTGATGCGGATACGGGTCGGCCTTGTCATCCGGCGTCTTCGGCTGAGTCTAAAGCAAGCCCAGGCGCTGCTCCCGCGTTACACATGGCGCTAATGCGCGAGCGGCTCTCGGGGTGGCGGTCGGCGGTTGTCTTCGCGATCTACGCGATCGGCATCTCCTGGATCTGCTGGCTTCCGCTGGTTGCCGCCAACCACCAGATCGGGTCCGTGGGGGGGACAGCCACGCCGGCCTTGGTCGTGCTGGGCACATTCGGGCCCCTGCTCGCGGCCGTGGCGATGGTTTCCCGGACGTCGGGCCACACCGGGCTGCGCGAGTTTCTTGGCCAAGCGCTGCGCTGGCGCGTCGGCATTCAATGGTATGCGGCGGCCCTTATCGCGCCCATCGTGATTCAGACCACCATTCTCGGCATCCACGTCCTCAAGGGTGGCACCGTTCCCAACCTGTTCGATCCATCCCGGTGGCTGGCCACACCGCTGACCTTCATCCTCGTTCTCCTGATCGGCGGACCCTCGGGCGAAGAATTCGGATGGCGCGGATTTCTCCTACCGCGCGTGCAACCCGTCCTTGGCATGCTGAAGGCGTCGGTGGCGATCGGCGTCGTTTCAGCCGTCTGGCATCTCCCCCTCTTTCTCATCCCGATCACGGCGCAGAGCCATCTCCCATTTGGGCTGTTCGTGGTGCGCACGATCGCGCTCTCGATCATCTCGACCTGGCTCTACAACGGCAGCCGGAGGAGCCTGTTGCTCGTTCTCCTCTTTCACGCCTCGCTGAACACCTGGCCGAATTCGCTCTACGTCCTGGAGGCGGAAGGCGCGATTGGTCCCTATGTCAGCACGACGATCGTATACACGGGGTGGGCGATCCAGCTCATCCTGTTGGGGTTGCTGAGCGGCCGAGGTGATCGCCGCAAGCGCGTCGACGCCGCCTCGATGGCTGCCGCCTGATCGGGGCGCTGGCCGAAATCTGCCGGGCCGCGGCTCTTATGAGACTCATAAGCATTTGTCAGCCGCCGCTTATCTTCGAGCCTCAAGGTGTAAAGGTCAGCTCGTGCCCGAGGAGGTTGGAACCATGGTCGTGATGCCCGAGTCAGATCTCGAAAGCCTCGACGTCCTTTACATCGGCGACGATGACGCCCTGGCGGAGATGTACCGGCTGAAGCTCGAGCTCGATGGCTACTGGGTCCGCGTGGTAGATCTCGACAATGCGGTGGCAGAAGCCCGGGCACGCCGTCCCGACATCATTTTTCTGGAGCTACCGGCCGGCAGGCCTGACCGACTCGGCATCCTCGAGGACCTGCGCCACGTTGCTCGCCGCCCCGATCTTCCCGCCATCATCCTCACCGCATCCCGCGGGCAGGAGCTCAGGAACCAGGGCGCGACGTTATCCGCGACTGATTACATCGTCAGAATTTCGTCGCCCTAAGCTCGAAACAGAGACCTGCCTTGAACCTTTCTCGACAATCTGGTAGGTTCCCTGTGGACTTTTGGTGGCCGAACTCAGCAGCACTGGCCGGTTAATCGCCTTACGGAAGATAGGCGGCGAATTCCTCCGGCTTGGGCTGGTGGCCGTGGCCTACTGGCTGGCCGCCAAACTGAGCTTGAACCTGGCGCTGGTGCATGGTCAGGTTACGCCGATCTGGCCCCCGACCGGGATCGCCGTGGTGGCCATTCTGATCGTCGGCCGGAGGGCAACTGCAGCCATCGCCCTGGCAGCCTTTGTCGTCAACCTCCCAATTGGTCCCTCCCCACCGGGCGCCGCGGCGATCGCCGCTGGGAATACGCTCGCTCCCTTGCTTTCTGCAGAGCTCCTCCGCCGAGTCGGCTTCCACCTCGACATGGACCGGCTTTTTGATGCGATCGCCATCACGGTCGCGGCTCTAAGCGGCATGGCGGTCAGTGCCACCGTCGGCAGCCTGGTCCTCGTCCTATCCGGTGCGGTGCCGGGCGACAGCTTCTGGGGGACCTGGGCCGTTTGGTGGACGGGAGATGCGATGGGCGTGCTGCTGGTGACGCCCTTTCTCTTGAGCCTGTTGTCGCGACCCGCTTGGCCCCGCCTCACCTGGTCCCGGGTAGCGGAGCTCGGCGGCCTGCTGGCCGGAACCGCGATCGTGACCTACCTGCTTTTCCAGAGTGGGCTCAGGCTCGTGTACCTGGCGCTGCCGCTCGTCATGGCGACGGCCTGGCGCTTCCGCCAGCGAGGAGCAGCCCCCGCCGCGCTGATCGCCTCAACGGTGGCGATCTGGTCGGCCGTTCACGGAATCGGGCCTTTCGCTACGGAGAATCTATTCGAGAAAATGGTGACCCTCCAGGCCTTCAATATCAGCCTCGCGCTGGCGTCCTTCGTCCTCGTCGCCTTTGTCGAGACTCACGAACGAAAGGAAGAGCTATCGCGCCTTTACGCCGCCGAGCAGCTGGCCAACCAGGCGAAGAGCGCCTTCCTCAACCTGGCGGCTCATGAACTGCGCACGCCGATTTCGGTGCTCAATGGATACCTGTCGATGTTCGCCGACGGCTCGCTGGGAGATGATCCGGTGGCCCGGCGCCGATCGGTGGAGATTCTGATGGCTAAGACCCGGGAGCTAAAGAGTTTGGTAGACCAGCTGCTCGAGGCCTCGCGCCTCGACGGCACCGCTTCGCCAGAGCAGGAGAGCCTGATCGACCTGGGCGATGTGGTGCGGCAGGCGGTCGAGCGTGCGCGCGGACGGGCGGATCTGCTCGACGCCGAGATCGCGACCGGTCTGAGCGCTGAGCCGATCCGCGTCAAAGCCGACGCCCTCCAGCTGGGGCGTGTCCTGGACAACCTGATCAACAATGGGCTGACCTACACAATGCGCCCGCCTCGGCTGTCGATCGCAGTATCGACCGAGGACATGCGAGGGGTCGTGCGTGTGGCCGACAACGGTGTCGGGATCCCCGACGCCGAGCGTGGGCTGGTGTTCGAGCGGTTCCATCGGGGCCATGATCCGAACTTCAGCAACGTGCCCGGCACCGGCCTGGGCCTCTACATCAGCCGGCAGGTCGCCGAAAGGCACCACGGCCGCATCGTGATCGAACGCAGCGAGCCGGGGGCGGGGACGGTGTTCGCTCTGTCCCTTCCACTCGCTGGAGTCGAAACCCGGGTCGCCGCGGGTCCGAGTTCGCCGGCGGTACGCGAGCCCCATCTGATCCCGCGATAGGCCTGACCCCCACCCTGCCCTCCACGAGGAGGAGGGAGTTCCCTCCCCGGCCGCGGGGAGGGAATTTGGGGAAGGGCTAGGGGTTTCCGGCCGGCACTAACTGGGTTGTCACCACCAGGGTGAACTGATCCGCGAGCTGGTTGACGGTCGCCGCCAGCTCGCCGAGCGTCAGGTCCTCATGCTTCAAGGCGTGAAGGTCATGCCGGATGGAGGCCAGCATCTGGTTACCGAGCGGTGTGAAGTGCACCGGTCCATCCGTGGTGACCGTGACCTGGTTAGCATCGGCAAAGGTCGTGCAGCTGTCGCACTGATCGTTCCAGGCGATTGCCATGTTGGTGGGCGCGTCGATGGTCGGGTTGCTCGTGACCAGCACGGCCTGAAAAGCGATGGCAGAGGTCTGGCAGTCGGCGCAACTGGCATATGCCCACGCGATATTCGTATTCGTCACGACACCGGTGTCGTTGCGGCTGACCTTGATGGCAATGCGATAGACGGTCTTGCCATCGCGCGTGTTGATGGCCAGGGCCGCGTTGTCACCGCCCGCCTGGGCAGCGACCGGGACCCCGCTCGGCAGGGCGACCGCGACGAGGGCGGCCAGCGCGATCAGGAACTTCCTCATGGGCTCACCTCTGGACGGGCCGGCTTTTTCTGAAGCCGGCCCTGATTACCTTGGGAGACCCCGGCCTTAGGCCGGACGGCCCTCCGCAAAGTTCTTAAAGCGGGTCACATAGAGGTTGATGCGCTGCTCAACCCAGTTCGGGCCCAGCCCTTCCTTCTCCACCGCATCGGGGTTGTAGCGGAGCTGCATCCGAACTTTGGTGCCGTTGCCCGGTCCTGCCTCGAAATAGGACGTGCCGCTTTCCGCGTTCTGCAGCTCACTGGGAAGCTGGCCGGTCTTCACTTCCTCCGAGTCACCCCGCGGCATCCCCGGACCGCCCTTGCTGGTCCATTCCAGCCACTTCTTGTGCGCTTCCTCCGGTGGAATCCCGACTGTAACCGTGCTCTCTGCCGTGGTCATCGTGGTAGCCATATTCGACCTCCATGGTTGAGCTTTCGACTTGTCACCGCTACCGGACGCGCGATTGACTACACAACGATACTATCATATAATATGTCTCAAGTCTATGCGGAAAACATTACACAAGCTCATCCGGCTCAGGCGGCCGGCGGTCAACCTGATCGCCGACGTCAACGCGGTCGTGTCAACGGGTGAGCCCGGAGTCGTGAACGCCAGTCGCGTACGAAGCCGCAACCGGATCGTTCAGCGGAGCGGCCAGACCTGGACGGAATCGGAGACCGTAGACATGAACGAAAAGGAGGATCGTCATGACCAAGAGCCGTAAGGACATGGAGCCGACCGAAGGCCTCTCGAAGGAGGAACTGGAGGCTCAGCAGGGTGAGCAACTGCCCGACCGGGAGCAGATGTCCCTGATCAACGCCAACGTGGCCGCCCCCGTCAACGCGGCAGTCGCGCTGAACGTGCTGTCTGATTCGTCGACCGCCTATGCCAACGCCACGCAGACGAACGAGATCATCCAGCAGAACTAGTCGTCCAAAGGAGGTACGAGGATGACGGACAAGCGCAAAGACGTGAAGGCTTCCGAAGGTCTGTCGAACGAGGAGCTGGAGGGTCAGCAGGGCGAGCAGCTTCCTGATCGGGAGCAGATGTCCCTGATCAACGCGAACCTGGCCGTTCCGGTGAACGCCGCCGTAGCCGCGAACGTCCTTTCGGACGGCTCGATCGCCTACGCGGATGCCCAGCAGGCCAACCAGATCTCGCAGAGCAACCTGCCGCCGATGCCTGAATAGCCGGAGCCAGCGGCTCGTGCCGAGAAAAGGGGTGGTCGAACCGGCCGCCCCTTTCGCATTCTCTGGAGGGAAAAAGCTGAAAAGCGATCCTGAAGCGACCGACGCGACCGGCGCGACGGGTCGCGCCGTACCACCTCGGCTGGCCGAGGGGATGGAGCTGATCGGGGAATACCAGGGTTCTGGCTTCAAGGACCCTCCCTACCTCGCGCGCCGGGGTGATGGCCAGGTCCTGCAGTTACCCCGCCTGCTCTACCTCGTCGCCGCGAAAGCGGATGGCCGCCGGGATTACGACGAGATTGCCAGGGCGGTGAGCGATGATTTCGGACGCGGAGTCAGCGCCGATAACGTCCGGGTGCTCGCCGACAGCAAGCTGCGGCCCATCGGCGTCCTGGCCGCAGCCGACGGATCCAGCCCGAAGCTGCAACGCCCCAACCCGCTCCTTAGCCTGAATTTTCGGGCGGCGGTCGTGCCACCCGGGCTGGTGAATGCCATCACCACCATCTTCAAGCCGTTCTTCTGGCCGCTGGTGGTGGCAGCCGCCCTGGTCGGGTTCGTTGCCCTCGACGGCTGGCTGTTTTTCGTGCACGGGATCAGTCAAGGCATCCGGACCCTGCTGAACCAGCCTCTCTTCTTCCTGGTTCTGTTCGGGGTTGTGGTCGTCTCAGCCGCTCTTCACGAATGCGGGCATGCTACCGGCTGCCGCTACGGCGGGGCGCGTCCCGGAGTGATGGGTGTCGGGCTCTATCTCGTCTGGCCCGCCTTCTACACCGACGTCACCGATGCCTACCGGCTTGGCAAGGCGGGCCGGCTGCGAACCGACCTGGGCGGCGTCTACTTCAACGCCTTGATCATGCTGGCCACGCTCGGCATCTATCAGCTGACCCATCTGGAAGTCTTGATCTTCGTCATTCTGCTGCTGCAGTTCGAGATGCTGCACCAGTTCCTGCCCTTCCTCCGGCTCGACGGCTACTACGTCATCGCGGACCTCACCGGAGTGCCGGACATCTTCGCCCGGATCAAGCCGGTGCTGGTCAGCCTGCTTCCGGGGCGGCAGGCGGCTCGTCAGGTCGCGGAACTCAAGCCCTGGGTCCGGGTGGTGGTGACGCTATGGGTCTTCTTCACCGCCACCTTCCTCCTCTATGCCTACGGCATGATGCTGCTGCACCTTCCGGCCATCGCCAGCACCGCTGTCCTGTCGCTCCTGGCCCTGCTCGGTCGGACGGCTGCCGCGTTGCAGCAGGGCCAGATCGCCACCGGCGCGGTTGGGAGTATTCAGGTCCTCCTGCTCAGCCTTCCCACCATCGGGCTGGCGTTCATCGTGTTTGGTGTCATCCATCGCCTGGTGCGGCTGGCCTGGACACGAACTCGCGGCCAGCTTTGCGGTCATGGCGGCGGCGGCCAGCTTGCTCGCCCTCGCCTGGATCCCGCCCCAGGCGCAGTACCGCCCGATCCGCCCCGGCGATCGCGGCACGGTTCCCGAGAGCTTTACGAATGCCTCGACGGTGCTCGCTCCCGTGGTCGGCCCGATCGGCACGGGTCTCGCCAGGATCGTGGGGGGCCCGGCGGCGAGCCCGGCCCCGAGCAGCGCCGCGACGACCGCATCGCCAAGTTCGGCCGCGAGTCCGTCGCCGGAAGCGTCACCCTCCGAGACCGCTACACCAACGCCGACGCCGACCACCAGCCCGTGAGCGAGCGAGTCGAGGGCAGACGGCCGGAGCTAGGGCGGCGGAGCGGCGCGGCTGGTCACCGGATGAGGTGAGACGCCGCGTCTCCTGATGACGCGCTTCCCTGCGGCCTCCCCCAGGTCCGTCACATCCTGGCGCCGATGCCGAAGCTGCAGCAGCACCTCACGCGAGTGAATGATGGCCGCCTCCGTGCGCGTGAGCAACTGGTTGAACTGCTCGTAAGCCGGCCCCTGAAGGCGTCTGAGGGAATCGGCCTCATCACACGCCTGGCTGATCACCAGATTGAGACGATTTACCGCGTCCTGGCAGGCGGCCATCGCTGTGGCCCACTCCGCGGGCGTGGCGTCCGGGGAAATGTCGGCGTCCCTGACTAATGAGTACCAGCCCGCCAGGACGGCCAGTGGCGTGCGGAGCTCGTGGGCCAGGACGTGCGGCTCGCGAAGTAGCCGACGATGCATCGGACTCTAGTTCCCCTCCGGGCTCCAGTCTACCCGACCGGTCAGCTCAAGAAAGAGGCAAGTTGGTAGCTGTACGTATCGAAATGCAGCTTGAGGGCCTCGACAATCGTGAGGCCGTCGAAGGTCCGGACATCGTAGGGGCAGAGCATCACGACCGGCAACCGCCGCATCACCGGCCCCAGCTGTTGCTCGAGCGTCAAGAGCTCCTGAACGGAACCCAGGTTCTGGAGGCCGGTGACGGTTTCTCCCAGAAAGCGCACTGGTCCCGGATGGTCTCTCAAGGCGTTGGCCACGAGACGCTCGAACTCCGCGATCCACCCGGCAGTCGACTGACGGTGGGTCGACATGAACGTAAGCAAGCCGGTGCTGATGGCGGCGTCGACGTCAACTCTCTCGCCGCCGAGCGCTTTCAGGTAATGGTCGCGCAGGGGGGCCGTCACGTACATCAAACATGCCTGGCCGCTCAACAGGCCGTCGCGGAGAAACGGAAGCCCCACCCGGAGCCGGCCGGCATCGCTCGAGTAGAAGCTGACCAGGTGACTGCCCAGGCTGACCGCCATCCCCTGGATGACGATCGCACGTGGAACCCCAGGAGCAGACGCGGGTCCGCGCTGGCCCGGTTGCATGAACTGGAGCAGATCGGCCTCTCGAAAGCGGCGGGCGCGGCGGCGGCCAACCCGGCTGGCGGTCAGAATCCCGGCGTCAGCCCAGCGGCGAACCGAAGCCTCGCTCACGCGCAGGAACGTTGAGGCCTCCCTGGTCGTCAGTAATTTATCGCTCATAGCGCTCACTGCTGACTGCTATGATCAGCAATGTTGACCGCTGAATGCCTACTTTACTGCATAGATTAATTGGTTCGCGGTGCCTAGAGCCAACCGGATCGACGGCCTCACGCCACGAGAGGTGGAAGTGCTCAAACTGGTCGCCGCCAGCTTGATGAACCGGCAGATCGCGGAGCGGCTCGGCGTCAGTACCCGGACGGTGGACGCCCACCTGCGATCAATCTACGCGAAGCTGGGACTCAAATCGCGAAGCGCGGCGACCCGCTTCGCGGTTGAACACCACCTGGACTAGCCGCGGCCGGACGCGTCCTTACGCGGCTTTCTTCGGTTTGCGGGCGCGTGCCGGCTTGGAGGCCGTCGCCGGGCGGTCGCCGCGTTTGGGTGAGGCGGCCGGGGGTTTGGCTTCCAACTGCTCCAGCCCCCCGCTCAGCTTCTTGAGCCCGCTCTGGAGACCGCTGATCTGTTTGCGAAGGACGCCGGCGCCGCGGGTGCGGGCCCTGGTCAGCGCACGCGCGAGGGTCGCATCGACATGCCGTAACACGGATTCCACCCGATCAGCGCGCTTGGATCGGCTCACAATCGTGGAACGCGAACACCGTCGCTTGCTTGCGCTAAGGAAAACGGCTGGAGTTAAAGCCGGAGTGGCCGGGGCGGGGCGAAGACGGCCGTCGGATCCTCCTTCCAGACGGCGGGCTGGACGTCGATGTACAGCTCGATCTCATTGCCGTCCGGATCCTCGATATAGAGACTGTGGGTGACTGTGTGATCAGCGGTGCCGACGAGCCGCGCGCCAGCCGCGACCAGCTG
>Ga0209805_1000898_pt1 | contig 18307 bp, 20 predicted proteins | sample GraSoiAngelo_148_FD_185905 | JGI IMG/M metagenome (GOLD analysis project Ga0209805, IMG submission 185905) | Grasslands soil microbial communities from the Angelo Coastal Reserve, California, USA - 14_1009_09_20cm (SPAdes) (version 2) | ecosystem: Environmental > Terrestrial > Soil > Grasslands ... | reverse complement strand
TCGTCGTAGCGGCCGCGCTCCGTGCCGAGCGTGGTCCGCCGGGCCAGGATGACGTTCACCGCGAGGCGATGCAGCCAGGTGCCGAACGCCGCCTCCGCGCGAAACGTCGAGAGCTTGGTCCACGCCCGCACGAACACGTCCTGTGTGAGATCGTCCGCATGGTCCTCTCCGGTCATCCGCCTGGCGAGACTGTGGATGCGCGCAGCGTGGGTCCGGTACAACCGCTCGAACGCCCGTCCGTCCCCCGAGGCGGCGAGCGCCACGTCGGCTGTTTCCGCGTCCCGCGCCGTCTGGTCGAGATCCCTGCGCAGTGTCGCCACCCCGGGAGTGGTGAGCTCCATGTGCCCAATCTGATAGGGCTTAGGCCGAAAAGGTTGTAGGCATTAGGCAGACGGCTAGACGTCGAGACGGCTAGCGGGTTTCAGCGAGGAGGCTTGAGGAAGGCCTCCCTGTCGCTGCTCACTGATCGCCGCCCGACGTCTAGCCGTCTCGCCGTCTGCCTCGCCGTCTACACGCTGACACGCCTCAGGCTTCCCAGATTATCCGCCCGATTCTCATGCCTGTACCCATTGTCGATCCACGTGGGAATCCGCCGTGCCATCATGTACAGCAGGATGGCGATCTCGACTAGTACCACGACCACCAGGGTCAGGGTGGTGTGGGCCGCCACCCACAAGGCGAACGGGGTGGAGAGATTGAAGGCCACGTCGAGCGCCCACCCGAACACCTGCGCCAGCAGCCACGCGAGCGCGAAAAACGTGAGGAAAATGCCCCCGCGCACGACGCCCTGCAGCGCCGCGATCACGCGGTGGGAAGCCTTCGCCAGCCGCTCGAGTGGCGTGAGCTGCCGGGCGAAACGCAGTCGGACGTCGTCGCCGATCACCTCCAACTCGTCGATGCGCTCGCGCTCCCACGTCAGACCGAGCCGGGCGCAGGTGTCGGCAATCTGGTCGCGCAGCCGTGTCTCCACGCCCCACCCGACCAGCGCCTCGACCCTGGCTACGGCGTGTTTGCCGTCTACCGTGGCCGTCACCCGATACACGCCGTTCACGTTGCGACGGTTGGGCTCCACGGCATCCTTCAGCGCGAGCAGGTGACCGGCGTTCGTACGGTACAGGCGGGCGTAATGAAACTCGTCGAGGTGGCGCGGCTCGCCCACCCGCTCGCCGCCTTCGAGGCGGTGGAAGAAATAGTCGAGGATCAAGAGGGTCTCGCGCAGCGGCTCCGCGTATACGCGGTCCGGCGTGTCGCGCGGCGTGTGGATCTTGCCGCCGACCACGAGCGGCGATGCCTTGCCCGGGACCATCGCGACCAGCGCCGTCGCCGGAATGCGAAGCGGTGGCGTGTACCGCCGGCGCGCCAGCCTCGCGGCGAGGCGACGGAACGACCCCCGCAGCCGGACCCAGAGGCCGTTGTTCACTTCCAGGAACGAGACGTGGTCGGTCGTGCCTCCGGCGAGATAGTTGTTGTACTTGATGCCGTGCAGGTGAGCGCCTTCCTCGAGGAGGTCGTTGATGGAGTCGTAGTCCCCGAAGGGGATGAGCACGTGTAAGAAGTCGGCACCGAGAGTGCCGCGGGGGATGTAGAGCCGACCTTCGCCCACCGAGTCCACGGACACCACGCCGCGGATGCGGCGCAGCTCGTCCGGCGAGAGCGTCTTCACGTATTCGCGCGAGCCCGAGACGCCGAAGCGGTAGCCGGCGAGCGGCGCGAGGGCGATCGCGACGCCTGCGTAGAGCCAGTTCTGCTGGGTGATCGCCAAATTCGCGGCCTGGAGCCCGAGCGCCAGCAGGATCTGGGACGTGAGCCCGATCAGGCCGCATTCTTCGGAGCCGGCCAGGAAGTACGTGTGGGTCAGCGCCGGCCGCCGCGCGGCGCGGAGGTCGGCGATGAGATACTGCTTCAGGATCTCTTCGCCGGTCGTGTTGTCGTCGGCGCCGGGTCCGCGCCAGGTGTCGTAGTGGGCGACGAGCACGATCCGGTCGTCGCTCTCCCCCGGGACGGTGAAGGGGTAGTTCCAGCGGGTGGTGCGCACGGCCCACGCGGACAGGCGCTGTCGCTCGATCACGACGCGCTCTCCGAATTCCACGCGCAGCCGGGCGATGAACTGTTCGACCTGCCGCTCGTTCCCCTCGTTGCGCCGTTCCAGGGCGAGCTCTCGGCAGTCGCGGCGGATGTTCTCGAGAATCTCGGAGACGCGGGCGTCCACCGGCGCGTACCGGGCGTGCACGGCGTCGAGACCGGGTTCCATGATTCTTCAAAGAGAATCGACTAGATTGCGTGCCGCTATGAGCCTCCCTCCCAGCCTCTCCGCCCTCGCGGGCATTGGCCTGCTGCTCGGGCTGCGACACGCCTTTGAGCCGGACCACCTGGCGGCCGTTTCCACGCTGGCCACGCGCCAGGGGCGGCTGCTCGATGCCTGCCGGCTGGGCCTCGCCTGGGCCGTGGGGCACACCGTAAGCGTCGGGGCCGTGGTGGGCGCGATCATCCTGTTCGGGCTGCGCCTGCCGGACCGCTTCTCGCCCGCCGCTGATTTTGTCGTGGCCCTGTTGCTCATCGGCCTCGGTGGGTCGGTGATCGTGCGCTACGTCCGGGGACGGTGGCACCTGCACGCGCACTCCCACCCCGAGGGGGGCGAGACCCACCTCCATCTCCACACCCACGCCCACGAGGCCGCCCACCGGCACGCCCACCCCCGCGGCGACGCAGGGCGCTCGCTCGGGTTCGGCCTGCTGCATGGACTCGCCGGCAGCGCCGCGATCCTGGTCCTCCTCGTCGCGGCGGCGCCTACCCGTGGCGCCCAGCTCGCCTACTTCGTCGCCTTCGCCGCGGGCACCATGATCGGAATGCTGTGCGTGTCGTTCTCCCTCGCCGGGATCGTGCGGCTCGCGTCCGGGCGGGCCGCACGCTGGGCGACCGTGCTCCACCTCGGCTCGGCTCTCACTAGCGTGGCCGTGGGGTTCGGCCTGGCCGCGACTACCCTCGCGGGACTGTGACGCCTCGCGCTCGCTGGCTGGTGCTGCCGTTGCTGTTGGGCTGCCTCGACAGCTTCGCCCCCGCCGGCGCGGTCGAGTTCACGCCACCCAGCGTGTATGAAACGTGGTGGAGCGCCATCGAGGCGTGCGCCGGTCTCTGGGGCACGTTCGATCGCGTGGAGTGGTACGACGTGCCCGGCGTCGACTATCCCTGTCCCGCCTACGAGGGTCGGTGCGATGGGTGGTGGCAGCCCCCTCACTCGATCTACCTCGCACATCGCTGGCGCAATGACCGCCAGCTCGTGGAGCACGAGATGCTACATGACCTGCTGCAGCGCGGGGATCATCCACCGGCGTTTCAGGCCTGCGGCGTGTAGGTCCTGCCCCGCCACTCGATGCGCGCGGATCCGCGCCACGCGGACCGGATCATGATCCACGCCACGACACCCGCCCCGAGCGGATAGAGCAGCGCATACCAAAGCGGCGCACGCTCGGCCCAGTACACGGCGACCCAGATTCCAAGTGAGATCAGCGTCGTGACAGCCGCCCACCACCAGCCGAACACCCCCCACGCCAGCGGCGGCAGTATCCACAACAAGGCCGGCAGCCACATCAGATAGGGAGCGACTCGGCGTACCAGCGGGATGGGCGGAAACGCGAGCGGCACCCCGGTTGCGAGGTTCTTGGTCCATCCCTCCACGATTCCTGCCAGGCTCCGGTACATGCGCGTAGCCATGTACTGCTCACCGTGTGTCAGGAAGATGTCGAGATGGTGGCGCACGTACGCCTGGGCCAGTGCCAGGTCTTCCACCACGCTTTCGCGCACGGCTTCATGCGTTCCCACGGTCTCGTAGGCGGAGCGGGTCGTGAGGATGAACTGCCCGTTGGCAATGGCGTCCCACTCAACCCGCGTGCGGTTGATGCGTCGCAGGTCGCCGACCCGCGCCGCCAGCGCCACGAACACGTGCGGTTGCACCAGCCGCTCCCAGAAGGTCACCATTTCCTGGCGCGACACGACGCTCACGAGGGCGACGCGCTCGGCCGTGAGCGCACGCACCGCCCGGGGAATCAGCTCCCGGTGGTGCCGGGTGTCGGCATCGACGAACAGCAGCAGCTCTCCCTGCGCCTGGCGGTACCCCTGCACCAATGCCCACTGCTTCCCGAACCATCCGGGTGGCAGCTCGGCTCCCCGCACGAGCCGTACTGCCGCGAGCCGCTCGACGATCGCCGCTGTGCCGTCGGTCGAGCGGTCGTCCACTACAATCACCTCCAGCGGACGGTATGCCGTTGCGAGGATCGAGCGGATGCACGCCTCGATGTTCACGGCTTCGTTTCGCGCCGGGACGATCACGGAGACGAGTGCGCCGCTCGTCTGGGGCGGCCAGTCGGCGAGACGGGGACGGCGGGTAGCGTACCGATAGACGAGCAGCGCCAGGAACAAGGCGTACGCGGCGGGGATCCACCACGTCACTCGAGCCTGTCTCCTTCCACCGCGCCCACGACGGTCGCCGCGGTGAGCGTCCCGAAGACGTTGGTCATGGTGCGGAACATGTCGGGGACGCGATCGAATCCGAGCAGCAGCTGCAGGCCAGTGAGAGGGAGCCCGGTGGCGGCGAACGCCGGGACGAGGCTCACGATGCTCGCCGACGGCACGCTCGCCACCGTGAGCGAGGCGAGGAACACGGCGGCTCCCGCCTGGAACGTGCCGCCGAGCCCGAGCGGGATGTCGTACAGCCGGGCCACGAACAGCACCGCGGCCGCCTGGAACAACGCGCTCCCAGCCCGCCCGATGCTCGCGCCCAGCGGCAGCACGAAACTGGCCACCGTGCGCGAGAGCCGCAGGTCGCTCTCCGCGGCTTCGAGCATGACGGGAAGGGCGGTGAGCGACGATGTCGTCGAGAACGCCATGAGCAGGGAGGCACGGATGGCCTTCAAGTAGCGCCTTGCCCCGAGCCGCCCGACGAGCACGACCGCGGGGAGGTACACCACCGCGATGAACACGACGAGCCCGGCAATGACCGTCAGGATGAACACGGCCATGGTCTTCAGCAGGTCGAGGCCGAACTTTGCCACCGCGCCGGCAGCGATCGCGAAAATGCCGAGCGGCGCGAGCAGCAGCACCCAGCGCACGATGCGGATCAGCGCCTGCGTGGCCACGTCGGCGAGGTCGGTGAGCGTGTGACGCTGCTGGTCGGGCAGTGTGGCGGCGGCCACGGCAAAGATCGTGATGAAGACGATCAGAGGGAGGAGATTCCCGTCGACGGCGGCTCGCACCGGGTTCGACGGGATGAGCTCCACGATGAACCGGGCGCCGGTGGTTATCTGCTCCGCCGCGTGCCCGACTGCTCCGGAGTCGGCGGCGGCCACGTGCCGGAGCGCCGCCTGCTGGTCGGGCGTAATGGGCGCGAGAGGCAGGAACAGCGCCGACACGCCGAAGCCCACGACGATCGCCGCGAGCGTCGTACTCCAGAAGAAACCGAGCGTCCGGACGCCAAGCCGGCCCACGCGTCTCAGATCGCCCAGCCCCGCGATGCCGGCGAACAACGCCGTGGCCACGAGCGGGATCACGACCATAGACAGCAGGTTCGAGAACAGCGTGCCGAGCGGCCGCAGCCCCTGGGTCACGGCCAATAGCAGGGGCGACTGCGTCAGGACGGCGACGAGGCCCAGCCCGAGCCCGGCCCCGAGCCCGAGCGCCATCCAGACGTGGATTCCGATCGATCGCACGGTATTATTTCCGGGCACAATGATCAGCCCCGCCTCCACGCTCCGCAACGGCTAGCGGCTTGGCCACTCCCACGACGCAAACGTTCCGGCTCCCTCTCTCCCTCCCCGGTGCGGCCGGCGCCAGCGTGTCCGTCGCGGTCACGAGCGGGGGAGGCAACCGCCCCGTCGTCGTGCTGGAGGGCGCCTCGGCTGCACTGGTCGGGCGGTTGACGCGGGCGGGCTTTGCCAGCGTGACGTTCGAGGCGCACCCGTCCGGCGCGCTGGACGTGGTGCTCGACGCACTCGAGCGCGGTGTCCTGGGTCTCCACGCGCAGCGCTGCGGGCTGGTCGAGTGCGGGGACGACGGATCGATGGTCGTGAGGCGCATCGAAGCCGGGGCGCGACTCCCCGGCGTGACGGTGCGCGACGAGTTCCCCGATCGCGCCGCCGCCGCGGTGGTGCAATGGCTCACCCAGCACGTGGTATGATCACCCTGGGCGGGGTGCGCCAGGCACTGCGGGGCCATCACCCGCACCCAGCCGAAGCGGCTGGCGCCCGCCCCGCCGCGGTCTCTCTGGTGCTCGTCGAAGGTCCGAAAGGTGCCGAGCTCCTCTTGATCAAGCGTGCCGAGCGGGCCGGGGACCCGTGGTCGGGGCAGATCGCGCTTCCGGGCGGACGCCAGGATCCCGGCGACGCGGACCTGCTCGCGACCGCCGTGCGCGAGACGCGTGAAGAAACGGGCGTCGACCTCGCGACTGCCGAGCGGCTCGCTATCCTCGACGACCTCGCCCCGCGCACCGCGTCCCTCCCACCTGTGATCGTGCGGCCGTTCGTGTTCGCGTTGCCCCGTCGCCCTGCGCTCACGACCAACGCCGAGGTGCAGCGTGCTTTTTGGGTGCCACTCGCCCGGTTGTCGGAGCCCGACGTGCGATTCGACGTAACCCTCACGTTGAATGACGGCGCGCGGACATTCCCGGCCTATCGGCTCGGCGAGGACGTCATTTGGGGCATGACGGAGCGCATTCTGACGCCGTTTGTCCACACGGTCACAGACATCTAGCCGCTACGAATCCAGATATTTGCTTGACAATATTATCGAATTAGTATAGCCTAATCATGTCATCAAAACCGTTGTGCTGCCGCCTCATACCTGGCACGCGACACACGCGTTTCACGCGCCTTTCCGGCAGGGAGAATCGGCATGAACGCGCTCCTGAGAGACGCTAACCCACCCCTTACCCGCTCGGTCGAAGACTATCTCAAGGTGATCTACCATCTCTCGAACCAGGGAGGGTTCGCGGCGACCAGCGACATCGCCGCGATGCTCGACGTGGCGCCGCCCTCGGTGAGCGGGATGGTGAAGCGCCTGTCGGAGACCGGACTGATCGAGCACGTCCCGTATCGCGGCGTGCAGCTCACCGCGCAGGGCCGGCGCGCGGCGCTGAAGATGATCCGCCGGCACCGCATCCTCGAGCTGTATCTCACGCAGCATCTCGGGTACGACTGGGGTGGCGTGCACGCCGAGGCGGAGCAGTTGGAGCACGCCGTGTCGGACGAGCTGGTCGAGCGCATGGCGAGCGCCTTGGGGCATCCGCTCTACGATCCTCACGGCGATCCCATCCCCACGGCGGCGGGGGAGATCGAGGAAGCGGAGCTGGTGTCGCTCGCCGATGCACCCGTGGGCCTGAAACTCGAGCTGCGCCAGGTCGGCACACAGGAGTCCGCCCGGCTGCATTACCTGGCGGAGCAGGGCCTCACGCCCGGCGTGCTGCTCACGGTGAGCGAGCGCCAGCCGTTCAACGGGCCGACCACGATCGCCCTGGTGCCGTCCGGTGATCCGCGGGTCGTGGGACGCGAGTTGGCGCAGCTCTTGTGGTGCCGCGAGGTTCCGGTGGAGGGGTATGGCGCGGCCGCTCGCTAAGCCCGAAGCGGGGTGGCGGCGTCCGCGCCTCGCCCCGAGCCTGGCCGAGGCGTATCGCAGCGTTCCCGTCGATGCGCGCAACTGGTGGCGGCGGGCCCTCGCGTTCGCGGGCCCGGGCTATCTGGTCGCCGTGGGTTACATGGATCCGGGCAACTGGGCCACCGATCTGGCGGGCGGGTCGGCGTTCGGCTACACGCTGCTGAGCGTCATTCTCGTCTCGAATCTGATGGCGATCCTGCTGCAGGGACTCGCCGCCAAGCTGGGCATCGTGACGGGACGGGACCTGGCGCAGGCGTGCCGCGACCACTATTCCCGGCCTGCCACGCTGGCCCTGTGGCTCTTGTGCGAGGTGGCCATCGCGGCGTGCGACTTGGCGGAGGTGATCGGCTCCGCGATCGCGCTGAACCTGCTGTTCGGGATTCCGCTGCCGATCGGGATCGTCATCACGGCGCTCGACGTGCTGCTGGTCCTGTTGCTGCAGCACAGGGGGTTTCGTCTGCTCGAAGCATTGGTGATTGCGCTCATCGCCACCATCGCCGGATGCTTCCTGTTCGAGATCGTCATCGCGCGCCCCGAGCTCGGCGCCGTGGCGCACGGCTTCCTGCCGAACCTCGCGATCGTGCGCGATCCAGCCAAGCTGTACATCGCGATCGCCATCCTCGGTGCCACGGTCATGCCGCACAACCTCTACCTGCACTCGTCCATCGTGCAGACGCGCCAGTACGAGGAGTCGGCGGCGGGCAAGCGCATGGCTGTGCGCTACGCCTTTGTGGACTCCACCGTGGCCTTGAGCTTCGCGCTGTTCATCAATGCCGCCATCCTGGTCGTCGCCGCCGCGACGTTCCACCGTGCCGGCCGCATCGACGTGGCCGAGATCCAGCAGGCGTACCAGCTGCTCACGCCGCTGCTCGGCGTGACCGGCGCGAGCGCCGTATTCGCGTTCGCCCTGCTCGCCTCCGGGCAGAATTCGACCCTCACCGGCACGCTCGCGGGCCAGATCGTGATGGAAGGGTTCCTCAACATCCGGCTGCGGCCCTGGCTCCGGCGCCTCATCACGCGCTGCATCGCGATTGTGCCCGCCGCCCTGACCGCTATCTTTTTCGGGGAGAACGGAACGGCGCGACTCCTCATCCTCAGTCAGGTGATCCTCAGCCTGCAGCTCTCCTTCGCCGTCTTCCCCCTGGTGCAGTTCACTTCGGACCGGGCCAAGATGGGCGAGTTCGTGAACCCGGGGTGGCTCAAGACGCTCGCCTGGGGCGTGGCGGTCGTGATCGCGGCGCTCAACGCCTGGCTGCTGGTGCAGGCGTTCGGCGGCTGGCTGCGCTGATGTACCGGCGCATTCTCGTCCCACTCGAGCATTCCCCCGCCGACGAGACGATCCTCGCCCACGTGCGCGTGCTGGCCCAGCGTCTTGGCTCCGCGCTCGTCCTGATCCACGTGGCGGACGGCTGGGTGGCCCGCAACATCCGCGAGCTCGACCTGCGCGAATCGGAGGAGATGCGCGAGGACCGGGCGTACCTGGAGCAGCTGTGCGGCCGGCTCACAGCCGAGGGGTTCGACGCCGATGCGGTGCTCGCCGGAGGCGACCCCGCCACCGAGATCGCCGCCGCCGCCGAGCGGGAAGGGTGCGACCTGATCGCCATGGCCACCCACGGGCACCGCCTGCTGGAGGATGTGGTAAGAGGCAGCACCGCGACAGCGTTGCGACATACGACTAAGATCCCGATACTGATGGTTAGAGCAGAGAAGAAATAACGGCGTATCACGAAGACGTAGCACAAAAGGCGTCGCGCGGAGACGTCACGCATCAACGTCGTCGCGTGACGTCTTCGTGCAACGTCTTCGTGCTACGTCTTTATGTAGTTCTCGCTTGCTCGAGCGCCCGCAGAATCGCTCCCAGTCTTCGATCTCTTGCTTCGCGCAGCAAGTCGAGCTTGTTCTTGTAGGCCCGCTCGACGCTGTGAATCAGCGCGCGCTGCTGCTCCGGCTCGAGCCGCTGCCACGTGGCCAGCTGACCCCACCAGCTCTCGAAGCTCGCCAACAGCTGCTGCATGAACAGCGTGACACCGCCGTCCCCGGCGGCGAGATGATAGGTGAGGTGGGGACCGGCGGCGGCCCAGCCCAAGGCCGGACCGAGCGACACCGCCCGGTCGAGCTCGTCCACGTCGATCACGCCCTCGAGGACAAGATCGATACACTGTCGCCACACCGCGGCGGCAATCCGCCCCACGACGTAGCCCGGGACCGCTTTCTTGAGGAGAATCGGCATGCGGCCGAGCGAGCGGAGATAGTCCTGGGCGCGCGCCACGGTCGACTGGGTCGTGCGCGGCCCGGGCACCAGCTCGACCAGGGGAATCAGCTCCGGCGGATTGAGGGGATGGGCCACGAGGCAGCGATCCTGGCGGCGGCAGCGCGCGAAGATATCGCCGGGCGGGAGGCCGCTCGAGGAGCTGGTGAGCAGCGCGTCGTGTCCGGCCACCTGCTCGATCGACTCGAACAGCCGCTGCTTCGCCATCAGTTCTTCTGAGATCGCCTCGATCACCCAGTCCGCGTCTTTCACGCCCTGGAGCAGACTGCGGGCTTGCTCGAACTCCTGCAATCCCCGCTCGACGATTCCCTGGCTGGCGCGCTGCTGCTGCACCAGCGCCCGCGCCCGCTGCGGCACGTCGGCCGCGCCCCGCTCGAGCCCCTGCGCGCTGGCGTCGAACAGTGTCACCGGCCACCCCGCCGCCACGCACAGGGCGGCCCAGCCGCAGCCGATGTCCCCCGCGCCGATGACGGTGACCTTGCGCGGCAGCGCCGTCACACTTGCACCTCTTCGGACGCGATCGGGGTCGTGGCGGCGCGCGCCGCCCAGCGGAACACGCGCTCGGACAGGAGCCGGCGCACGGGCCCGAGCTCGACACGCATCGCGGCCTTCACCCGCGCGCCCTCCGGGTCGACGCGGGTGTGCCCGCGGTGCTCGGCGTCGTCCAGGTCCACCGTGAGCCGCTGGTCCTCGAACGTGAGGACCCCGGGATGCACCAGCTCGGCGATCGGGAGCACGTCGTTCACGATGCAGCCATCCAATCCTTCCTGGCGCTTGTGGAACTCCATGTAGAACCGGAGCGCGTCTTGGATCCACACCGCCTGCTCCGCACCGGAATGGGCGAGCCGCGTGACCTCATTGGGCGCGAGCACCAGCTGCCGTGTCACGTCGAGTCCCACCATCTCCGTCGGCAGCCCGGCGCGCAGCACGAGATCGAGCGCTTCGGGGTCGCACCACGCGTTGAACTCCGCGTAGCGCGTCGTGTTCCCCTGCGCGGCCACGGTGCCGACCATCGCGACGTGGCGCGCCACCTTGTCGCGGACCAGGGTCTCGTCGCGCCGCAGCGCCAGCGCCAGGCTCGTCACCGGGCCGAGCGTCACCAGGGTGACCGGCTCGGACTGTTCCGCGAGCAGGCGGTCGAGCGACTTGACGAAGTCGAGGATCACGCCGGCCGGCGGCAGCGCCGCGTAGCCGAGCCCCGATTCGCCGTGAGTGTCGCTCGCCACGGCGAGCGGCCGGGCGAGCGGGCGCCGCGCCCCCACGCCCAACGTCGTCCGCTTGCCCGCCCGCCGCACGATGGCGACGGCGTTGCGGTAGGCGTTCTCGACGACGGTGTTGCCGTACGACACCGAGATCCCGCGGACGTCGAGCTCCGGCGAGCCGAGCGCCAGGAGCAGGGCCAGCATGTCGTCGATGCCGGGGTCAGAATCGATAATGACGGGAAGCGGGACGGGGGACGGGGGAGGGGTACGATCGGTCACGACCTGAAGGCTAGGGAACGCCAACCTCCTTTGCAATAGTGGCGCGCAGATTCCGGAACTCCTCCTCCCCGCCGAAGCCGAAGATGCGCTCGACCACCCTGCCCTGCCGATCGAGCAGCAGCGAATAGGGAAGCCCCCGGTAGTGATACGTCTGCTTCATTCGTCCACCCCCCACCAGGATCGGGAACGGAGGCTGAAACTGGCGCACGAACGCGCGCATCTTGGCGGCGTCGACGTCGTCCGAGATGGCGACGATCGCGACGTCCTTGCGGTCGAACTCGCGATACAGCCCTGCCATGTGGGGAAACTCTTCGCGACAGGGGTCGCACCACGAGGCCCAGAAATTCACGAGCGTCACTGTCCCCCGGAATGCCGCCAGCGTGACGGTGTCGCCCCGGAGATCGGGCAGGGCGAAGGCCGGCGCGAACGGCTCGCGGCCACCGGCCGCCGGCGCGGCGGCGGCCAGGAGGGAGTCCCCGTCGAACAGGGCGAGCGCGCCGCTGCGATCGACCGCGACGGCGGCAACCCTCTCGCCGAGGTGCCGGGTGGCGACGATCGCCCCGGTTGCCGTGTCCACGACGTCCACGCGCAGCCTGGTCGCGCTCGAGTCGTCCGAGCCGAGGGCGTACAGCCGGCCGTCGGGCCCGAGCACGAGCGCGACGTTCACGAGCCTGCTCCGCACCCGCAACTCCGTGCTCCCCTTCGGGGACGGCAGGAACACCGGATCGGCCTCGGTTCCCGGTAGTCCCCGTTTCGCGCTCCAGCGCAGCCCGCCTCCCGGGCCGTACTTGCGAATCTCGTCGCGCACGAGCGGGGCGTAGTACACCGACCCGTCCGACGCCGCCGCGACCGCCCCGGCATTCACCAGGTAGCCGAGCAGCGGCAGCGCGGGCCGGCGGATGGTGGCGAGCCCGGCGATGGGGCGACCCAGCGTGTCGAGCACGCGGATGAGCGGAGCCGTATCCGGCTCGGGGTCGGCGAGCTGGGGGACGTAGTACGGGGAGCGCACCGCCACGACGCGGCCTCCGGCGGCGGCGTACAGCGAGGCGACGTCGGGGCTCTCCCACTCCCGCGCCGGCTGGCCCGCGGTGTCGAGCACCACGCCCTCGCCGGTGCGCTCGGTGATGAGCAGCTCGGTCGCACCGAGCGGCGCCACGGCCATGGGCGTCGCGAGGCGGGGGCTCGTGACCTGACGGACGACGTGCAGGCGTCCATCGAAGGCGACGACGCGGCTGTGGTCGGGGTCGGGGGCCCAGGAGAGGCCGTTGAGGGAAGCGGCCGGCGAGCGGCCGAGGAAGAGCAGGGTGAGTCCGCCGGGCGCCGGCGCGCGACAGCCGAGCGTGGCTGCCGCGAGCACGGCGCCCAGGGCGCGCCGCATCAGGTGGCTGGCGAGACGGTCTTGATCTCGATGGTGTGCAGCCCGCTCACCATGCGGTGCGTGCCCGTCACCTTCACTTTGCTTTCGGCATACTGCTCGAGCTTCGAGTTCTGCGGATCGCCGGGCTTGGCGCTCACCGGCAGGTAGATCGTGCCGTCGCTCGACAGGATGCCGAGCGGCACGCCGGCTTTGGCGCACGCCTGCGCGCAGGCTTTGTGAGCGGCGCCGGACGCGCCGTTGGTGGTGTGGCAGTTCAGGTCGACCACCGAGCCGGTGATCGTCATCTCGTTGCCCGCTGCGGCCTGGTGGCCCTGTGCCGCGAGCGGCAGCGCGCACAGGCCCAAGACGGCCGTCGTGGCGAGGATGCGCTTCAACATCGGTCCATCCTCCTCGTGGGTGTTGGTGTGAACGTCGGAGACTTCGTGTACCATACGTCCCGACCGGTAGTTCCGGATTGGCGTATATTGGGCGCCATGAGCGCGGCGTATCGCGAGCTACTGGAGCGGTTTGGCGCGGCGTGGGAGCGGGGCGACGTGGACGCGATCGCCGCCGTGTTCGCGCCCGACGCCGTGTTCCTCGGCTCGCCGTTTGGCGAGCGCAGCGCCGGCAGCGACGCGATCCGGGCGTACTGGAAGGACGTTCCCCTGAACCAGGCGGAGGTCACCTTCAAGGCCGGTGAGATCCACACGGCGGGGCCGTGGTTCGCCGCGGAGTTCCGCTGCACCTACCGGCGCCGCCGCACGGGCGAGTGGGTGGATACCCGCGGTGCCATCTTCTGCGAGACGAAAGACGACAAGATCACCGAAATGCGGATGTACTGGCACCGCTCCGCGTAGACCCTAGATACCCTGGCGCGCGCGGGCGTACTCGAGCGCCTGCTCCATGAGCTCCGCGCTGCGCAACCCCACCCGCATCGCCTGGGTGACGGCGTCTTCTTCTTCCATCCCCTGCTCCAGCATGAAATAAGGAATGAGGCCCGCCCCGACGCGATTGCCGCTGGCGCAATAGACGAACGCGGAGCGCTTGCCCGCGAGCTCGCGCACGGCGGCGACGAAGCTCGCGAACGTGGCATCGCTCACCGCGCCGTGCCCGATCGGGATGCTGCGATACTCGAGCCCTGCGGCGACCACCGCGTCGGGCGTGCGAAAGGGGCGCGGCTCCATCGCCTCGCGGATGTCGATCACCACCGCGCAGCCGGCGCGCTTGAGGGCCGCGAGATGCTCGAGCGCGGGCTGTCCACCCGTGACGATTCCCGGGATCGGCTCGCAGGCGTTGGGAACGCCGGCGATGGCGTCGAGCAGTTGGCTCATGGACCGGGCCGCGGCTAGCTTTCCACGCACAATCTATCTCATGTCGCCCGCTAAGGCGCAGTCCCGCCGTCCCTCGCTGCGCGTCCACTTGAAGCCGCACCACAAGCTGTGGCTCAACTGGGACGGTGCGTTCCTCATGGGACCGCGCTATCTGCGGTTTCTCGACGCTGTCGATCGCTCCGGGACCATCCGGGCGGCGGGCCGCGAAGTCGGCTGGAGCTACCGCACCTGCCTGAACCGCATCCGTGAAATGGAGCGCGTGCTCGGCGCCAAGGTGCTCGCCACCACACGCGGCGGCGCGCGCCGCGGCGGCGCCCGCCTCACCCCCGAAGCACGGCGCCTGGTGAAGCTGTTCGCCCGCTGGAAGCGCGAGGCGGTGCGCCTGAGCGACGTCGCATTCCGAAAGATCCTGCCCCGATAGGCACCATATTGCCTATCGGCTGAGCGCGCGCTAGCTTGCCCGCGTGCGCTCGGGCCCCATCGTCGCGGTCCTCACCGTCTGCGCGGCGCTGCGGCTGCCGGCGCAGGCGCCCGCGTCGCTCTCGACCACTCCAAGGCTGACCGGCTATTTCCAGCCCCGCTTCGAGACGCTCGGCGACACCGCGTCGTTCTTTCTACGGCGGGTGCGCTTCGCGGTGGAGGGAAACGTCACACCCTGGGCGTCCTATCGGGCGCAGATCGAGATGAGCACCAACGGCGTCGGCGCCGGTGCGGCCGCACCGCTCACCTTCTCCGCCACCGACGTCTTCATCAGGCTCGCGCACCGTGCGTGGGGCGCGACCGTGGGACAGTTCAAAGTGCCGTTTTCCCTCGAGTCGCTGCTCGGCGCCTCGGTGCTCGAGACCAGCGAGCGCTCCCGCATCGTCAATGCCGCCAAGCGCGACATCGGCGTGCAGGCCGACTGGACCCTCGCCGGCCGGCTGGCGCTCCAGGCCTCGGTGGTCGACGGCGAGGGGCCGAACCGCGCCGTCAATGCCGACAATCGCATGGCCTACTTCGCGCGCGCCGTGGTGACGCCCGTCAGGGGCCTGGACCTGGGCGGCGCATTCGAGGGCTACAGCGACTCGGCCGGCGCGAACGTCCAGGGCCTGTACCGGTCCGGTCGCTGGACGGCGCGGGCCGAGTATATCGACGAACACAATCGCCGCAGCCACGTGCATACCAGAGGGTGGTATGGCCTCGCGGGGTACTACGCGATCCCGCAGCGGGTGGAGCTGGTGGGGCGCTTCGAGCAGTTCGACCCGAGCGATCGCGTCGCCACCGATCGCTCCACCGGTTACCTGATCGGCCTGCAGTACTTCATGCGCGGCGACAACTTCAAGATCCTCGCCGACTATGAAGCGTTCCGGGAACAGGCGGTGCAGGTGAGCAACAACCGCGGCGTGGTGCAGATGCAGGTGCGGTGGTGAGATGAGGCGGCGGTCGCTGCTTCTCGCATTCACCTTCACCGCCCTTCACCGGCCTTCACCGCCCTCCACCGTCCAGTCCCTCGAAGTCATCCTTGCGACGACGACCTCCACCCGCGACGCCGGGCTGCTCGATTCGCTGCTGCCCCTGTTCGAGCGGCAGACCCGCTTCCACGTGAAGGTCATCGCCGTGGGCAGCGGCCAGGCGCTGGCCATGGGGCGCCGTGGCGACGCCGACGTGGTGCTCTCGCACGCGCCCGAGGCGGAGCGCGCGCTGGTCGACTCGGGCTACTTCGTGCGCCGCCGGCTCGTGATGCACAACGAGTTCCTGGTCGTGGGACCGGCGGCCGATCCCGCCGGTGTGCGCGGCCTGACCGACGCGATCGCCGCCTTCCGCCGCATCGCGGCGGCACACGCGGCGTTCGTGTCGCGCGGCGACCAATCCGGTACGCACCAGCGCGAGCAGCAGCTCTGGAAGCTGGCGGCGGGATCGGCCCCCCGGGACGGCTGGTACGTCGAGTCGGGCCAGGGAATGGGGGCGACGCTGCAGCTCGCCGACGAAAAGCGCGCCTACACCCTCACCGATCGGGCGACCTATCTCGCGTGGCGCGACAAGCTGCAGCTCGTGCCCATGGTCGAGGGCGATTCCCTGCTGTACAACGTCTACCACGTGCTCGAGCTCAACCCCAAGAACGCCGCGCGCGTGAACCTCGCCGCGGGCCGGGCACTGGCGGAGTTCTTCGTGGCGGCCGAGACGCAAGCGTTGATCGCGGGGTTCGGGAAAGCGCGCTTCGGCCAGAGCCTGTTCGTCCCCGATGCGGGGAAGCCCGACCGCTGGTAGACTGTCTCACGGGGAGACAGACATGTCTCCCTAGTGGGTCACCCCTTAACGCGCGGCTCCGAATGTGGTCCCATGGGAACCGGCATGCTTCTTGATCGCTTGCCAGGGATAAGGGTATATAGAGGATAGACCCATGCTGCTGCCATTGATGCTTTCGCTCGTCGGCTCCGCGCTCGCTCCCGCGAACGCGGCGTCCGCTCGAGTCGTGAGCGACGACCCGCCCATCAAAGTCTGGCTCAATCACGACAATTTCCAGCGCGGCGACAAGGGGCGCGTCAACGTCAGGCTGGGCGACGACGGCTACGTCGTCGTGCTGCGCGCCGACGCCGACGGCCGGGTGCGGGTGCTGTTCCCGCTCGACCCGGGTGACGACGCGTTCGTGCGCGGCGGCGAGACGATCGAGGTGCGCGGCCGCGGCGATCGCGAGGCGTTCTACATCGACGAGCGCGAAGGCTCTGGGCTGGTGGTCGCCGCCCGCTCCGCGACCCCGTTCAAGTTCGACGCGTTCGTGCGGGGCGATCATTGGGATTACAGGGTCCTCGACGTGCGGCAGTCGGGTGACGACAAAGAGGCGGCGCTGGTCGACATCGTGCAGCGCATGGCCCCGGACGGCCACTTCGACTACGACGCCGCGAGCTACGTCGTGACGGCCCAGCGGGCCTACCGCGATTACTACCCGTCGTACTACTCCGTGGGCTTCGGCTGGGGCTGGCCGTACCGCTACGACTACTTCGGCTCCTGCTACGACGCATTCTTCTACGACCCGTTCTATTGCGGCTCGTACTATAGTCCGTTCTACGATCCGTTCTTCTTCGGTGGCTTCGGTTTCGGCTACCGGCGGCCCTTCGTGTACCGGCCGTACATCTACTACACGGGCGGCGCCCACTTCTACAACCCGCCGCACAACCTGTTCGTGAATCGGTTGCGGCCCGGCGTCGGGTCCGGCCTGTATTTCAAGGATCGGCTCGGGACCAATGTGAACACGGGCGGGATTGGAGTGCGGTCGCGCAGTCCGCTCACGTTCGTGTCGCGCTCGGACCAGGGCGCCGTTCCGGTGCGCCCGGCGACGTTCCCCGTACGCGAGCGGCCCGATAACTCGAATCACGCCAATCGGCCTGACGTGAGAAATCGGCCGGACCATCCGGATCATCCCGATCGGCCCGATGTCAGGACCGGGCCGGACCGTCCCGATCGCGGGGCCGACCAGCCTCGCGCGCGCGAGCCCGAGCGGCGTGAGCCGTCCCGTGGCAACGACCGGCCCGCGGTTGAGCGGCCGCGCGACTCTGGTGGGCGTGACCGTGGCTCGTCCCCGCCGCCGAGCCGTGGTGGTGGCGGCAGCGTCAGTCGGGGTGGCGGTGGCGGTGGTGGTGGCGGTGGCAATCGAGGTGGCGGAGGTGGGGGCGGGGGCGGTCGCCGGCGGCCGTAGATAAGTCGATCAGGTTTCTTAGCAGGGGCGCAGCATGCTGCGCCCCTGTTTTTTTGGATGCACATTCCCCCGCCATGACGGACCTGAAACGATCGCTGCGGTTGGTGGACGGACTCGCGATGGTCGTCGGGATCATGGTGGGCTCGGGGATCTTCCGCACGCCCGGTCTGGTGGCGGCGCAGCTCGGCCGCCCTTGGCTCACCTTCGTCGCCTGGGTGGCGGGCGGCGCGCTGGCGCTCGTCGGCGCGCTCTGCTTCGCCGAGCTCGCGACGCGGCACCCCGCGGCAGGCGGGAAGTACGTGTACGTGCGTGAGGCGTTCGGCCCGCGTGCCGGGTTCGTCGTGGGCTGGGTCGAGGGACTCGCGATCTATCCCGCCGCAATCGCGGGCATTGCCGTAGTGGCCGGAGAGTACATCGGGCGCCTCGCCCGGCTCGAGCCGGGCCACACGAGCTGGGTCGGGGCGGGGCTGGCGGCGCTCTTCACCGGGATCAATCTCGCCGGGGTCGCGTCGGGGCGCTGGGTGCAGAACGTCGCGACCGGGGCGAAGCTGCTGG
>Ga0209805_1000896_pt1 | contig 18315 bp, 15 predicted proteins | sample GraSoiAngelo_148_FD_185905 | JGI IMG/M metagenome (GOLD analysis project Ga0209805, IMG submission 185905) | Grasslands soil microbial communities from the Angelo Coastal Reserve, California, USA - 14_1009_09_20cm (SPAdes) (version 2) | ecosystem: Environmental > Terrestrial > Soil > Grasslands ... | reverse complement strand
AGTCCCGAACAGAGAGAACAGAACAAGCTCCCGAACATCGCGAAGAGAGACCACGGGAAGAGAGGCCACGTGTAGAGAGGCCTCGGGGCCAGATTCCTCCAGATACCGTCTTTATCGGCAAGAAGCCGTTGATGGCGTATGCTACTGCTGTTATGATGCATTTCAACAGCGGCCAGAACACTCTAACCGTCAAGGCTCGGGGACAGTCGATTAGCCATGCGGTGGATGTGGTGGAGGTTGTCCGGCGCAGGTTCTTCCAGGGAAAACTCACCATCAAAGAAGTCCGGATCGCCAGCGAAGTCCTCGGAGAAGAAGGAGACACACGAAACGTCTCGACGATCGAGATTGTCCTAGAGAAGGCAGCATAGCAAACCCGTTTCTGAAACGTTCTATTAGCAATCAGGGAACTGTAGTATCACAGGCAGTTCTGCGTCACGGGATTGGCCTCCATACCTTGTTTTTCTAGATGCTCTATTGCTAGCCGGATCTTAACAGGGTCCTATCAACAACCCGTTCGCATCTCTCTACTGTCGAGCAGATTTTATCATTAACTTCGACCCTCAGGCGTTTTCTAGGCGATTTCCTTGGCACCCTCAGGGTCGTCAGCAGCGGTCGCCTCAGCAGACTCCCCGTATCGCGCCTTGTCCGCATCCTCCGCCTTCCTCTCCCTTGGCTTGCGAAAGACTATTGTCTGATAATTCCTGGAAGCGCTCTGACGCTGTCTCTCCTCCTCTGATTCTTCCATCCTCTTCTGTAGAGCCTCAAGCTCAATCGTCATAGCCTCGAGACTGAAATTCTTCAAAATCTGATCCTTATACCAGATCAACTGACCAGCCAGCTTAGTCCACCTGACACGCTGCGCATTAGGAGTATACTGCGACTTTGCATACTTGTGAGAAGTCTGAATTAGATCCTGAACCGTCTCAATCATGACCTTCCGCTCAGACTGCCGCCAAGCATCGATACTCTTCCTAACCCCGTCACCAACCTCATCCTCATCCATTGTAACCTGGATAGTCCTACGAGCTAGTCGGATATGTCCAAGAGAGCAGAACGAAAAGCTGCCTTGGGAGCGATCTCACCCGCCATCTATTCGGGTAATTGTATTGATGGTGGTCGTCACATCAATTATCTCGCCGATTTGGCTGAAACGAGTCGCGACATCGCCGGGGAGCGCCGCACACTTTCCTTCAAGAGAAACGCCCTCATCTCCTGCGACAGTCTACCCGGAATAGGTACATGACTCTCGAAATATCACCCACCTGAAATCCGGTCACGAACTCGGAAGGTCCGACGCAGGTCGCTTTCTTGCGAACTCTACGTCACAATTTAGAAGCTAGGAGCTGCGTTGAGACGATTCAAGACGACTACGGCTTACTTTTCAATAGTGACAGCTTATCCTCGAGGTATTTCTTGACAAGCGCGAAATTCTCCTGATCTTTGCTCGCTATCTTGTCGTTGTCCCCCATCAGACGAATCCAACGATCAATCGTGTGATCTAGCTCAGAGCCTCGATGAACCCTCTGGACCCTGGAGTAGAGAGACGTGAAGAAGCCCTTGAAGGCACCGATTGATCCAGTGACCGCGGATCCCAGATGTTGGTAGAACCGTGTTCCGATTAGTATATTGATGGCGAACATGGCTATCGCAGCTTCAAGGACGTTCTGGATCATTCCGAGCGAAAAAGTGCTTGATGACGAACCTGTCACCGCGGTCGACCGCGTAATGATGCCCGTAACTCCAAAAAGAACTACGTATAGAACAGCGAGAAAGATCTGGGACCCGTACGATCCGAGTTCGAAAATGTCGAAGAGTAGGTAGCCTATCATGATGAAGAGTATTCCGAACAATACCACGCTCGAGTCCACGTAATAGAGAGCCGCCGCAACGAACAAACACGATGTGCCAGCCAGACTTGGAAGGAAGTCAAGTCGGTGACGAATCGTCAACACAGGCTTCCGGGACCAGAGTGCCGAGAAGCTGACAAAGGCCAAGGCCACAAGGACCCCGAAGTCTGTGATTCTGACGAGGAAGTCTGCGTTGAAGAGTGAGAGGACCATCATGAAGATAAGCGAAAAGAGCCATGAGCTACGACCAATGGACTTGGGAAAGAATCCGTCGGAGCTGAGGGCTCGGAGATGGCGTGTTGATGATAGGAATGAGGGAACGAACGTCGTCAGTGAGGCGATGATGAATGCGATGCCCATCAGCAGACCGTTGACAGGTCCGAAGAGCGACTGAGCCAGGAAAATCGCTGGAACACTTGCTCCTGATAGAGCTGAGGCGTTTGGAACGGCAACGTAGACGCCTATTGCATAGACTATGTTGATGACGGTGGCTACTACTACAGACCCGAGCATTGCTTTCTGGGCGAAATTCACCCGGTCCAAGTCTCGGAAACGCTTGAAGAAAGAAAGTATTGGAATGTTGGACTTGGGAGCAAGATCAGATGACATTGCCTGTATCTCTTGGAACCCGAAGAAGAGGAGGAAGAGAAACGCGGTATTCGCGACGAGAGCGAAAGCGATCGTTGAGATTTCTCCTGTTGGTAGAGTGAAGATTGATGTGAGAGGCTTAGTACCCGCCTGCACTAGTATAGCGGATTCGAAAAGAAGGATAGCACACAGCAGGATTGTGAGACCAATCTGTAGGCCAGCGATGGCTCCAGCGTAGCGTTTTTCGAAGAAGGCGTTGACGACGAACCATGCGACGAGCAACCCTATCAATGACAAGGCAACGACCTCGCTCTTCGCACCGGATCCCAGGAAAGACTGGAGAGTAGTTGCAAGGTCGAACCGTGAATAGTTTACGAAGATGATAACAGAATAGGCCGCGAGCGCGGTATTCCCGATCCAGAGGCCAAACCTTGCGATGAAATATCGTAGACTGGACCGTCCGCAAGCATTTCGTGTGAAAGCGGGTCCCCCCACGCATTCTCGCCCTTTGTCGGACCATTCCCTATACATGCGACCGTACAGACGCGCGACGAGTATCGATATGCTCGCGGCGATCAGCAGGGAAGCTATGCTGATGAAACCGTACTGGACAACGTTGAGTGGAATCAGAACAAACAGTGGAGACCCTAGCGTAGCTCCCAGGCCGAGGGAGAGGGCGGCGAAGAAGCCGTACTGATGCCCGTCCTTCTTGGTCAGTCTGGGCATTCGTAGAAACATGCTGGACGGGACTCGTATTCGGATGCTTCTAGTCACGCTGTGAGCCAGCGTCACCCCTCCAGCCAGGATGCTCAGCGACAGAATTAGCTCGTAGAATATCAAGAACTGTCCGGTACTCGTTCCGCTGCTGGCTTCGAAGACGGAGACTATGAGGAAGAGGCTGAGAAGCACTAGAGCTAGTCCGAAGAGCAGAGAGACGAATCTGATGGAGACTCTAAAGTCGCTCAGCCAGGACCGCTGGCTCAATGTTTCGCAGCCGGCTCCTGAAGCTCGATCCCGGCTATCCTCAAGTAGAACGCTGCCGACCTCAAATGATTGAACGCGTCAGTGATGAATGCGATGCCTGTCAGAAACAGCAGTCCCTCCAACACAAAGGCTGCATTGTTTCCTCCCGGAGACTGCGCCAATGAAGCGAATTCTTGGAGAATCTGCGGGACGCTAATGTTCAGGACCGATGGTGAGATGACGCTGATCCCTAGGACCAGTAGAAACGCGGAGATTACTAGTTGAAAGATTGAGACGACGAAGTTGAGTATGGATGAGCTCGCGTAGAAGGGACGCTGTATCAGGTTGACAAACTTCCTGATATCCTCGTCAGGCGAGTTGATGAAGTGGTCTCGTATCTGCTCGTAGAGCCCGTACTCGGTCTTGGAGTCGCCAACAAACCGCTTGATGTCGGCGTTTAGCTGATCGACCTCAACGCCAGTCGACATGTAGCTTCCTCCTCAGGAAAAACTAGAACGGGTATAATATTCGAGTGGAACCCTACCAGCGCAACTCAATCCTAGCGAATGGAGATTTCTTATAGATTAGAAGAATATCTCAGCATTACTGCAATACTCCAAACTGTTCAGAGCTGAACCGTATAAACAGGGAGCGCGCATCGAACCTTCTTGATTCCGGGTCGAACGTTCGTAACGTGAAGGATGGGACGAAGATGTCTATGCGTAGCACGACGCAAAATGAAAAGTCGCACCATTATTTTGCGAAATGGATAACGATCTCCGTTATCGTAGGAGTAGTGTGCGGGCTAAGGGCCCTCGCGCTTCTAGAAGCCATCCGAATCATAACACAGCTGACTCTTACCGGCATCGCCGGCTATTTCTCCGCCGCTCGCTGGAGGCGAAGGAGGGACCTCTGGTCTTGTTCTGCCCACTGTCCGGTACTTCATTCCGATCGTGATGGCCCTTGAAGGCTTGGCGGGGGGGATCTACTGACCTACCCAGTTTGTATGTGTTTCTGACTATTGCTTGGTCCCAGAGCATGACAGTTTCGGGAGGAAGAAGTGGAGTGCTTTACCATATGTGGTTGGTGGAGCTCCGCAGTCTCGGAAGCTCGAACTGATCTTAACGACGGTCTGAAAGTCCTCGGGGGCAAGGCTGTAGAGGACCCTACCTTGAAGACGTTGCAGGTCGGTCAGATTCTTTCTCAGCCAAGTAGCGCAGATCCTTCTCAATGCCGTCTTCCCGCCTTTGAAACGGAAGGCCTTCCATTTACCCAAGAATTCTACAGCGTCATCGAGCCTAGCTACGGGAGATTTGCTTCTCCGTTCCCATACGAGTCTCGACCAGACCCCGTGTGTGCCGGCGTCATGATAGGTGTGCTTCTCGGCTGCCTCCCTAAGTTGCTTCAGTTCGAAGTGATTAGGCATCTGGAAGCTCTATGTCCCATGTTTCGTCTACCAAGTCGCAGCCGAAGGCATGATGTGGCTTCGACTCTCTTACTCCGTCAGAGTTACAGGATGTTGAGGGAATCTGCGACAAGAAGGACTGAAAGAGATTTCTGTTGGTCTCTGTGCCATGCATTTTCTCAGAAACTTTAACAAGACGCAGTCAGACAGCTTGAAGCACCCGTCCAATAGGCGGTTTTGGTGTCGAACTTGGTTCGTGGTCCTCGCGACTTATACGCTCACGGGCAGGTAACAGAGCGTAGGACGCCCGGGAGACCTGTCCCGAAGGTCGTTCGTATCCCACCGCCTCAACTCTTTCGTTGCCCACGCTGCTCTGCAATGAGTTTTCAAGTGTTATTCCATGAAAGGGATGTAGCGGGATTCTGCGCGGAGTGCAATTTGCGGCTACGCACTGATAAGACGATTGGGAGGAGGACTCCGGAATATTATGCTGAATTTACTCGTCAAGTCGAAGCTAGTTACCCTGATCGAATTCAGAGGATTTTCTTGAAGGCGAATTCCGTGTCAGAAGCAAGAAGGGTCTACCCGGTGGTTCGTCGACTTGGATACAGAACGAAACAGAGCAGTCCGATGCTTCACGCTCGTCTAGTAATGGTTGAGACAACACGCGACCAGGCGGTGGCCTTGATTGAGAAGTTGAGAGAGCAGGGAATGCAAGTTGCACTGCAAGACGACCTTCATTCTCCCCCACCCTAGACATGGTTTGCCAACGATCGGCAGGCTCCAATTGGTGGTTTCGTAAACCATTCTTTATGCCGAGCGAAGTTCTCGCCGCGCCCATGTTCGCCCTGGCATCATTTCACTCGCATTCTACAAACGAAGGCCGAGCCGGCTCCAAGTCATTCTGGGTTTGGTCGCCACAATTGTGCTGTCGGCGCTGCTCGGATATATCTCACCAGGCGGTCCGCTCGGCCAACTAGGCTCCGTCATACTGGCGGTAGTCGGAGGCGTGATCCTTTATGTTGTGATCTTGGCAGTCCTCCTTTATTGGTACCAACCGAGGCACGCCAAGCCGCGTACGCAGACACCGCCGGCACCTACCCTTGAATTGGGAACTCCGCAAGAATCTTTTCGATGTGACACGATCTGCGTAATCGCGCAACAGGCCATCCCGCGAGCCCACCCGCATGATCCTTATTCAACCGCGGGAACACTAGACAAACAATAGTCTCGAGAAGATTCGATCCGTTTAGTCAGCGAATACTCTGGCATGCGGAAAAACTAAGTGGGCGCAGGGCCGAAATTCAAGCTCTGGTTTGTCTACCTTAGTCGTTCTATCTCTTGTTGCTCTTTCACTATTATCCTCGCCAATTGTTCAGTCGATAACTTCGTCGGATTCGACGCCTTGGCGAATGTTTCACTAGAACTCCCAACACACCGGGTTATCCCCGTTCCTGGGTCCTGCAGTCCCGTTTTTGGCGCGGAAGTTCCAGACTAGTGGCCGGGTCGATTCTCCACCGGCCCTTGGCCTTGGTAGAATCTACTTGACAAGCGAGGATAGGAACGTCTATGCGTTGAACCCGGAGGCAGTCTTGCAATGGAAGTTCCGGACCGGTGGCCCGCTTAGAACAACTCGTTCGAAGCTCATTCTGGGCCCCCTGTTTGACTTGACGATTGAGACCGTTTAGGAGAGTCGGGAGGATTTGAAAAGGTCCAGAGGATGGTGAGATAGATGGATCTTTCTATATCGCCAGCTATCCGCCTGAACAATTTGCGGAGCAATCTTCATATCAACGATTTCTTTCGGCTAGACTCGTGATCTTTTCAATTTTCACTGGGATAATGGGTCGAAAGAAAGTTTTCACGATACTCATTGCGTTTTTGATGATCGGGTCCAGCCTCTTGATCTTCAGCCCAGAAGTCAGGGCGGGTAGCCAGATCTCTCACAAAGTCATCATTATCAACAAAGACTCTGACTTCAACGCAACCAACGGCGTGACGGGAGGAAGCGGCACAGCATCGGACCCGTACGTCATTTCGGGATGGAGCATTGAGTACCAGTATGTTCCTGCGCAGATCAGTATTAGCAATACCCGAGCATACTTTGTCATGCGCAACGTCACTGCTTACGGCCCGAGCAATGGGATCACTCTCTCCAACGTCACCAACGGACGCCTAGAGAACCTAGAATCCGACGGCGGAGCTGCCTACGGCTCCGGTACCGGAGTCCTGGTTACTAGTTCGAATAACATCTGGATCACGAGCCTACAGGTTTCCAGCGGCGGTACACCGAACGGAGGCGGTGGAGGACCCGGAATCATCATCCAATCCTCATCCAACATACTGATCGCAAACAACACCATCCCGGCCAATGTCGGCTCAGACCTGACGGTGTCCTCGTCTACGAATGTGACTATTACTGGGAATTACATCGGTAGTAGCGCGACGGGTTATGGCATGGATCTGAGCGGTGTGAACGTCACTGTCTCACAGAACGGCTTCCATAATAGCGGCTTGGTATTCTCAGGGTCTATCAACGTTGCTTCCGACAACACCGTCAATGGAAAGCCCCTCTATTTCTACCACGACTGCAACAACCTATCTCTCAACAACGTCCCAGTAGGCCAACTCATCATCGCAAACTGTTCGAATGTCCAACTCTCAAACCTGAGCATCGCAGGATCTAGCATCGGAATCGCGATGTACGGAGTACACAATGTTCGAATGCAGAACGTCAACTCCACCTCAAACCACGTAACGAACCTAGACATCGGCGGTTCTACAAACGTGACCATCGAGCATAGCGACTTCTCCTACATACCCCTCAACTCATTCTTTGGGCCAGGAGCGCTCGTTGCAGTCAGCATATACGATTCCAACAACACTATCGTCGACAGAAGCAACTTCCAGAACGGTCAACATGCTCTCCAATTATCCTCAGATGTAAACGCCACAGTTTCAGGAAACACCTTCGCCAGTGATAACGGCATGCTCTGTCTATCGAGCTCAACCGGGGTTAGAATTTTCCACAACAACTTTCTGATCTCGCCAGAATATACCTGGATCTGCCTCTCCGACACACAACCCGGTCACAGTTGGGACAACGGGTTCCCCAGCGGAGGAAACTACTGGTCAAACTACACAGGCTCGGACCCTGACAATGATGGCATAGGAGATACGCCACAACCCATACCGGGCGGAGTCTGCCAGGATCATTTTCCACTCATGAACCCCTTCCCTACGCCCATCGCTTTGACTGTTGAATTCAACTACTCACCCACGTATCCGATGGTTGGGGATACGGTCACATTCAAAGCGAGTGCAGTTGGTGGAGTCGGACCTTACAGTTATTCTTGGAGCTTCGGGGAAGGGTCGACCGGCTCGGGAAATCCTGTCACACACGTTTACAGCCAGAGCAGCTTTGCCATGGGCGTTAGCCTGAGAGTTACAGACTCGGCTTCCCCGACCCCGGCCTCACAGTCCGCGTTCAACTACATAATAGTCAAAAGCCCACCTGCAAACTTGACGGCGAGCTTTACTTCTACATCTCAGACCGGCTCGTCGTCGACGGTGGAGGTGGGAGAATGGATGCGTTTTGATGCCTCAGCGTCCGGAGGGGCCTCACCATACGCTTACTCTTGGAACTTTGGCGATGGAGCGACTGGAACTGGTCTGGAAGTATTTCACACCTACAACTCCCCTGGAACTTTCACTGTTGCGTTGACAATCAATGACAGCGGTTCACCGCGGCAGACTGCAACAGCTCAGAAGATTATCACAGTGACGAATCCTCCTCCTGTTCTGACGGCCAGCTTCGTCTACAGTCCCTCCTCGCCGCAGACGGGAAATGCGATCACGTTTACTGGTGCGATTGGCGGTGGGACGCCCCCGTACAGTTCGTATTGGACTTTCGGTGACGGGAGTCCTGCGGCGACTGGTTCATCTGCGACCCATACTTTCCCCGCGCCAGGCTCATATCTAGTGACGTTTTACGCCTCGGATAGCGGATCTCAGACGGCTTTCTCCCAACAAACGGTTATAGTCGCCAGCTCACAGCCATCTTCCTCGACATACATTCTGGCCTGGCAGGGCTATGACTGGGACGGAGGACAGGAAGAGACGATCCATCTCAATGGCCTGTTCGTAGCGTCTCTGCCCTCTACCGGTATCTCGGCCAACGGTGGCACGTGGGCCTCATTCTCGCTCAACATAACATCCTTCGTGGTCAAGGGAACTAACACGCTGACTTTCACCCACGCTGGCTGGGATTGTGGCGCATCCGACAACGTCAGGAACCTTCAGGTGACAAGTGGCACCAGTGTCGTGTATACAAACTCGACATCGTATCCGCTCAGTTGCACACAGTCACTTACATACGCGTTCAATATCGGAACAGCGCCTCCTCCACCACCTACACTGTCGGCGAGCTTCACAAACTCACCCACAACTCCAATGGTTGGGCAGAGCGACACGTTTGCCGCAACGGCAAGTGGGGGGGTCTCGCCATACACCTACGCTTGGAGTTTCGGGGACGGCTCAACAGGCTCAGGAGCCTCTGCGACTCATACTTATTCTGCGGCCGGCAGTTACACTGTTACATTAACTGTGACCGACTCGGCCACTCCAACCGCCAGCAAGCAGACAGCGACAAAGTCTGTGGCCGTTACCGCTCCGTCTCCTCCGCCACTGGGCGCCTCCACCACCTATTCTCCAACAAACCCTGTCGCGGGCCAAATCATCACCTTCAGCGCGAGTGCGACGGGAGGCGTTTCTCCCTACAGTTACAGCTGGAGTTTTGGCGATGGCTCAACAGGCATAGGCCAGTCTACGAGTCACAGCTATTCTGCTCAGGGGACCTATACAGTAACCGTCAAAGCATCAGACTCTGCATCTCCTGCACAAACGGTCACTAGTACAAGATCCGTTGTCGTCTCCGCACCTCCTCCTCTGACGATAAGCTTCAGTTACTCGCCCACCAACCCGGTAGCCGGTTCTCCAGTAACCTTCACATCCTCAGAGACAGGCGGCGTACCTCCTTACAGTCTCAGCTGGAATTTCGGTGACGGCACCACGGGTGTCAGTGGATCCGCAGGCCACACCTACACTTCACCAGGAACCTATACTGTGGTGTTTACCGTGAAGGATTCCGCGTCGCCTCAGAACACTCAGACGATGAGTCAGACTATCACGGTTTCCGCACCGGTCTCATCCGGCACGTATACGCTGTCCTGGCAGGGATATGATTGGGACGGAGGTGGTGAAGAGACAATCACTCTCAACGGACATTTAGTAGCTAGGCTACCGTCGGCTAACAGTCCTCAGAACGCAGGTGTATGGGCCTCGTTCTCGCTCAACATAACCGCCTACGTTGTCAAGGGAACGAACACTTTGACGTTCACTCATGCGGGCTGGGACTGCGGCACCTCCGACAATGTCAGGAACCTACAAGTGACAAGTGGGACGACGGTGATCTACAGCAACCCGACAGTATCTCCGTTGAGCTGCACCCAGTCCTTGACTTACACGTTCTCGATCTAACCAACGTAGTGCGAACTCCCCAGCACCGGCGTTTCTTGGCTTGTCCCATTTCGACCCCAAATCCTTTTTTTTTGGATCCGCTTGGGCTGAATCCCCGCTTGTTTAGCAGTTCATTCCGACCGGCTTGGCCGCGGCTGCTTTCGTCTTGAGTCGTTATTCCTAAAAGCTCTCCGAAATAGAGTAATGGTGGATTTCCTACTACGCCGATAGTAACATTTTTAACGATCTAGCGGGAGACATCCTCAACCGCGAGGCGATAGACAGAGATGACTTTCAGTAAGAAACTCTTCTTGGCGGTCGCGGTTCTAGCTCTCGCAGTAGTCCCACTACTGACAATCCCCGTCAAAGCTGACACCAACACCGGCACAGCAGGCCAACCCAGCCAGAGCTGCCAGAACTTCTTCCCCGTAAACGGGCTTCAACCGAGCGGCTTCAACACAAACGGCTTCAACAACACAGCAACAAGCGTCTACGCTGGCTCGGGCCAGACGACAAACACTCCAGCAAACGGAGCAGCTGTCTCCCAGTACGACGTCGCATGCTTCCAAGTCTCGTCACACTAGACCGCCAAACCCTCCTTTTTTCCGCATTTCTTCTAGCTAACAATTCAGTACTGTCGACATGATCCAATGTTCGTATTGCGGAGAACTAGAACGAAGAATGCGGCCAGCTGGATTTCGCGGCTATTGTGACATCTGTCTTCGGTAGGTTATATCCATCAGCTAATTCATTGCATAAATGTGCACATGTATCCGTTGACCTTCTGCAAAGCATGGCCAAGACGATCGAACCATACTAAGAAACAGCTTACTGATCTGACCAGGCTGGTCGCGATGAATCTATCCCTAGCTTAGGGAAGCGATTTGCGCCGCATATCGCTTGGTCGCCACGAAGAAGATGTAGAAGCCTGTGAGTCCGATTATGTAGAATATGCTGGCGATGAAGAACGGCAGCTGGAGTAGTCCCAGTCCGAGTATGAATCCCCCGAAGTAGGTGCTCAGACTGTTCGGCAGTCGAAACGTAATATTGCTCAAGGCGCTGACGAGGCCTCGCTGTTCCGCGGGGAATATGCTCATGGAGAATGAGTCGATGAGCGGGCCTGCCATGTTCATGAGTGCTGATCTTACGATGTAGACTCCTGCAGCCAACGCGAAGATGGGGATGAAGGCCATGCTCAGCATGAACAGCATGGACGAGCCGGTAACGAGGATGATGGCGCGCATCTGTCCGAATTTAGTAGCAAGTCTCGGACTAGCGTATGCGGAGAATCCGATGAGAATATTGGAGAAGGCGAGGATTGGCCCGCTGTAGCTGTCGGAGACGTTGAATCGGTAGTAGAACCAGGCGCCTACGAGTGGGATGATGAATCCTGCTCCGAATCCTATCGTGCTCGCGACGAAGCCGAGCTTCGCTAGAGTGGCTTTGTTGGTCAGCCCGGACCAACGGCGTTCAGGGTTGTGATTCTCATGGTGGTTTCGGAGCAGAATATAGAACATCAGCGGACTGATGAAGCTTGCCAAGCCGAGTATCAGCAGAGTCTCCCTATGAAGCGCATAATTTGTGAGGCCAGTTAGAGATTGCAGGGCTGGAAATGCTCCGGGGAGGACGAGGCCGATTCCGGTCGTGACATTGATCATAATGAAGGAACGCGAAAAGACCCTGTTCCTGTTGGAATTATCAGTAAGATCCGCTAGGAGAGCATTCCATGTGGTCACGCTGGCTCCTTCGGCGAATCCCAAGGCGACGCTCGCGGAGATAAGGTACACGAAATTCGTTGTCAGCGCGAAAACTAGTAGCGCAGCGGCGCCTGCTAGATTTCCAAGGATCAGCAGTTGTTTTCGGCCGTAGATGTCGGAGATGATCCCGAGAGGAATGGACGTGAGAACGACGGCGATGCCTTGTGCTGAGATTAGTAGTCCTGCTTGTTCGGCTGTGAACCCGACGGTGACGAGCCAGGCTCCCAGGACGATCTGGAGGAAACCAAGTCCGAGGAAGACTGGAACGAATGACAGAATGAGCATCCTGGCGGTTGGCGGGACTCGGCTGGCTTCTTGGTCTGCCAATCGATCTTCAGCATCGGGCTCCTAGTTTCCGCCCGATAAACCAATGGGCTCACGCGGGAGTGCCGACCAGCGTGCCATGGGCTGGCCCCGCGCAGTTGTTCAGGGCGTATTTGTCCCGGTTCGCGTCAATGACGTGTGATCTTGTCTATCCGGATTTTTCTTCCGCCTTCAAAGCCGTTTCTTGCTTGTGTTCGATCTGCTTTAGTTTGATCTCCTCGAAGAGGTTACACCAGTCGCGGCCAGAGACCACGAGCTGGTAGGGCTTCAGTTTCGGATGAATGCACTTCGCTCTATCCAGCAGATCAGCGTTGAGCGGATCCTTCGTGGCAAACCAGATGCAGGATAGACAATTTCCGTTCTGCCACTGTATGCCCTTCAAGCGCTTCTGTAGTTCAGACTCAGATCCAGACATGGTGGCTCAGTGTTCGACAGAGTCTGCTATCAAGGTTCACCGGCAAACCTGTCAGCCCAATTGATGGGTTTGTACTGGAGCTCTTGAATCAGCGTCGATCCCTCCTTGATGTGATCCTATGCTAAAGTGGGGAGGAGGGAGAATCCAGGCGTTCAACTTCAATGGTGCATAATGGTTAAGTGCATGTATACACATGCATAGGTGCATGGGTACTAAGACGATCTCGCTGGAGGATTCCGCGTATTCAAGGCTGAAGGCTGTGAAGAGGCCCGGGGAGAGTTTCTCCGATGCCGTGAATAGGGTACTCGGAGCGAACGAGCCCTCGTTCCTAGATTTCAAAGGTATGCTGAACGGTAGTGCTGCAGAGCGGCTTGCTCAAACGATTGCTCGCATGAAAGTAGAGGACATAAGAGCCCAAACCACGCGGGTTGGCTCGAAACGGTGATCCCTTGGGCATCACGGTTGATTCTAATTTCATAATTCACGTACTGAGATCGGATCCTGCCGCGTTGGCAAAAGCGAAACAGATTGACGATGGCGGCCAGGCAAAATTTCTGAGCACTCCTGTCCTCTATGAGATTTCCGCAGGTCTCCTGTTCACCGGCTCCAGGACCGAGGCTACTGCATTCCGTGCGCTAGCCTCAAGGTTTGCCAGTCTGCCCTTCGACGAATCCGCTGCGCTCAAGGCAGCAGAGATTCGAGCTGAGCTCTTGCGCCTAGGTAGGGCAAAGAGCCACGTAGACATCATGATCGCGGGCGTCGCGCTCGAAGGATCTCACGTACTAGTCACTAGGGATCGAGATTTTAGGGAAATAGCTGAAACGGTGGGCCTTAACGTAGAGGCTTATTGAGAGCCTCCCTATCAGGTTCGCAAGTTCTTGGCCGAAGGAAGATCGCATCGACCAAACCTGAAGGTTTCCACACAAACATAACGACGAAGAATGAACTCGTGAAAAGTTACTTAAGATCTGGGGATGAATCGAATTCCATGAATTCTGTACAGAAGAGCATGCAGAAGTCCGCCAAGAGCACCACCGCGACCCGCAAGGCGTTCACGGAGGAGGAACGAGGCGCGATAAGGGACCGCGCCGAAGAGATGAAGGCTGGCAAGGGAGACGGGGAGACCCTCGTGCTCGCGAAGATCGCCGAGATGCGGGAACCAGATCGTACCATGGCCAAACGGCTCCATATTATCATCAAAGAAAGCGCGCCGGGCCTCTCGCCGAGACTCTGGTACGGGATGCCCGCGTATTCCAAGGACGATAAGGTCGTCTGCTTCTTCCAGGCAGCGGCGAAGTTCAAGACGAGGTACGCGACGTTCGGCTTCAGCGACAAGGCTAACCTCGACGAGGGAAACATGTGGCCCGCCGCCTTCGCAGTGAAAGGGTTTACTGCTGCCGAAGAGGCAAGGATTGCCGCGCTCGTGAAGAAAGCGGTGAACTAACGACCCCACTCTGGGTTTACACCACCTAGGCGGGTCAGCGCTACTACCCGCCCCAGAACATACAAGCTGATCTTCAGACGCGGCCCAAATGGTGCTCCTTTTCTCTAGCATGCGGAGATGTTTGAAATAGGGACGGATGAGAGAGGCAGACCCAGGAATCAAGATGGATCAGGTTAGGATTCGTTATCTCATTGGAGGAGTCTTCCTGTTGGCCCTCAGCCTTTACAACTTTGCCACGTACACGATCTCAACGTCGCAGCAGTCCACCTTCAACATTCTCTCGGGTCAATACGAATACGTGGCAATTACACGGAACCCAGGCGATTCGGTTAGCGGGAGTTTTCAAGAGATTTCAGGAACTCCCATAAACTTCTACGTTGAGAGTAGCGCTCAGTACGCATCGTTCCAGACGGGAACCTTTACGGGTAGCTTGTATTCGATTCAGAACTCACCCTCAGGCATCGTTTCCTTCACCTTCACGGTGCAGGACACATTTTACCTGTTGTTCAGGCATGGGACTGGCCTTCTAAATACTACACAGACGGTCAATTTCCAGCGAACTTACACAACTCATGATAGCTTCAGACTGGGGCTAGGGATACTGTTCGTCGCACTTGCCGCGGTCGACTTTGCGTTTGGCTTTCGTCGAAGAAGGTCGCAGGCGTCTATGGTTCCGTCACCAACGACCCTATTGGGGCCAGGTGAGTCGGGATCGACCACGATTCCGGGCACTGGATCATCGGCTCTCGCGTGCTCGAACTGTGGTCGAGTGATGACAGGACAGGCAAGCTTCTGCCCGAACTGTGGAGGCAGACTCAGCCACACCAGCCAATAGTTTCTTCAGGCAAAAATTGTCAACTCGGGATTATGCGTATTGTTCTCCGGTTGTGAGACTCGCAGTGTTTACTGTAGCACAATTGGAGTTTCAAAATTACCTGACCAGTTCCTCATGGGTGAGTTGCGTTGGTGATTGTTGGTGCTGTAGCTGCGTACTTGGTCTTCAAGAGGACTGAAAGAGCAGAATACAACATCAAAGGGGCCTTAGCACGATACCATCCCCATAACCGTTGCGTCGCTCAGACCCCTCTAAGCAACGTCTATACTCCATAGCCGTTCTTTGCTCAGTGCTGAACCATCCTCGCCTGACTTCTGATCAGGGAGATCCCGAGAACTATCTCCCAGACGAGCAACGGGTAGACTATGACTCTCTCATCTCCTCCATGACCGATGATACTGCTTTCCAGCGTGGCGAACGATACGCTGAGCATGATAGCCAATCCAGCGAGGGAGATTATCCCGAACAGTATCGAAAAGTATCGGAAATACGGGGGCGCTTCTAGTTTTGCTCTGTAGACCGTTACTGCAGCAATTGCTCCGGCGACGAACGAGACTAGCGCACCGAGGCCGTGCGTAGTAAGGTCAACATTCTCTGGGACCACGCCCGCGATCAGAGCCCCAAGACCGAAGAGACCGACTAGCGTCGAGAAGAGCCGGTTACCTAGTCCGCGATAGATCATGTAAGCAGACGCCATGGTCAGTATTCCTAGGAGAGATAGTACAGTGTTCCAGATTATTGAGGAAGGCTGGAATATCACGCACGAGCCGGGCGTGGGCATGGTAGCATTATGACAAGTAGCTCCTAGATCGCTAAGATCGTTCTGAGTAATGCTGTAACTAGGGTAGTAGGCTTGCGCGATGAATACCCCAATGATCCACTGCGCAGCCGCGACAATAGCAAGAATCCCGCCAATGCGAAGGTATCTGCTTGCAGCGGTTCCACGGGATTGCATGGGTTAAACTCCCTGAAACTGGTCGTTGGGATGGTTTGCTTGGACTATTACAGTGCCGAACATTCCTGGCTCAAGCGGATCAACATATTGGAAGGATCCGGGCGCTGTGAACGTCAGGACGAAGGTTTGTCGTTGCGCAAAACCTCCCGAGTTGAAGAAAGTTGTTCCATCGTATGTGGTTGCATTCCCCGTCGGACCGGCAAAGGCGAAATCTGGAAACGGCGGGACTGGCTGTCCGGCTGGGAATATTATGAAGGGGACCGAGATGACAGGTGCTCTCCAGACTACTGTATCCCCCAAGTGAACGCGGACCATTCCGAGAACAAATCTTACCACCTCTGTGTTATGGAAGACCAGGTTTCCGCAGGCTACTTGGTTAGCGCCTGCTTCGCCGACGGCTTGGGTCACACTAACAAACCAGCCAGAGCTTTGAATACGAATATTCTGGATCCCGTTGCCACTGACCGGGGTCGTGATTTCTGTAGAACTCTGTCCCGTTCCGTCAGCCCCTGCTGTGATGCTGTTCAGCGTGAACGGGCCGAGAAGAAACGGACTGGTCTGAGCAATTGCCCCGCATACTCCGTAGTTGATAGCGGGGGAGTATGACTGGCCGGGAGTCAATCCCGACAAGCTTACCTTGACACTCAGCGTCGAGGATATGCTGGAAACGGATACGGCAAGCGAGGCCGTTCCTGTTACCGAGGACCCTCCCGTAGGGGCCAATGACATGGTCGTGGTCTCAGGCGCGTCTACTCCAGCCGCAACGTAGTGAATCACCGTATTGTCCGGACCCGTAGTAATTTCGGGCTGCCTGAACGAGGCGAGGGCCTGTCGTGCAGCGGTGAGGTCGCCATTCAACTGTTGTTGGGCTTGCGCGGAATATTCTTTCTGAGTAAACGGATAGGGCGTGCCTGCGGCGTGGACAATCACTACTCCCTGCATTCCAGCTTGGACCACCGACTGGTAGATGTAGGCTCCAGGGTTGCCGAAGGTTAGAGCGAAGGTCTGGTTTCCATGGGGAAGTGGGAAGTTGTTGTCCCAGTTGAAGCCTGTGGGAAGCATCAGTCCCGAGCCGACAAAACTTGTCCCGTTGTAGGGTGAGGGCAGAGGAAGGGGACAGGGTGAAAAGTCAGATGCAGCGGCGCAGATGTCGGGGAGAGGGCCCGTGCCGAAGAATGTGACAGTGTGCGGCTCGCCGGAACTGAGAGACCACACGACAATATCCCCAACATCTATCGTTATGACGTGAGGATAGTATGCTTCGCCCTGAACCGCCCCGTCAGGGGATTGACCACCAACCGACACGTGCCAAGTGTGAGGCCCACCTAATCCTGCGCGCTGCGCATAGGCCGACGGGAAAGAGTACACGCCCATCATTAGTATGAGTGCTAAGAGAATGCTGACCAAGAATCTAGAAGCGATCAATAGATACGTGGCGGGGAAAGATCTTTTCATATTTAATATGATGTGCCCGGATACAATCGAGAACGGCCCTTAAGACTAGTTAGTGAAGTTATCTGATTCTTAGAGTCCGCAGGTTGACTCTGCTACCAACTATAGCACCTCAAAGATGATCTAGGGGCGGCTACATGGGCAGACCTGAGACCCTGGCCGATCGTCGAGTTAAGATCGAAGTTGCGTGCCGCGAGATCAAGCGCGACCCCGTGACGCTAGGCGTCACGGCGCTCGTCGGCCTCTGGTGGGGCTCGAACAGGGCGGGGATTACATTGAGGAAACCAAGGCCTTACGGCCGGCTATGGAAGGTACCAGCAGAGCTATCCCAATAAAAGTCAGCTTTGATGTGCCTAATGCCGCCCAGTGGTACCCCCTTGCCTACGAAGTTGAATCGCCTATTCCGATTGTACTCCATGCAGAGAAATACTCCCAACGCCAATCTCAGGCCCGGGCGGTTTCTCGACATGGCAATAGGCAGGCCCAAGTTGGAACTAGTCGAAACAGCGAGAGACAGAATCACCATTGTGGCAGACTTCCCCCATCTCAGCCCGGCCCTACTCTTCGACTACTGGACAAGTATTGATCTGCTCAAGAAATGGTGGCCCCCGGCTGCGGAGTTGCAGCCTGAGGTAGGTGGGACATATCATTTTTCCTGGCCCAGACAAGACTGGCATCTTCGAGGTAAGTTCACCATGTTCGACAGAGGGAAGACACTCGGCTTCACGTGGAAGTGGGACCATGAATCCATCGACGTAACCAGGGTCACACTACACTTCAACTCAATACCAAACGGAGGGACAAAACTCACAC
>Ga0209805_1000894_pt1 | contig 18371 bp, 19 predicted proteins | sample GraSoiAngelo_148_FD_185905 | JGI IMG/M metagenome (GOLD analysis project Ga0209805, IMG submission 185905) | Grasslands soil microbial communities from the Angelo Coastal Reserve, California, USA - 14_1009_09_20cm (SPAdes) (version 2) | ecosystem: Environmental > Terrestrial > Soil > Grasslands ... | reverse complement strand
GCGGTGATCGAAGTGCGCGACGTGGATTACCAGGCCGAACTCCTCCGCGAGGTCGGCCAGGATGAGGAGGAGGGCAGTCGAATCGGCACCGCCGGAGACCGCGACGACCACCGGTCCCGGGGCGAAGATGTGGTGCGCGCGGATGTAGTCGCGGACGGTCGCGCGGATCGCGGAAGGGATCACTGGTGGCTGGGGTGGGGATCGGACCCACGAACCTGCCGGTTATGAGTCGGCTGCTCTACCACTGAGCTACCCAGCCGTGTTACCTCTCGATTCTAGGTCGGACGACTCGCCCTTCACGCAGCAACCGGGCGCGAAACTCATCCTCGGTCGCAGTCCGCTTGCGCGTATTGCAGTGGCGGCAGCTCGGGATAATGTTCTCGATCCAGTTCGATCCGCCTCGTGACAACGGGACGCGATGGTCGGGCTCGAGCGTCGTGCGAGGTCGCAGTATCCACAGCGGCTGCCATAGAGACGAACCAGGTCGAGCCACTGCGCCGTCGTATGAGCACCGAGCGCCGCGACCTCTCGTGCGCGCCGGAGCCGCCGGACCACGCGAACGACCTCGGGATTCGCGAGCCGGTAAACGGCGACCGCAGCTTTCGTACGCTCGCGATTCTTTGCGTAGTAGTCGCGTTTGTTCGCGCGATCTTGGTCGCGATGCGCTGCCCGCCAGCGGCTCATCGCATCGCGGGCTTTCGCGGCGTTTCGTTTGATCCAATCGCGGCCATAGGCGCGACGGACTTCTGGATCCGCGTATGGCACCGGCATCACGTAGCAGGGATCGGACGTCGTGGCAACGGGACCATGAAAAGCGAGAACGCGGCCTGTGTGGCCGCGTTCACTGTTGCGGGGAGACGATTCGAACGTCTGACCTACGGGTTATGAGCCCGTCGAGCTACCGCTGCTCCACCCCGCGAACTCATTCTACCTCTATCGAGAGCCAAAGAAGAACGCCAACCACCGCGCGATCCGCGACGGAGCCTCATTCACGGTGCGAGCCAATGCGTCGCTCGCCTGCCCGTCGCGCTGCACCGTGATGAGCGACTCGTTCGCACCGATGTATCCGTAGTCCCGCGCCTTTTGCTGCACGTAGTCGGCGGTCTTCTGATTCGCGATGTGCGCCTCGAGCGCATCGTGCTGCGCCTGATCGGCGACGAGATCGCTGCGGTAGCCCGCGATCTCGCGAGCGATCGCGTTGCCCTGGACGGTGAGGCCGACGAATGCCGCCGCAAGGACGAGACCCGCCAATGCGAGCGACACCGCGGCGAGGTTCCGACCGAAGCGAACACGTCGAGACCGCCGACGATGCCGCGAGCTCACGCGCGCATCATGCGGTACGGGTGAGCTCCGGGGGAAGAGGTTCGCCTGGATTCCCTGCGGCCCGATGCGCGCACCAGCCGAGCACGCCGAGCCACGAGACGGCAGTTCCGGTGTCGCGCAGCTTGCGGGTGAAGGCGGCGACGATCACCGGCCGCTCGCCCGGAACGATGGCCGCGTCGTTCCGCGACTCGTCGAGCGTCCCCGTCTTGTGCGGCACCTTCGTGCCGTAGGGCAGATAGCGCAGCAGCATGGTGCGGTCCTGACATTGCTCGAGGATCCCGAGGACCGCGTCGCTCGTCGTCCGGTCCTCGCACTCGCCGCGCTCGAGACGCACGAGGAGCGAGACGGTCTCGCGCGCCGTCATGACGTTCTCATTCCCGCGCTTCGCGGCTTCGAAATCGTACATCTTCCGCGAGAGCCGGCTCATCGGGCAGCCCCACTCGTGCAGCCGCTCCCCCACCCGGTCGACACCGATCCGTTCGATGAGTCGGTTCGTCGCGGTGTTATCGGACACGATGACGGCGAGCATCGCCAGGTCGCGGAGCGAAAGGCTCTCGACGTCGCGCATGTGCCGCAGCACACCGCTGCCGTCGACCCGGTCGCCCACCGCGATACGCTCGTCGAGATCCAGGCGGCCGCGGGCCGCGTCGGCGTAGAGCGTCATGACAAGAGGCAGCTTGATGACCGAAGCAGACGGAAAGAGCTCGTCCTCACGTTCGCAGAAGAGCGCGTGCCCATACGTGTCGGACGCGAACGCCGCCGCCTCGCCCGGCAGTGACGCGAGCGCGGCGCGCGCCGGTGCGAAGACATCCACGACCCGAGCCTAAGCGACGACGCCGAAACCGACGACCGGTACGCTCCGTTCGTGCACGCTCCACGTTTCGCTTGGCTGGCCGCGATCGCCATTGCGCTTGGCGCGTGCCTGCCCCTATCGTCTCCCGAGCCGAGCCCGACGGCGACGCCGGCGCCGACGTCCGCACGGCCGCGCTTCGATCTCGCCACCTACATGTACGCGCTCCAGACCAAGGGCAGGATCCGGATCGGCGCGCTCGACGATGCCGCTCCTTTCTCGAGCCGGGATCCGAGCGGCCGGTACGCCGGGTTCGAGCCGGACCTCGGGCGTGAGCTCGCGAAAGCGATCTTCGGGCCGCGGCAGGACATCGACTCGGCCATCGAGTGGATCTCCGTCGATCGCAGCACCGCCGTGACGGCCCTCACGAGCCTGCAGGCGGACGTCGTCATCGCGCGGCTTCCGACGACCGAGGAGCGCGCGGCCACCGTCGATCTCAGCGACCCGTACTTCATCACCGGAGAACGCATCCTCGTCCGCTCGACGGAGAGCGAGATCAAGGACCTGGCGGACCTGGACACGAAGACCGTCTGCGTGCAGAGCGGCTCAGGCGTGGACGCCCATGTGGCGGACGCGAACGATTCCGCCAGGACCCTCGCGCTCGACACCTACGCCTCCTGCGTTGGCGCGCTTCAGCAGGGCCAGGTGGACGCCATCGGCGCTGACGAGCTGACCCTCTGGGGCCTGCTCGGCCAGGACCCGAACACCAAGATCGTCGGCCGGCCTCTGGTGGAAGAGCGGTACGCCATCGGCACGAAAAAGAACACCTCCGATCGCTACGGGTTCCTTCCCTTCTTGAATACCTGGCTCGCCGGCGCGATCAGCGATGGCACATGGGGCCGACTTTACGCCCAGCACATCAGCCCTCTTTCGAAGGAGACGAGGACCATGCCGTAGCGGCAAGCGCATTCCGATGTACGGGGCGTGACCGAGGACGAGCTCCGCGAGTACATGGAGGAATGGCGGGACTTCGGCTATCTCTTCATCCGCGCGCGCTGGACGATGGATGGCGCCAGGACGCTCACGGAGGCGGCGCGACGGTTTCGCGATCGTGCCGAGACCCTCGAGCAGCTGGCGCGCGCCGGGTTCGAGCTGGATCAGCCCGCCGACAACGGATTCGCCATCGCGGTGCGTCCGGGCGAGGAGTCGCCGATGCGTCTTGTCGAGGAAGAGCCCAAGACCGTCGGGTAGCGCAAGCGCGCTCCGATGTACCCAAGACGATGGACGAGGATTGGCGGCGCGTCGTGGACGGTCAGTGGCTTCGGGACTGCATGGAGGAGTGGCGCGACTGGGGCCATCTCGTGATGCGCGCGAAATGGACGATGGACGGAGCGACCACGCTGGCCGAGGCGGCAGCGCGATTTCGGGAGCGCGCCGACGAGCTCGATGATCTCGCGCGCGCCGGATTCGAGCTGGACCAGCCGGTCAACGACGACTACGCCTTCATCGTCCGACCCGGCGAGGAATCCCCGATGCGTCTTGTCGAGGAGGACGAGTGAGCCAGGAGGACACGGAGGACATCGAGGTCGGCGAACCCATCTACCAGTGCCCCGACTGCGGGGGCCTGACCATCCGCGGGAAGTGGTCGATCGAGGGCGCGAGGTCGCTCACTCACGCCGCGCGCATGCTGCGCGATTACGCGCACGAGCTCGAGCACATGCGCGCATCCGGCCTCGAGCTCGCGAGCCCGGTGATGGCCGATTACGGGATCGTGCGACCGGGCGGCGCTCCGTCGGACGACGATCTCGACGGCAGCGACGGGGAGTGACGCTGCATCCGCGCCTGCACCTGCTCCCGCGACGCGAGGGTGACCGTGCCGACGCCCTCTACGGCGAACGACGCGACCGCGTTCGCGAAACGAGTCGCCGCTTCAAGATCGTCCCCGTCGGCGAGGCCGAGAGCGAGACCGGCGCAGAAGGCGTCGCCCGCCCCGGTCTGATCTATCACTTCGTCCGCCGGGAAGCCCCCGACCTGGACCTCCCGCCCGCCGCGTAGCAGGATGGCGCCTCGCTCGGCGATCGTCACGATCACCGGCGCCGTCCGCGCCCAGCCGCGCGCCAGATCGAGATTGCCCTCGATGTCCTCGTCGCTCACCACCGCCACGCTCACACGCTCGAGCACGTCGTGCGCTTCGTCCCACTCCCGGCGCCTGACCGTGCCGTCCGCGTCCCACGATCTCAGGTAACCCTGAGCAGCGAGCACCCGTGGGACGGCGCCGTAGATTTCGAAGACCGACGGCTCGATCTCGTGCGCGATCGAGGCAAGCACGACCGCGCGCGTGTCGCGGAGGGCCGACGGGATCGCTTCGGCGCCGATGCCTTTCGCGCGCGCTTTGAGACGCAGCCGGCGCCGACCCTCGACATAACGGAACGAGAACGTCGTGGTGACCGTGCTCTCGAGTGCGTGCAGCTCGATGCCGAGCTCCGCGCAGCGAGCGGCGAGGCGTTCGCGCTCGTTCGGGCCGACGCGGGTGAGGAGGGCGACGCGGTCGCCGAGACAGGCCGCGGCGGCGGCTGCATACGTAGCGGTGCCGCCGATACGCCACTCGGGGTCGCCGTCGAACTCGTCGCGCGCCGTGTGCCCGATCGTGACCAGGTCGAACATCAGACGTTGAAGAGGACGTGGAGGATCTCGCCGTCTTTCACCGGGTATGTTTTTCCTTCCGTCCGCATCACGCCGAGCTTCTTCGCGTTGGCTTCGCTTCCCGCCTTGAGAAGCTCCTGCCATCCGATCACCTCGGCGCGGATGAAGCCCCGCTCGAGATCGGTGTGGATCGCGCCGGCCGCCAGCTGAGCCGGCGCACCATAGGGAACCGTCCACGCCCGGACCTCGTCCTCGCCGACGGTGAAGAACGAGCACAGCCCGAGTAGCTCGTACGTCGCCCGGATGAGACGGTCGAGGGCCGGCTCGGCCAGGCCAAGGTCTCTGCGAAAGGAAGCCGCCTCGTCGGGCGGCAGCTCAGCGATCTCCGCTTCAAGCTTCGCCGACACGGGGACGACCGCGCTCGCGCGATGGGCTTTCGCGGCCTCGCGCACTGGGGCAATGACCCGTTCCGGTTCCGCAACGTCGTCCTCATCGAGGTTCACCGCGACAAGGACCGGCATCCGCGTCAGGAAGCGGAACCCGCGGATGGCTTTCTCCTCATCAGGGTCCAGGTCGAGGTCCCGCAGCGGACGCTCCTCGGCGAGAGCGGCGATCGCACGCCGCAGCACGGCCTTTTCGCGCTCCTTCATCTCGCGCTCAGGTCCCTTTGAGCTGCGAAGCTCGGGCTCGATGCGCTCGAGACGTCGCTCGACGACGGCGTGGTCGGCGAAGAGCAGCTCGAGCTCCACCGTCGAAAGGTCACGCACCGGGTCGACCGAACCGTCGACATGCGGCACGGAAGGCGCGCTGAAGGCGCGGACGACGTGGACGATCGCGTCGGCGGTGCGCAGATCGCCGAGCTTCTGTGGCGAGATGGCCTGACCCGGCTTCTCGGCGCGCGCGAGGCCGATGTCGCGATACATGATCTCGGCGTGTGTGATCTTCTTTGGTTTGTAGAGTGCGGCGAGCTCCTCGACGCGCTGGTCCGGCACCTTGGCGACGCCGACGTTCGTCTCCGCCTCGGCCCCGGCGAAAGCGCCGGTGGACGCGTGCGCCCCGGTCAAAAGGTTGAACAGCGTGGTCTTGCCGACGTAAGGCAGGCCGGTGATCGCCGAGACGACGTTCATTTTGCGAGACGCGTCTCGCGGACGTCCGGCGGATCCTCGTGAAAGATCGCACGGGCGATCGTGCGGAATCGCTCGACCGAGCCCGTGCAGAAGAGTGCGTGCTCCGCGCGGCCGCCGTCGCGCGTGAGCCGGTGCGACGCGAGGACTTCGCGCACCGCGAGCGCGGTCGTCGTCGCCGAGTCGACAACGCGAACGTCACGACCGGCGACCTTCTCGATCAATTCGCGCAACAGCGGGTAGTGCGTGCAACCGAGAAGGAGCGTGTCGACGACCGGCCGCACGACGCCGCCCTCGGTGAGAAGTGGCTCGACGTACTCGCGCACGGCCGCGAGGGCCTCGGGACTCTCCGCTTTCCCATCCTCGACGAGCGGCACGAGCTTGGGGCAGGCCTGCTGCGCGACATCGACGAGCGGATCGAGATCGCGAAGGGCGCGCACATACGCGCCGCTCCGGACGGTGAGGACCGTCGCGAGGACCCCCACCGCTCGGCGGGCCGTCGCGGTGAGCGCCGCGGCGGCGCCCGGCCGGATCACGCCGATCGTCGGGACGGGGAACTCGTCGCGGACCGTTTCGAGCGCGACCGACGTCGCGGTGTTGCACGCGATGACCACGAGCTTGCAGTCGGCTTCGGCGAACCAGCGCATGGCCTCGCGGGTGAAACCGACGACCTCGGCCGGCTCGCGTGGCCCGTATGGCATGCGGGCCTCGTCGCCGAGGTAGAGGGTCGATTCGTTCGGGAGCTGGCGGCGAAGCTCGCGCAGCACGGTGAGCCCGCCGACGCCGGAGTCGAACACGCCTATCGGCCGGTCGGCGGCCCCGTTCACCGGAGCTCGCTCTAGCGGCGCTGCTGCTGGACGAGGGCGTTCGCGAGCGCGTCGATCGCCTTCGAGACGGCGGAGTTCGGCGATGAGAGGACGAACGGCTGCTGCTTGTTGAGGGACTCGGCCACCAGCTTCCAATCGGTCGGGATCTCGCCGACGACAGGAAGGTTGAGGGTGTGCTCGATGCCGCCCCTTGACATACCGGCCGCGGTGTCGGACTGATTGACGACGAGAAGGATCGGGATCCGGCCCTTGTAGCCGAGCGCCTCGAAAGTGTCGACCGCGGCGCGCGTGTTCGCGATCGAGGCCTGCATGTATGTGACGACGAGCAGGATGACGTCGGCGACATCGAGCATCGCGAGGGTCTCTTCGCCGAGCTTCGACGGCGCGTCGACGATGACGTAGTCGTGGTCCTCCGCGAGCAGCTGCATCGCCATCGCGACGTCCGGCGCGGCCATGAGCTCGGCCTCTTCCGGACGCGGCGGGCCAAGCAGCACCGCCACCCCGCTCGGACCTTCCCAGAGAACCTCGGAGAGGGACGTTCGCATGCCCTGACCCGTCGGCAGATCGACGATCGAGCGCGTGGCCGGTGGCACTTGAAGGGAGTGACGGACCGAGCCGAACTGCATGACACCGTCCATGAGCGCCACGGAGTGGCCGCGGCGACGCAGGATCGTCGCGAGGTTTATCGCGATGGTCGTTTTTCCGGAGCCGCCCTTCGGAGAGAAGCAGACGATCATCCGACCCTTGAGCCGGACGTCGCGCTTGCCGATGGCGAGAGCGGTCGCGAGCTCGTTCGCGCCGCCGGGAAGGACGAAGACGGCGTCGATGCCCTGATCTGGCTTCGGGTCGATCGGACGCTGCGGAACGGTGACCATGACGATCCGCGTTCCGGGCGACGCCGCGCGCACGCGCTTGGCGAGGTCGAAGCCGGTGTTCTTCCCCGAAAGGAGCGCGTCGATGAGGACGGCGTCAGGCTTCTCCGTGGTCACACGAATGAGGGCGGCATCGCCCTCGTTCTCGACGGCGACGAGCTCCGCTTCCTTCTCACGGGAGAGCATCTGCTGGAGGTGCTGCGCGACCTGGGGTAGGTCTTCGATGAGCAGGACTCGTTTCATGCGGCGCGAGTGTATGTGTTCGCGCCCCGACGGAGCGCGCTGTGGGCGACCCAGGCGGCAAGAAGTGCGAGCGCGATGAACGACAGTCCCACGCCGGCCGTTATGCCCTGCCAGTACCACTCCGGATACAGCCGCAGCAGGTTGCTCGTCGCCGGGTCGAACAGGAAGTTCCCCTGCGGGAAGAAGACATCGTGAAACAGCAGGAACAGCTGATCGAAGGCCAGTGCCGCGGCGACGCCGATCACCGCCACGATCCCGGCCGCGACCAGCGCGCTTGCGCGCACCAGACGGAGGGCACCGTCGCGCCGGCGAGCGCGCGAGATCCGATAGCCGCCGACAAAAAGCGCCAGCACGGCTGCGAGCTCGGCCCCGCGAAACACAGCACGCACGTCCGCCATGTGCGCCACTTCGTCAGCGCTGAAATACGTTGAAGCACCCGACGGCAACGGGCTCAACCCGACAACGTACGACGCCCACGCACCGTGCCACGAGAGAAGGTTGTGCAGATCGACGCCGAACGCGCCGCCGCCGCCGATACTCCCGAGGCCGCCGATGTCGAGGAAGGTTGTCTGGGTGTGACCGGTCGCTCGCGCGAGCACCTCATACGCCCACCCACCGCTCCACACGAGCGCGAGAGCGACAAGACCGAACACCGTGAGCGCGAGCGTGAAGACGACCACGTCGACTCGATGCGACGTCATGCCGCTGGGATCGCGCCTAACCCCGGCCGCTTCGGAAACACGAACCGGCCGTTCTCGACGGCCACCGCGCGGAATGGATCGTCGGTGATCAATAGGTTGCCGTCGAGATCCGCCCACTCGACCGCCGGCGCGAGGTGAGCGGCCGCCGCGATCGCGACACTGGTCTCGGCGGCTCTGCATCCGAGCATCACCTTCAACCCGCTCTCGTGGGCGACCGCGATCATGGCGCGGGCAGCCGCGACGCCTCCGCATTTCTGCAGCTTCACGTTGATGCCATCGCATGCGCCGACGAGTCGAGGCACGTCGCTCGCGCGGATGGCCGCTTCGTCGGCGACGATCGGAAGGGGTGACGCCGCGCGCACTCGGCGCAATCCATCGATGTCTTTGGGATCGATCGGTTGCTCGACGAACTCGAGGTCGAACGGCACGAGGCTCGCGATCCGGGCGGGTGCTTCCGCTGCGGTCCACGCGGCGTTCGGATCCACGCGCATGGTGCCCGAGAAGCGCTCGCGTATCGCGGAGAGCGCAGCGACGGCATCGCCTTGGCCGAGCTTCACCTTGAGCACCGTGAAGCCCTGGGCCGCCGCCTTTGCCGCTCGCTCGGCCATGACCTGGGGCTCGGCGATGCCGATCGTGAACGACGTCGGCGGTGGCTCGCCGCCCGCCAGCCCGAGGAAGTCGCGGAGCGTGACCCCCGCGGCCTGCGAGGCGCGATCATGTGCGAGCACGTCGATCGCGCAGCAAGCGGCACCGCCGTGCGGGAAGCGCTCCTCGAGGCGCGCTTGGAGTCCCTGCAGATCGCGGGGATCCTCCGACAAGGCATCGATCGCACCACGAATGTCGCGCTCGACGGACTCGGGTGTCTCTCCGAAGAACGCGTCGGGCACGCCCTCGCCCCGCGAGACACGGTCGCCCTCCCGGAGCTCGACGAGGATGACCTTCTTCGTCGTGTGTGTCGCGCGGCTGATCGCGAATGGAACGGTGAGATGGAGCTCGATGGTCCGAATCGTGACCTTCACGCGGGCACTTCTTCACGGAGGGCGTTGGCGATCCGGTCGGCACCGCGCGCCCCTTCGCGGACCGGGTCGGCGGCAGGCAGCCCCGTCTCGGCGGCGGCATTCTGGATCGCCGCGTAGGCCAGCTTCTCGCTCACGGAAGCGGTGTTCAGCGCCACCGCGACGACGCGCGCCGGCGGATACCCCGGCGGGCGACGCCACGCGGCGGCGTCCTCGTACATGGCGACGTACTCGCGGAGCGTTCGAAGCGGCTGCCGATCGTCGTATCCCTTGACGCTGTGCCGCATCGCTTCGTGGCACAGCACCATGACATCCGGCGCAGAGCCGTGGAGCAGGCCGAGCGTCACGCCGGAGAAACCGGGATGGGTGAGCGAGCCCTGCCCCTCGACGACCACCCAGTCGGCGCGCTCCGCGGCATCGCAGACCATGAGCTCCGCCGCCCCCGCGATGAAGTCCGCGACCACCGCGTCGACGGCGATCCCGCCCCCGGCGATCGCGATCCCGGTCTGGCCGGTCGCCACGAACTCGGCGCGCTCGCCGGCGCGACGCAATGCCGCGACGATCTCCAGCGAGGCGGTCATCTTCCCCACGGCCGCATCCGATCCGACGGTGAGGACGACGCGCGCGCCCTCGCGCCGGACGCGATGCCCGCCGATCGGCAGATCCGCGGGTGGCTCGCGCAGCTCGCGGACCTTCGCACGGCCGCGCTCTGCCGCGGCGGCCAGCGCCGGATCGGCCAAGACCCGTTCGTGAAGTCCGTTCCAGACCTCGACGCCCCGCTCCAGGGCGACCGCTAGTCCGCTTCGATAGCCGTCGGGGATGCGGCCGCCGGCGGCGGCCGTGCCGATGAGGAGCACCGTCGCTCCGCGTGCCAACGCGTCCTCCACGCTCGCCACCACGGGCACGTCCTTGCCGACGCCGACGCATTCGGCCGCGTCCCTCCCCGCCCTCGTCGAGTCGACGACGGCGACGACTTGGAACGGCGCGTACCGCAGCACTCCGATCGCCGTCTTCGCGGTGGCCGGCGCGAACTGGCCCTCGGCGAGGATCGCGACCTTCATCGGCCTCCGAGATCCCGCCCCTGACGCAGGAATCGTCCGTGCCGGTCGCGCGCCGTCTCGCCCAACTCGAGCGCCAGTCCCCCGTTGACGATGACGTATTCGATCCCGACCGGGTATCGATGAGGATCGTCGTACGTGGCCGCATCCATCACGCCTGCCGGATCGAAGATGACCAGGTCGGCCCACGCACCCTCTCGCACGACGCCGCGGTCGTGCACGCGCGGACGCGACGCGGTGAGCGAGGTCATCTTGCGGACGGCGTCCTCGAGCCCGAGCACTCTCTCGTCGCGCACGTATCTGCCAAGCACGCGAGGGAACGTCCCGTACGAGCGCGGGTGCGGCTTGCCGAACGAGAGCGGACCGTACGGAGCATTCGCGCGCGAGTCGCTCCCGATGCAGATCCACTCTTTCGCCATGACGTAGCGCACATCCTCCTCGCTCATCGAGTGGTGAACGATGTCCACCGCGCCGTCGTGCTCGATGAGCGCGTCGCAGGACCATTCGAGCGGGTCGCGGCCAGCCTCGTCGGCGAGCTGCTGCACGCTCTTCCCCGCCCACTCCGGATGGTGACGCGCCCTCGCGATGACGATGCGGTCGAAGGCACGTCCGGTCTCGACCTCCTCGTCGCGGATCCGCGCCCGCACCGCTGGATCGCGAAGGCGCTCGCACATCTTCGCCGTGCCGCCCTCGTGCACCCAGTTCGGGATCGTGACTGCGAGCCCCGTGGACGACGCCGTATACGGGTACTGGTCCGCGGTGACGTCGACGCCCTCGCCGCGCGCCCGCTCGATCAGCGCTGTCGACTCCTTGACCTTGCCCCAGTTCTTCTGTCCCGACGCCTTGTGATGCGACAGTTCCACTCGCACGCCGGAGCGCCGCCCGATCTCGAGGTTCTCTTCGACCGCATCGAGAAGATGCGTCGATTCGTTGCGGATGTGGCTCGCGTAGAGCCCGCCCTTGTCACGGACGATCTCGCAGAGCGCTGCGAGCTCGTCCGTCGTTCCGAAGGCGCTCGGCGGATAGATCAGCCCCGACGCGAGTCCTATGGCGCCTTCGTCCATCGATTTCGTGAGGAGCGCGCGCATCCGTGCCAGCTCGTCCTTCGTCGGAGCGCGGTCGTCCGCGCCCATCACGCAGGAGCGCAGCGTCCCGTGGCCCACGAACGAGCACACGTTGATCGCGGGCTTCACGCGGTCGACAGCATCGGCGTACTCGCCGAAGGACGACCAGGTCCGCTGCACGTTGAGACGAGAGAGCTCTCTGTCCAGCTCGGCTTCGGCGAGGCCGCTCACCGGCGCCGACGAGCCCCCACAGTTTCCGCACACGACGAGCGTCACGCCCATGTGCAGCGCGCTTTCGAGCGCGTCGTTCACGAACATCGCCTCATCCGAATGCGAGTGGATGTCGATGAATCCCGGCGAGATGACGCGATCTTTCGCGTCGATGATCCGCGCGCCGTCTTTGCCGAGACCGGCGCCGACCGCCGCGATGCGTCCGCCACGTATCGCGACATCCGCGCGCCTGCCGGGCGCTCCCGTCCCGTCGATCACCGTTCCGCCGCGGATGAGGAGGTCGGTCACGAGTGCCGTCGCTCGGGTCTCTGCCCGCGCTCCTTCCGCTTCGCCACGACGAGGAGCTTTCTCGACTGCGCGTCTGCCGGATTCCCGTCGTAATCGCCGTGCAGCGTCTCGATGACGAACCCCGCCTCAGAGAAGAGCAGCTCGGCTTCCCGCCGGTAGAGGTAGTGGAGCGTCGTCGTGCCGCCGATGCGATGGACCTCTCCGTTATCGGCCAGCTCGTCGTACCAGATGCGCTGCGTCACGCCGTCGACGTTGGCGCGGCTCGAAGAGAACTTCCGCACTGCGCGAGCGCTCTCGGAGTCCACGCGCTCCCACTCGTCGACGACGCCGCCGTCAAGGCCGACCACGACCTCCGGATCGGGTTGGAACACGTCGATCGCGACGCGACCTCGCGGTGCGAGGTGCTCGCGCACCCGTGCCAGGCATGACCAACGATCGTTCGGGTCGAGCATGAGGAACGAGTTGAGGGCGACGAAGACGAGGGCGAACGCCTCATTGAAGGAGAACGCTCGCATGTCGCCCTCGACCCAGCGGATCTCGACATTCGCCCGGCGCGCGCGGCGCTCGGCGCGCTCGAGCATCGCGGCGCTGCGATCCAGTCCGACGACGTGATGGCCATCCTGTGCGATCGGCACCGTGATCCGGCCGGTCCCGCAGCCGAGCTCGAGGATCGGCCCACCCGTTCGGCGCGCGAGGCCGCTGAACCACTCGACGTCCGGTCCTCCCTCGAGCGGCGCGGTATCCAGGTCGTAGAGCGCCGCGAGGCGCGCGGCCTCGGCGGGGTCGCGTTCGGCGCCCTGCCAGTCACGCGGCTCGGCCATCGTGCGCCTCCTTCGTCCGTTTGAGGAGCGCGGGTTCCGTCATCACGTCGAGCGCCGTCATCGCGAGCGCCTTGGCCGCAAGATGCATCGTCGCGAGCGCGCGCGGCGCCCGGGCCGCTTCGGTGAACGCGACCGAGTGCCCGGGCACAGGCCCTTCGGTGATCGACAGGAACGGATGGATGCCGGGGATAGCGGTCGTGACGTTCCCCATATCCGTCGAGCCATGCGTGTCCGACGGGCGTCGCGGCTGCATCGTGCGCCCGAGCGACCGGACATTCTCGGCGAACGCTTCCGCGAGCGGACGGTTCGTGTTGACCACTTCGCAGACCTCGCTCCACATCGGGCGCAGCTCCGCACCGGTCGCGAGGGCCGCGCCCTCAAAACACGCGAGCACCCGGCGCCGCAGGTCGGCCAGATAGGCGTTGTCGGGTGAGCGCACCATCAGCCTCGCCGCGGCGCGGTCGGGAATGATGTTCGCGGCCTTCCCGCCGTCGGTGATGATCCCGTGGATCCGCGAGTCGCTGCGAACGAGCAGACGAAGCGCGGACATCGCGTTCCAGCCGAGCACGAGACCGTCGAGCGCGTTCACACCGTCATACGGCTCGGCGGCGGCGTGCGCGGCCTTCCCCAAAAGCTCCACGTCGAGGTTGACCATCGCGAGCATCAGGGGGTCGATCTCGTCCCGATCCCCGGGGTGGTACATGAGCGCAGCTTCTACACCCTCGAACGCACCGCCGGCCATGAGAAGAACCTTGCCGTTCCCGCGCTCCTCGGCGGGGCAGCCGACGATGCGGACGCGACCGCGGACGCCATCGAGCGTGTCGCGAAGCGCGAGGAAAGCGCCGACCGCCGCGGTTCCCATGAGGTTGTGGCCGCAGCCATGGCCGATGCCCGGTAGGGCGTCGTACTCGCCGAGGATCGCGACGACCGGACCGCCCGAGCCTGCCTCCGCGACGAAAGCCGTCTCGAGACCTCCGGCCCCACGCTGGACAGTGACCTTCTCAGATTCCAAATAGTCCGCGAGGGAGTCCGCCGCGAAGCGCTCCTCGAAGGCGAGCTCGGGCCGGGAGTGGATCTCGAGCGCGAGACGGTCGAGATCCTTCGCGCGCCCCTCGACGCGCTCGCCGATCCGCTTCTTGCGCGCCGCGGTGTCCAAGTCGCTGTGAGGCTAACCCGAACTCGCGGTGGTCGATGACGCGCTCAGAACGAGCTCGGCCAGCACGAACCCAGCGACGACAAACCCCCCGGTGATGAGGGTGAGCCCGTCGACAGCCCGGAGCAGGCCAAGCGCCGCCACGAGGGATCCGATCTCGAACCCGCGGCGCAGCGCGGGAATGCGGCGCGGATTGCGGCGGCGCGGGCGCGCGAGCGCGGCGTCGCGCTCTTCCACGGCCACGCCCACCAGGGCGACGGCGCATCCGATTGCCAGTGACGCTCCGCCGAGCACGGCCACGACGGCCATTGAGTCGGTGGGATCGCGGGTCAGCAGGACGAAGATGACGGCCGCCATTCCGGCCGAAGCGCCGAGCGCGAGCAGCGGTTTGGTCAGGGCTCGTCGGTCTCCCTTCGCGGGTCCATTCGCAGAGGCAGCGCGACCTGCTCGCCGCCCGCCGCGATCGGGGCCTGGGCGAGGGTCTCGATCGCGCTCGACGCGCGCGAGAGCGCGCGATCGGTCTCGTCGAACTTCTTCGTCGCGTTCTCGAGATGGCGGCCGAGCTGGTCGTGCAGCTCGACGAACCGCTCGAACTCTCGCCGGACGGCCGCGACACCCTGTTGCAGCTCGCGGGTTCGCTCCTGCATCGCGAGTCCGCGCACGCCGAGCGCAACGACCTGCAGATAGGCGAGGAGCGTGTTGGGCGAGGCCGGGATGACCTTGCGTTCGGCGCAATACGCGCGGAGGTCGGGCTCGCCCTCCTCTTCGCGCAGCACGAGGTCGTAGTAGACCGACTCGGATGGGATATACATCACGGCAAAGTCGATCGTTCCGTCCGCCGGTGAGACGTACCGGCCGACGGCATCGATGTGTCGCCGGACCTGCTGCAGGAACGCGCGCTTCTTTAGTCGACGGTCCGCCGGGTCGTCCGCTTTGGCGAGCGCGTTCCAGGTCTCGTTGGGGAATTTCGCGTCGATCGGCACGATCCGGCCGGCGTAGCGCACGATCGCGTCGACGCGCGACCCGTCCTTGTACGTGTACTGGACCTCGTACGCCGTCGCCGGCAGCGCGTCGTGGAGAAGACGCTCGAGGAGCAGCTCGCCGAAACCGCCGCGGGCTTTCGGTGCCCGCAGCAGATCCTGGAGCGAGCCGATGTCCTTCGCGAGCTCTCCGATCCGCTGGCTCTGCTCGCTCAGGCCGCCGAGCTGCCGGGATAGGTCGTTGAGGGTGCGGTGGGTCGTGCCGGCCTGCGTCGCGAGCTGCTGCTCCGTCGCTCCAAGCGACCGTCCGAACTCGGTGCGAAGCTCAGCGACGGAATTGGCGAGAAGCTCGACCTGACCCTGGGTCCCCTGCTGCGCGGCGTGAAGCTGGGCCGAGAGCGCCTCGCGAAGGGCGGTCCCCCCGCCGTCGACGGGCCGGCGAAGGACGAGGGCCAAGCCGACGAGCGCCGCGGCCGCGGCCAGAAACGCGAGCAGCGTGGTCGCATCCATGGCGATCGATTGTCCGCGCACCGGATCGTTAGCACAAGCGTTCGACACAAGGTATTTGTCTCCGGAAACACCTTTTCTCCGAGCGCCTGCGAACGCTCGGCGAACGCGAGTGCGCTAGAACGTCAAGCGTGGAACCAACCGGGCCGACGCGACTGCTGACGCTCCGCGAATCCGTGATCTACGGCTTCGGCAACCTCGGTGCGAACGCCGTTTACAACTTCCTGAACGGCGCCGCGGGTCTTTATCTCAACCGCTATCCGGAGGTCCCGATCTGGGCCGTAGGCCTCCTCTCTCAGGAGCGGTCCCTCGCCGGAGCGTTTGCGCAACCAATTGTGGGTGCAATCTCGGACCGGACGCGGACGCGCATCGGCCGGCGCAAACCCTTCTTCATCGCCGGCGTGGCGCTCACCGCCGCCTCGCTCCTCTATCTCTCGGGGTTCCCGCCGATCGCGCCCATGCTCATCGTCCTCTCGGTCAACGCGTTCTTCCTCAACGTCGCCGTCGACCCGTACACCGCGCTGATGGCCGACCTCGTCCCGCCCGGGCAGCGCGGGCGGGTCGGGACCGTCCTCGCCGTCTTCAACATGCTCGGTCAGATCGCCGCCGCGCTTCTCGCGCTGTTCCTCTGGGACCGGTCGCCACAGCTCGTGTTCGTTCTCGTCGCGGCGATCCTGGTGGTGGCGTTCACCGTCACGACCATCGGAGTCCGCGAGCCCGATGCACCGCCCGCTCCGAAAGAACGCGTCAGGATCGATGTGGGCAGCTACGTCCGCGGACTGCTCGCCCAGCGCGAGCTGACGAAGTACGTTCTCGCCGCCGCGGTGTTCTGGCTCGGCACCGGCGGCGTTCTCCCCTATCTGACGCGCTTTGCCGTCAACGAGCTCGGCACAAGCGAGGGTGATTCATTCCAGCTCTTCCTTCCCGCGCTTCTCGGAACGATCGCCGGTGCGATCCCGGCGGGCTATGTCGCCGACCGCGTCGGAAAGAAACCGGTCCTGGCCGTTGGGCTTGTGGCGTTCGCCCTCTTCGCCCTCGTCGGCTCACAGGTCGTCTCCGTTCCGCAGGCGCTTGTCGTGATGGGCTTCATCGGGCTCGCGAACGGCGTATGGACGGCCTTGAACGTCCCCCTCCTGGTCGACCTCGTTATGCCCGAGCGCGCAGCCGAGATGACCGGGCTGGGGTCCGGTGTCTGGTCGTTGGCTCAGCCGATCGGTGCCGTGATCGCGGGGATCCTGATCGGCAACTTCTCGAGTTACCGGGCATCGTTCATCGGCGCCTCCGTCCTGGTCTTCATCTCCTTCCTCCTGCTGCTCACGGTCAGAGCCCCGAAGGTGGCCCGCGCGGTATAGCGCTCGTCCTTGCACACGGACGGGAACCACTCTCCGGCTGCGCTTGTATGGGAGACGAGTGGCGCAAGGGCCATGCAGCCACCGCTCGGAGGAACGAATGCGACGCATCTACGTCCTGGCGATCGGCACGCTCCTCACGCTCGGCGCGCTTGCCAGCACCGCGCTCGCCAAGGAGGGAGCCGTCACCAAGCTCGACGCGCTCCCGTCCAGCGGTATCCACGCCGGGCAGATGATCCCGATCGGCTTCACGATCCTCATGGACGGCGTCGAGCCGTACAAGGCCGATGTCGCCGAGATCGTCGTCCGCAACGGGACCGGCAAGGTCCTCTCGTACCCCGCGACGCCCCAAGGCCCGGCGGGCCACTACGTCGCGAACGTCTACTTCCCGGCCGCCGGCACCTACACCTGGCAGGCGACCCAAGGCACGTACTTCGCGCCCTTCGACCTCGGCACGGTCGCGGTACTCGGTCCGGTCACGATGTCCGAGACGCAGGCCACGCCTGCGACGACCCCGGCGACCAACGATCCCATCTCACAGGCGATCCCCTTCCTCGCCGGTCTGATCGCGCTCGGTGCGAGCGTCCGCCTCGCACAGCTTCTCCGCAGCCACCGACGTGTCTCCGCGACGGCGTAACAAACCGTCCTAGCGACAAGGGGAGCGGGGCTCTTGCCCCTGCTCCCTTTTTTGATTGCGACAGTTCGTCCGTGCGCAACGACGCTCAGCCGACGGGCACCACCGCCGTGGTCGCCGCTCGCGCCGTCAGCGAGCTCGGACAGATCTGGTGATACGGACACTGCTGGCAGGTCCGCAGGCCCTTAGGGTTCGGTGCGAACTCGCGCGCCCGGATCCGCGCGGCGGTACCGCTCACGAGGCCGCGGACCGCTCCGATGCTGTCCTCGGTCGGCGTGACCGTCCCTCTCTCTCCGCTCTCCAGAAAGTGGAGGACCGTTTGGACCGGCCGCTCGCCGTAGACGCGTTCGTGCGCCAGCGCATAGAGACGGAGCTGCAGGCTTTCGTTGGCCGATCGCTGGGCGCGACCGCTGCCCTCCTCGTCGGCGCCGGCCTTGTAGTCGACGACGACCGCGCCGCTCGGTGTTCGATCGACCCGGTCCCATCGCCCGACCACACGGTCCTTCCCGAGCATGAAGCTGAAGCGCTGTTCGACGAGATCGGGCGGGGGCATCCCACGCTCCTGCTCGTGGAAGCGGCGAAGAGAGGCCAGACCGGCCTGAAAGCGCTCGGTCTCGTGCGCTGGGCTGATGAACCCCTCGGCGAGCCAGGCCGCACGGAATACCGCTTGGACCTCGGCGAGATCCGGCTCCGACCCGTCGCGTTTGCGCCGCAGGTAATCCCTGACCGCTTCGTGAAGGGCAAGCC
>Ga0209805_1000892_pt1 | contig 18385 bp, 15 predicted proteins | sample GraSoiAngelo_148_FD_185905 | JGI IMG/M metagenome (GOLD analysis project Ga0209805, IMG submission 185905) | Grasslands soil microbial communities from the Angelo Coastal Reserve, California, USA - 14_1009_09_20cm (SPAdes) (version 2) | ecosystem: Environmental > Terrestrial > Soil > Grasslands ... | reverse complement strand
GCCGTTGTGCTGGTCTTCATCGTGCTGCTATTTGAGTTCCGTACGTTTGCCGCGCCGATCGCTATCCTTGCCTCTGCCCTGTTGTCCACGTCGGGTGTCTTCATCGCCTTGCTCATAACGCGCACCACCTTCAATATCTCTTCGTTCATGGGCATGATCATGGTGGTCGGCATCGTGGCCAAGAATGGAATTCTGCTGCTGGATGCGGACCAGAAATTCCGCGCGGCGGGGCTGTCCAGCGAAGACGCCATGATGCAGGCCAGCCGGCGGCGACTGCGCCCCATCGTGATGACCGCGCTGGCCGCCATCGCCGGGATGTTGCCATTGGCGTTTGCGATTGGGGCTGGATCGCAGATGTTGCAGCCGCTGGCGATCGCGGTGATTGGCGGGATCTTGATTTCGATGGTCTTGTCGCTGATTATCACACCCGCCGTGCACTTCTATCTGAGCCACGAAGAGGCGCGACGCGAGGAGATGATCCCGGCGCGGTGAGCCGCAGCGGCAGAGCACGACGGAAGCAAAGATGATCTATGAAGTTGATGCCTAATCGTTTTTGATCCCTTCCACGGCGCTCCGGGGTTGGGCCCGTTTCTTACAGCAAGTGGCCGTTATCGACCTGCCTGGCCCGCCGGGTAAAGGTTTCGATTACCTGAGGAGCGACGGTGACGATCACTATCTGTTTTCCGTCCATCTGGGCGCCGGCAATTTGTATGTGATCGACTCGCCCTGACACCCAGCAGCCGATTGCCTACCCGCCGATGGCACCAGATCCCAATGTCGGCAAGTTTGATCCCGGTTCGAGAGGTGTTTATGCCGCCTGCTATAGCGGCGCCATTTCCGTTTTCCGGCCTGATGACGCTAACCACTACTGGGAAATTGAGGACTTTCCCGTCCACAAGAAGGTGCACAGCCTTGCAGTCGACCCGGAACCCACTCTGTCTACATCCTTGAGGATTGGGCGGGCGGTCATCCGCCGGCCCGGATGGTGGTTTGTGAACCCGCGTCGGCGAGATGATAAGTTATTGAATTGTAAGTAATTGGTTCGATCTGCCAAGAGCACGCTGGCGGGCGCAAAATGCCACTCACTCGTTCCAGGTCGAAGGCTCTAGCCCGATGGTTCCTTCCGGTTTGGATGACCAATTGCATTAGAATAAACTAGCAGCTTGTCCCTCAAACAGCTGGGAGTGCGCTTTCCGCTTGGTTGATAAGCTTCCGATGAATGGCCAACCGCTGGACGAAGAGTCTTTCGCACGACTATTGGCGGCCGCTTACGTGGTGCAGGAGCACCAGGACCGCGCTAGCGCCAAGGCGGCGCTCCCGCCTTCCGATTTCGCGCAGATTATTTCCCGCATTGTCGACACCCAACATTTGATCCAGACTCGCAGCCTGGATGCGCAAGCGGCACTTGATCTGATTGCGGGTCAAATGCAGAGACTATCGGGCGCGGGCGGGGCTGCAATCGGATTAGTGCTGGATCATGTGCTGCACTACAAAGCCGCGATCGGAAGCGCATCCATCCTGCTCGGACGTGAGATTCCGGAAGATGTGAGCATCTCGGCGAAATGCCTGAAAAAGGGCGAAAAGCTGGTGAGCCCTTTGTGTGAGGCTGATCCGCAAATTGATCAGGCGTTCCGCCGGCGGGTAAAGGCGCAATCGCTGATCGCTGTGCCGATTTACCACGAAGGCAAAATCGCGGGTGCCTTGGAAGTTTATTTCTCAGACGTGGGTGCCTTCAGCGAAGGGGACGTGCGGGCTTGTGAGCTGATGGCGGGTTTGGTCACCGAAGTCATGGTGCAGACGGCGGAACAGGAGTTGAAGCAAGAGTTGGCCACAGAACGAGCTTCCGTGCTGCTGGCTTTGGAAAGACTGAAGCCACAACTTCAAAAGCTAGCGGGTGAGCCCGCGGCGCCCAAGCCGGCGCAAATTGCGGAAACGAACCTGGCCGGCCGTCCCAACGGAGTCCGCGCCGAGAGCGAACGGCTTGAACCCGAAGTATGCCATGCCTGCGGACACGCCCTGAGCGACGATGCAACCGGCTGCAGCGCGTGTGGAGCGGCCCGGAATTCCGAAGCTGCACGACCGCGCATGTGGGGACGCCTGACAAATCTCCAGCCGCAAGACCAGGAAGGAACCATTGAACGGGTGCCCATGTTTCAGGAGAGCGCGCCAGCGAAGGAAGCGAAAGCGCTGGCCGCCCGAGCGCCGTTCGACTTCCGGTCCCTGCCACCGATTGACGAGCTGCTGAAGCTGTCGGCAGGACCCGAGGCAGAAGCGGCGGTTGACGGCGAAACCGACGCGGATACTTCGGGTGAGCCAGTTGAGACCGACGTGCGGGACCTATCTCCCTGGAGTTCGGCAGCCCGAGCTAAGGATTGGCTGAAAGCGCATGTCCAGAAGAAGTCCTGGGACTTCGGGGACATCAGCCTGGGAGTTTCGGCGGTTGTGTTTCTGGCCGTGCTGATCTGGGGATTGTGGCCCCAACAAAAACCCGAACCTCGAGCAGCGCCACAGGCTCAAGCCATGATGCAAGGACCCGCCATCCGGCGCCGCTCCAGGCCGAAGCCGCCAGAACTGACGCTCTTTGAAAGAGCGCTGGTAGGTCTAGGGCTGGCCGAGCCGCCGCCCGCTCCACAATATATGGGCAATCCTGAGGTAAAGGTTTGGGTGGACCTGCAGACCGCGCTCTACTATTGTCCGGGCACCGATCTGTATGGCTCTACTCCGAAAGGTAAGTACACCACCCAGGGAGACGCCCAGCAAGACCAATTTGAGCCCGCCTACCGCAAGCCCTGCGACTAAGTTTTGGTCGCTCCGGACGCCGGTCGTATCACCCTGTACCTTCATTTGCCAGTTGTTTCCTTCAGGGTTTCGGGCTAGCGTATGGAGGTGCGTGGTGTAGCTGGTAAATCCCCCGAATTCGCGCTGATCTGTCCCGCGTGCCTGCACAAGAACGAAGTTCAACAGCGCTTCTGCGGGCTCTGCGGGTTTCCTCTCAAACCGAGGCAGGCGGACGCAAAGGCGGCGCCACAGGCCGCTCAAGAACTCCCCTTTGTTGATCGAAGCGAGAACGCTTGGCAGTGGTTGCGCGAAAGGCATCTCGAAGAGCTCGCCAGCCGACAAAAAAGGATCTCTCGCTGGATTACCCTGGCCATCGTACTGCTGCTGTTGGCACTCGGCAGCGGGGCATGGTTGTTCTGGAAAAACTGGTCACAATTCGGTGCGGGCTGGTTGTCCGATTCCTTAACCGTATCCGCACCAAACCGAGAGACATTGCCTATTCTGGTGGAAGAACCCGGCAATGGGAAGCCGGATGCGGCCACAGGGAACCTTGGAGAGACTGGATCTGAGACCGTAGCGGAGTCAACCGTCGCACATCGCTCCGGGAACGCCCTGGAAGAGGGTGCACAGGAGTTCCTCGAAGGCCGCCGCTATCTGGAAGGGCAAGGAGTTGCCAAGAACAGTGCGCTGGCGGCTGCCTGGCTCTGGAAGTCGGTGGCCAGGAAAAATGTCAATGCCGTTTTGCTGCTCTCGGATTTGTACGCGCGCGGCGACGGAGTGCCACAGAGCTGCGATCAGGCGCGCCTCTTGCTCGGTGCAGCCGCGCGAAAAGGATCAGCAAAAGCCAAGGACAAACTGCTTGCCCTGCCGCGCATGGGTTGTCGATAATCTGAACTCGGGCGAAAGAACTCATGGAGAGCGCCTGCCGGCGAACCCGCACTCCCGCACGCAGGCAGTGAACCGCTTAGGCCGCCAGGACATTACATAGTTCGCGCTCTGTTCATTTTCGTGATCGGAGCATCACGCTTGTCCATGCCCAGTTGGAGAACGGCGTGATCCCATGGCTCGAGGTCATCAGGCGTTGCCTTGTTGCTCGAATCGTCGGGCTTCGTACCAGAGAGCGAGTTCGACTCGGTTCCAGAGTCCGAGCTTGTCATAGATGACGCGAAGATAGTTTTTGACCACGTGCTCGGTAGTGCCGATGGCGTCTGCCACCTCTCGGTTTTTGAGCCCGAGGGCAACGAGTTCGATGATTCGATACTCTCGCTCGCTGGGAATTCGTGTGCCGTAGCGCCCGCTCTTGAGCATAGCTGCCTCCGATAGAACATGGTTGCGAGTTTGACCCGCTTGATGCCCTGGGTAATCCCAAACTGAATGAATAGCCGGTTGAAGCGCGCCTTCACGGTACGGCGAGCCATCTTCAGTTGTTTGGCAATCTCGGCGTTGTCACACCCCTGCAGCAGCAAATCGATGATCTGCTGATCGCGCGGCCCCAGCTGAACAGTCCTGTCTTTCATGTGAGATCCCTTTCCCCACTTCCCTGGTTCGCTCACAGATTTTTGATCGATTCCTGTGCCCTACTACCTGTCCCGTAAAGAGACGGTTGCGATTGAAAAAAGCGAGAGACGGAGGGTGCGGATTGCTTACACCAGCTTGCTTACACCAGTCGTAGCACTCAAAATGCCATCCTGGGTAACCGGATTTCTTGGCACAACAGGGAAAAACCTTACTTTCCTAGCACCTTACCTTGCAGTCGTTCAGCAAACCCGCCTGCTTGGAAACTGTACCGAACCTCCAGAAACCCAGAAATTACGCACCTCCACGGCCTTAAAAGGCCTTCCGAAAACAAGTGTGCGGCGCGATAGACGGGCGAGGATAAGGCAGAACCCTTGTTGAAAATTATAACCAAAATTTTAACTATAGAAGAGCGCAGAGAGCACTTTTTTCGAATCCTCGCCTTGCCTCTAAGGTGAAAACCTTAGGACAAAAATTCCGCCGGCGCTCGCTTCAGGAGGAACTAATTACACCTTGTGCCTCACAAATTGGGCAGGTGTTTCTCCCGAGCTGCCGTTCTCATCCCGCCTCTTATCTTCGGATTACACTTTGATTACACTTTGAACCGGGTCTCGACGTCGGGTGATAATGAAAGGCTTCCCAGCAGAACCCATGAAACTTTCCGTCGTCATGCCAGTCTACAACGAGCAGGCCACTCTACGGCAAGTTGTAGCCAGAGTACTGGCCGTTCCGTTCGGCATTGAGCTGCTCTGCGTCGAGGATGGATCGACGGACGGCTCCCGCGAGATTCTCGCAGAACTCCAGCGAGATCATCCCGCGCTTCGCGTGCTGCTGCAGCCCTGCAACATGGGAAAAGGTGCGGCCCTGCGACGTGGTATCGCGGAAGCGACCGGCGATTTCGTAGTTATTCAGGACGCGGATCTGGAGTATGACCCTTCGGAGTACGCCACCCTCCTCGAACCGCTAGTCGAGGGCCAAGCCGATGTGGTTTATGGCTCACGCTTCCTGGGGGCAAGACCGCACCGGGTTCTCTACTTCTGGCACTCAGTCGGCAATTGGCTGTTGACGCTAATTTCCAATGCTTTGACCAATATCAACCTCACCGACATGGAAACCTGTTATAAGGTTTTCCGGCGGGAGGTGATTCAGGCGATCCGGTTGGAGGAAGACCGCTTCGGTTTTGAACCGGAGGTCACGGTAAAAATCGCAAAGCGGCGCCTGCGGATATATGAAGTAGGCATCAGCTATTGGGGCCGTACATACGAGGAAGGCAAGAAGATCGGGTGGAAAGATGGACTCCGGGCGCTATGGTGTTTGTTGAAGTATTCGCTGAAGGAACCTCGCTTACCTTGCCCCTCGGCAGCCGAGGAAGGCGAATCTCTCTTGCTCAAGGCGCGAGATGGAAATGCTGAAGTTTCGTCCGGCCCTCCCCAAAACCGCAATCCCTGATGTCGAGAAGGAGGAGATTGATCATCTAGCTGCCCGCCCGATGATCCCCGGTCCTGCGGACGTAAGTCTCTGTTGCTCCTAAACTTACGAAAAAGCCGCAACTTGCGCTCAAGGAAATGCAGCCTCATCGCTCCGGGGCGCATCAAGCGAGAGTACGAAGCGACGCTTTTCCCCGGCCAAAGGATTTGAAGAACGCATTAACCGGCAGAGCTGGGCGGGCTGTGCTTTAAGCCACATCATTCCCAGAGCTTGGAGGCCAAGAGATTGACTGCTGCAACCGCTCACTTAGTTGCGCCCCATGGCAATGAACTGATCAACTTGCTGGTTGATTCGGCAAAAGCTGCCGAACTGAAGGCCCACTCGACGGAATGGCCTTCGTGGGATTTAACTGCCCGCCAGCTTTGCGATCTCGAACTCCTGATGAGCGGCGGTTTCTCGCCGCTCGGCGGTTTCATGACTCGCGCCGACTACGAGGGCGTGTGTTGCAACATGAAGTTGACGAGCGGGGTGCTGTGGCCCCTGCCGATCACCCTGGACGTCACGGAAGAATTTGCCAAGAAACTGAAGCCGGGCAGCAGCCGGATCGCTTTGCGCGATCCCGAAGGCGTAATGCTGGCGGTCATGCAGGTGGAGGAAGTTTGGCAGCCGGATCGTAGGGCAGAAGCTGACCTGGTGTTCAAGACCACCAGCACAATGCATCCCGGCGTGGACTACCTGCTCAACAAGGCGAACTCGTGGTACGTCGGTGGGCGCGTCGAAGGCCTTCAGCTGCCGTCGCACTATGACTTCAAGACTCTGCGGCTGACCCCTGCCGAACTGCGTAACGAGTTTTCCCGCTTGGGGTGGCGCCGCGTGGTTGCCTTCCAGACCCGTAACCCCATGCATCGGGCCCATCAAGAGTTGACTTTCCGCGCCGCCAAAAAGGTGGAGGCTAGCCTGTTGATTCATCCTTCGGTAGGAATGACCAAGCCCGGCGACGTGGATTATTTCACCCGCGTACGCTGCTACCAATTGCTGCTCTCGAAATATCCGGCGGGCACGGTAAAACTAGCCATGCTGCCTCTAGCGATGCGCATGGGCGGGCCTCGGGAAGCGGTTTGGCACGCCCTGATTCGCAAGAATCATGGAGCTACCCACTTCATTGTGGGTCGGGACCACGCCGGTCCGGGAAGCGATGCCAACGGCAAGCCGTTTTATGGACCTTACGATGCGCAAGCCCTGTTTAAAAAGCATGAAGCCGAGATCGGCGTGACAATGGTGCCCTTTAATATGATGGTTTACTTGGAGGACCAGGATCGCTACATTCCGGATAACGAAGTTCCAGACGGCTCGCGGGTCCTGAATATCTCCGGGACAGAACTGCGGCGGCGGCTGAATGAAGGCGGCGAAATACCCGGCTGGTTCACCTATCCGGAGGTGGTCGAGGAGCTGCGGCGCAGCTATCCTCCCCGCTACCAGCAGGGTGTAACCATCTTGTTTACCGGTCTGTCCGGCTCGGGAAAATCTACTATCGCCAACGTGCTACTCACGAAATTCCTGGAAGTGGGCGGCCGTCCAGTAACCCTGCTGGACGGCGACATTGTGCGCAAGCACCTTTCCTCGGAATTGGGATTTTCCAAAGAGCACCGGGACATCAATATCCGCCGTATCGGGTTTGTGGCTTCCGAGATCACCAAGAATGGCGGCATCGCTATCTGCGCTCCCATCGCTCCCTACGATTCGGTTCGCAAGCAGGTACGCCGCATGATCGAACCCTATGGAGGGTACATTCTGGTGCACGTGGCCACCCCTATCGAAATATGCGAGCAGCGGGACCGAAAGGGTCTGTACGCCAAGGCGCGGGCCGGGATCATCAAGGAGTTTACGGGAATCTCCGACCCCTATGAGGCGCCCGATGACGCCGATGTTGTGATCAACACTGCCGACCTGACGCCTGAAGAGTCGGCCCAGGAGATCATCCTGCATCTGGAACGCGAGGGCTTCATAGGAGCCAACGGCCAGCCGCCTGCGTCGGCGCGAGCTTAAAGGCGAAGGGCCGATGATGCTTGTGCCACCGCTACGCTCAAGAAGATGACTAGCCAGCTAGATGGGGAAATCCTAGAGCGCATTCGAGCCGCGCTGGACGCAGCCTGCGATGCCCTCAGCCGCTTCACACCCGGCGCCATTGCGCACGAGTACAAGATCGGCCACGATCCTGTGACGGAAGCCGATCGCGCGGTTGACGCCGTCCTGCGAAGCACTCTGCTTAGAGAAGGGGAAGGCTGGCTGTCGGAGGAAGGCGTGGACGACAAGACACGCCTCGGCAAGAGCCGGGTCTGGGTGGTGGATGGTCTGGATGGGACACGCGAGTTTATCGCCGGCGTTCCCGAATTCTGTGTGTCCATTGCCTTGGTGGAAGATGGCCGCCCGGTGGCGGGTGGAATCTCGAATCCGGCAACGAACGAGAAATTTATTGGCTCGCTCGAAACGGGTGTCACCTACAACGGCAAGCGGGTCCGGTGCAGCCAGAGGACCAGCCTAGGTGGCGCTGTCGTGCTCGCCAGCCGCAGCGAACTGAAGCGGGGCGACTGGGAGCCGTTCAGGAGTGTGCCCTTCAAGATCCGCGCCATGGGTTCTGTCGCCTACAAGCTCGCCCTCGTGTCGGCTGGTCTGGCGGACGCGACCTTCACCCTGAGTCCTAAACATGAATGGGACATTGCTGGCGGCGCGGCTCTCGTGCTCAGTTCACTCGGCTTTATCCAAACCCTGGAGAACACGGAATTGCGTTGTAACAGGGAGAATCCGGGCCTGTCCGGATTGATTGCCGGCGGCCCATTTTTGCGGGGGGAACTCATGACCTTGCTGGACCATCATCTGAAGTCGGCGCACCGTTGCTGACCAAAGCTCCTTACCAGCTCCCCGGTAAAAGCGCTCCGGGGGCGGTGGCCAGGTGATCAGAGCACCGCTTCTGGGCCACAGACCGCTAATCCACTGACCACAGAATTCCCTTTTCGATACCAATTCCATCCACCTCTTTTGATTGCGAAGCAGCGCGTCATTGCAATCATTCAAATTGCAATCATTCAAGCTGAGCCGCTCGTCGCCCTAAAGATTTTCCGTGCGCTGAAGATCAATCCCAAATTCAGCCAGGCCCAAGGCCGATAATGCGCAAGCTGCTGGCTGAGCTTCGGTGATTTAGACCGGCCCAAAAAAACCCGGCGCTTGACGGCTCCGGGTTCAAGAGAAACGAGCGGCGGAAAATTGGCTAGCCGACGGCCACCGGTTGCGCCACGACTCCCTCCTCGGGCTTGCGGCGGGCCGACCGGCTGGAAGGCAGGCCGGCGTCTCGAATTTTGTACAGCAGCGCGCGATAGCTGATGCCGAGCGCTCGCGCTGCCTGCTTGCGATTCCAGTGGTTTGCCTGTAAGACCTTGAGGATGATCTTGCGCTCCAGCTCGCGCACCGCCTGGCGCGTAATCTTCTTCAGCGAGATTGGGCCATCGATTGGAATTTCTGGATTGAAATACTCCTGCTCGCGGCCGACAAGATCGCTCGTGATTGCGTCTTCATTCCCCAAAATCACGTAGCGCTTGATCAGGTTCTCAAGTTCCCGAATGTTGCCCGGCCAGTGATACTTCTCGAGGAGTCGAATCAGCTCGGATGAAAGCTGACGTGCCCGGCAGTTGTATTTGCGGTTGTAATATTCCAAGAAATAGCTGGCCAGGTCGGGGACGTCGGCGCGTCGTTCGCGCAGCGGCGGCAAATACAGATTCACCACGTTGATGCGATAGAACAGATCCTGCCGGAAGGTGCCGTTTTCAATTTCATCTTCCAGTTTGCGGTTGGTGGCGCAAACGATGCGCACTTCAACTTTCTTGTCTTCCTGTGCCCCGATGCGGCAGAACTGGCCATCCTGGAGCAACTGCAGGAGCTTGGACTGCAGACCGAGGTCGAGTTCGGAGATTTCATCTAGGAACAGGGTGCCGCGGTGGGCCATTTCGACGCGTCCCGGCTTGGTGCCATAGGCGCCGGTAAATGCGCCTTTCTCGTAACCAAAGAGCTCGCTTTCCAGCAGCGTTCCCGGAATCGCCGGACAGTTGACCTTCACGAAGGGTCCTGTCTTCCAAGGCGACTGGGAATGAATCATCCTGGCAATGATGTCTTTCCCGGTGCCGCTCTCGCCGTGAATCAGGACGGGAACATTGGCACCGGCCACCTTGTCGAGGCGTTCACGGACTGTCCGCATGGCCTCGGAACAACCGAACACGACCGGCTGGGGCGGGATTTCGCCGAGCGCTTGGACTAGCGAACTGACTGGGCCTGTGGTTGTCATCGACTATCTCACTGGAGCAAACTGCTCGCACCCGCTAAGTGCATCCCAAGAGCCAAACCGCGGCAAAGGCTCTTTAGGTCCACTAAGTACGAGCTAAGTTTATATGCTGCAATAGGTTACGATGATATTCCCGAATCTCGGCGCTTCCCCGGGTGGAACCGATTCTAAACCTCGAGAGAGGCTGGAGCGAGGGAAAACTTTTTCACTCTGGCAGAAGTCACTTTCCGTCGGCCGACGCGCGCAATACGAGGATCCTGCAGGAGCGGACGGGCGAACTTAAGACCTACCAGATGGTACCCCTCAGCATGGGTTACCCGCACGCAGCGGGCGTTAAGGGTGCGGCAGGCCTTGGGCAGCTTGGCGGTGGCGGCTAAAGGAGCGCTGGGAATTTCCAGCGAAAGCCGCGCCGAAAGCGGCAGAGAGCGCCGCACGGCCACCAGCACTCCGCAGGCGCTGATGTTCAATGCCGTGGCAAACTCGAGGAACTCCTTGCCCGTGTCGTCATGGCTCCTGACAAAAACTGGTATGGCCAGCGGCAAGCGCGGCCAACTGCGACGCTCTCTTTCCAATATCTCTTGGCTCAAGCGCACCCCTCGCAAGGCTCTGGGTTCGCACCTTTGGGGCCAAACCATAGCACTTTCGTGTACCGTAGGGTTCTGTCGGGAATCGTTCTTTCAGCGAGGTTAGGCATTGTTTCCAAACCGTGCTGTTGATGCGCCATAGGGACGTTTCCTAGATTGGGAGTTACCATTAGCAATGGTTACTACCTGCGTCACAAAGCCCACAAAAAGTGCAAGGTTTTACCCATGTTTGACCAAAGGGTTGCATTTTGCGTTGACACTGGGAAACGAGTGACATACCATAAACACAAATACTGCATTCTACTTAACCGTTGAATGCGGTTCCCTCCCCCTGCGTTCACTTCAGACCTCCATGGCCACATCGGAAAAGACGTGTCTCACCAGCAAAAGCAGCGGCAAGAAGCAGGATGCGGCCGAGTTGTGCCCCCCCGCGCCTTCTGATCAACCCTCTCCTGATGTCATCTGTCAACCGGACCTCTTGCGCGAATTCACGCAGCTGCGCGATCGCTTTCAACGCTGCACCGACGCTCTGGCCTCCGCTGCCCACGATCTGAAGACTCCACTGGCGATTCTGTCCGGCTACATCGAGCTGCTGCAGAGCGAGAAGCTGGGAGGCCTGAATGAACGCCAGCGTGAAGTTCTACACGACATGCGCAGCAGCGGGCAGCGCTTGCAGCACTTCATCGAAGATTTCCTCACTTACAGCATTCTCGAAACCGGCGAGCTGCGGGTGCAATACGAGATCGGCGACATGAACGCCTGCATCTCGGAGGTTTGTACTCTTTGGTCCAATCGTTTTCAGGAAAAAGGATTGGCGCTTTACTTTTTGCCGAACGAAAAAGTTCTGCCGTTTCCCTTCGACTCTGCGAAAGTGCAGCGCGTGCTGTCGAACTTACTGGAGAATGCATCCAAGTTTACCCCTGCCGGAGGAACCGTCTGGTTACATGCCGAGCCGCACATGTGGGAGCGGCGTAGCGCGCAGCAACCCGGCATCACGGGCGAACGCCGCCAGCAAAGCGTGGAATATCCCAACGCCGTCAAAGTAAGCGTCTCCGATACCGGCCCCGGCATCGCGCCGGAGTTTCATCTGGAAGTTTTTGATGATTTTGTTCGTCTGCCACAAACCGAAAAGCTGTCCGATGGCATGGGCTTGGGTTTGGCAATCGCTCGTCGTCTGGTGTTCGGATTGGGCGGCAAGATCTGGGTGGAAAGCGAACCTGGGGCAGGATGCAAGTTTTCCTTCCTGATACCGCTGAAACCGACGCCATCTGGGCCAAGCAAAGGAAAATCGCAATGAAGGACACGGCTAACATCCTGCTGGTCGATGACGAACCAGGAATGCTGCGGTATATCCGGACTCTGCTTGAGGTGGACGACTATAAAGTGGAAACCGCCACCACCGGCGAAGAAGCTGTCGCGCGGCTGCAAAAAGGTTTAGAGCCTGATCTTGTTCTTCTTGATCTGCTGATGCCCGGCATTGATGGACTGCAAACCCTGGAGCAGCTTCGCCAGCTTCAGCCCGGCGTGAAGGTGGTGATGCTCTCCTGCGTGAGCGACACCCGCAAAGTGGTACAAGCCATGCGTCTGGGAGCCCACGACTACTTAACCAAGCCTTTTCAGAAAGCCGAGCTCGATGCGGTAGTCGATCAATGCCTGGGAAAGAAGGGCCCGGTCAATGCGGGCGAGATCGAAGAACTCTGCGATGATGTCTTTTTCGTGGCCGCCAGCCCGGCCATGCGCAAGATCCGTTCCCAGGCGGCCCTGGTCGCCAACGTAGACATTCCGGTTTTGCTGCTCGGAGAGAGCGGCACGGGCAAGGAAGTTCTGGCGCAGCTGATCCACAAACTTTCTCCCCGGGCGCATCGCACTTTCTTGAAGGTGAACTGCGCCGCCGTTCCCGCCGACCTGCTGGAGAGCGAGCTATTCGGTTACGAAGCCGGCGCTTTCACCGGCGCCACTCATCCCAAGCCGGGCAAGTTCGAACTCTGCAACAAGGGAACGATCCTGCTGGACGAAATCGGCGAGATGCCCCCGCTTCTGCAGGCGAAGCTTCTGCATGTCTTGCAGGATGGAACCTTCTCGCGATTGGGCAGCCGCTCGGTTATCAAAGCCGACGTGCGCATCCTAGCCGCCACCAACATCAATATCCCCGAGGCATTGGCTACGAAGCGGTTGCGCGAAGACCTCTACTACCGTTTGAATGCCTTTACTCTGCAACTGCCTCCCCTGCGTGAGCGCAAAGAGGAAATTCCGATCCTGCTGAAACACTTCATGTCGCGGATGTCGGAGCGTTACGCGCGCCCGCCGCTGCCGCTTTCCCCTAACCTGCTGCAGGCTTGCCAGGATTACTCCTGGCCCGGCAATCTGCGCGAAGTTAATAATTTCATCAAGCGCTATCTCATCCTGGGCGACGAGAAGCTCGCCATTAACGAACTGCGGCCTAAAGTCGATGCCAGTGGCGCCAGTTTCGAACCGCCGGCGCAAAAGAGCGGGAGCGACGCAGCCGGGGGCCTCAAGTCGCTGGCGCGCAGCGCCAAGGACGAAGCCGAAGCCGAGGCAATTGCTCGAGCTTTAGAGGAAACGAACTGGAATCGCAAGCAGGCCGCGGCTCTGCTCAAGATCAGCTACAAGGCTCTGCTCTACAAAATTCGCCAGTACGGCATTGCCCAAGCCAAAAGCCACCACAGGCTGTCGGCTGGGGCATAAATCGCTCGCGGGTTTGATTCTGTCGGCCGGACCTACGGATCCCTCGCTTCTCTCGGGGTGACACTCTTATAGAGAAGCCGGATAGAGAAGCCGGACATATAAACCGCCTTTCTCGTTTCCCGCACTTAGCTACTGGACGACAAGCGTGACAGTGGTTCCGTGCGATGCGCTGCCCGATGTCCCTGTTACCGTGATGGCGTAAGTACCGGCGGGAGTTCCGGGATTAACCGTGGGAGTGGCTTTTGCGCCGCCGCCACAAGCAACCTGGAAGAGCAGGCCCACCGCAAGCACTCCGAACAGCAACCCCATCATCGGTCCTAGCCGACGGTAGTTTTTCCCTGTCCCAATGCCCCAGAACGCCAACCCGGAAATCGGCAGAAACGCTGCATACAAGAAGAGCGAATTGGGATGAAGCGATGTCGTGGTTGCCGGGCGTGCGGTAGTCGAGATCGTGAGCTGCGATGACACCGGGCTCATATTGGTCATGGTCAGCGGGTTGGTCGAGAAGGCGCAGCTTGTGCCCTGGGGCAACCCGGCTGAGCACGACAGCGAAACGCTGTTGGTAAAAGCCTGGCTGGCTGCGGCGGGTCCTGTCTGAACGTTGTAAATAGCGGAGTTTCCTGCGATTACAGTTACCGGGCTGGAACTGGCGCTGATCACGAAATCGGTTACGGCCACGCTGGCACTTGCACTGTTGGGTGTTGTTGGATCAAAAGCGGGCGGAGCCACGAAGGCTTGGCCGCTGCCGACTAGTTGGGTTGATCCGGCAGTCGGGACCAAAACCTCGGTGACGGTAGCTGTGCCGCCGCTCAGCAACGTGCCAATCGAACACAGAACCTTTCCTCCAGCGGGTGAAGTGCAGCTGCCTGGCGAACTTGATACCGACGTCAACGTCGCTCCGGTTGAAGGCAGATTAGCTTGAAACACCACGCCGGAGCTCGGATCGGGTCCACCATTTTTGATGGTGTAGGTGAAAGTTACTGGGTTGCCTACTCCTATCGCGCTGCCGAGCTGGATCGAGGGCGTCTCTGTCAACGTCAAGTCGCTGACCGGCCCAAGCGTGCTCACGAAAGCGTCGGTAGCGCCCTGCAGGGTTCCTTGCAAGGGACCACCTGCAGTCGGGAAGTCACCCGAACCCGTATCGCCGGTCAGGTAGGTAACGAAGTTCGTGTCGAGCGCGATACCGGTGCCGTGATCGGTCCCGGTGCCACCGAAGCGGCTCACGAAATTGGCTCCCGGCAACGGGGGATTGGCCGGAGTGTCAAGGCAAGGTTGAAAGGCCGATCCCGTTGTATCCAACCGAGCAACAAAAGCGTCGGTCCCGCCCAGCGGCCCGGGTGTAAACGGAGGCGTGGTCATTACGTTCACGGACGGGAAATCTGTGGATACGGTTGAACCAGTGAGACGCACAAACTGGTTGCTATCCACCACAATTGCTGCGGGAGGAAATTCGTCGTGCGGGCCTGAATCGTCTGCCGACCCGCCCAGATATGAGAAGTACGTCAATGCTACAGGAGTGCTCGTCGAGGGATTATTTAATTTGGCTATGAAACCATCTGTCGCGGGTGTCACTGCAGGACAATTTGTTCCAGGCGTCACCGGGGTGGCGGCTATGTCGGGCGACGTGGTTGAGCCGGTCACGTACACATTATTTCCGGCATCCACGGCGATGCCGGTGCCAAAGTCGTTGCCGGTTCCTCCCAGATAAGTAGAAAACAATAGGCCTGCGGTGCCGGTTAGATTGGGATTGATCTTGGCGACAAAGGCATCGGGAGCAGTGGGACTAGTCGCACAATTCGTATTGGTTGGGCAATCCAGACTGGGCTGGAATGCATTCAAAATCGGAAAATCGTTGGCAGGAGCCGGACTGCCTCCAATATGCAGAAAGCTGGTCCCGCCCGTGATGTACATGTTTCCGCTGGCGTCCACGGCGATCCCGCCGCCCACGGCCTGGCCATTTGTCGGGTTGCCACCACCGAAATAAGTCGCATAGGCCAGGCTGGCTGTCCCGGTTGACGTCGGAATGATTTTGCTGGCGAAGAATTGCGTCAGCCCAAGCGAAGTCATTTGGAAGGCATTGGCCGTCGCCGGGAATCCTGATTGGGTATTGGTCGAAGTGGTAGTCCCAGTGACGTAGGCGTTGCCCTTGCTGTCGAGCGCAAAGCCGGTAGCGGTTTCATTTAGGTTGCCGGCAAGGTAAGTTGAATAGAGCAGCGCCGATCCGTCCGTCTTCAACTCGGTCACGAAGACGTGATTCCCTGGCGCACAGCCGGTGCAGTCGGCCTGAAAGCCATTGACGGTCGGAAAGTCAGTTGAATCCGTTGTCCCCGCCACGTATACGTTAGTCGCGCTGTCCACACCGATGCCTACACTTGATTCGTTGCCATTCCCGCCCAGGTAGGTTGAGAAGACGATCCTGCCCGTAGGATCGAGTTTCGCAATGAAAATGTCAGATGGGCCTTTGAGACTGCCAAGCACGCCCGGCTGTTTTGGGAAATCAGCCGAAGTGGTCTGACCCGCCACATAGATATTGAAGGAAGCATCGACGGCGATGCTGGGAGATGTTTCGTTTCCGCTGCCACCCAGGTAACTGGAATAGCTTAGCGTGGGGTCTATGACCAGCCGACGGCTGCGGTCATAAGGGCCGATCTCGAATCCAACCCGGTTGCCCGCCTGCAGCACGAATTTGCCCGGGATAGTCTTTCTGTCACTGCCCAGATCCTGGTAGATCACCGGAGCGTGCAGCCGTGCATCCCCTGCGCCAGTCGGAACAACCAAGTCTCCGTTCTCGTTCAAAAAAACTCGGTGCCCTTCAAAACTGAGCTGAACGACTGTCGGATCGACGCCGGGCGCGACTTCAAAGTCGTATTCCAGCTGTCCCTGTCGGCCGTAATAGACTAAGTCCACTCCGGGATAGACTTCGTGATACCGCACGCGAGCGAAGTGCGGCACATTACGGCGCCACTTGGAAGGATCATTGCCTATCAAATAATTGCTCTTTAGCCTCGGCCAACCTCATATGCACTACGGTTGGGCTGGCGGCGCGTCGATGTGTGCCCCCCGCCCCTCGCGCCCGCAACTCCAAGACCGCCTCATTGGCAGTTAGGAACAACCCATAGCCGCTTCCGCGCGCCAGGAACCTCACCTCGGGATCAACCTGTCCTTGGTTGGGTTCGAAACTAAGCGGCAACTGCCCTAGAACCGCTCGTGCGTTCTCGTTTGCCGAGGCGGTTAACGGATGGTTTTGGGCCTCATAAATAAGGCTTGATGGCAATGCCGAGTCCGATTCGGCTACCTGGGAAGCCTGTAAACGGGCGCCCAGCCGCAGCGCAAGGCCGCCTGCGAGCAGCAGCAGGCCTATAGCTGTCCAGGCGCGGCATGAAAAACGCCCTCCCGAAGCACAGCCATTCAATTTCACGAATACCTCCAAATCCTGTCTGGGAGAGGAAGTGGAACCGGCGAACACACAAATTTGAGATCCTCGGGTGAGCGAAGCGGCATCCTGACAGTCACCAGAACTGGGCTGAAAATAAAACAACTACTTAAACATCTGACGGATACGCTGTCAAGCCGCCCTCGCCCGGCGCGCGTTCTCGAATTTGTGAGATGCTCGATTTGCGCCCATTAGATGCCGGCAGCGATCGCGATCCGTCGGTTCTGATCGGCTCTTTTGGGGTTTTCTGCCGTGAAATAGGACAAAAAGCTCGCCGTTGCCAATTGACGCAGAGATTTTGTGCTTGCAAAAAAGCGGCAAGTAGGGGAATCTTGGCTCGAGACGAGGAATCGCTTCGGGGAATTATGCAGTCTGGCCCTTCTCGCAAGCATTCCTTTCCTGAGCGCCGCTTATGCTCTTCGAAAGCCAAACACCCACCGCCGTATCGGTCGAGGAGAAACGCGCCATGCGCCGTTTCGACCTGCGCCTGCCTGCTCTGGTCAAGCTGACCGGGGAAGGCTTTCAGGAACTGCTCACCGAGACACAGAATGTAAGCGCTCGGGGTGTATTTTTTTACATTGACCGTCGCGTCGCCCAGGGGTCGAAGGTAGAGGTGACGCTCACCTTGCCTTCGCACGTCACCCTGACCGAAGCGGTGCGGGTGCGCTTCACCGCCCGTGTCATCCGCGTGGAATCGCCGCTGCCTGTTTTCCGCGTGGGAGTCGCTGCCCTGATTGAGGAATACGAATTTCTCCAGAACCCGCAACCCCCTGAATTGTACAGTTTGGAAAAGGACTGGAAGGCCAGCCTGTAGCAGGGTGTGGCTCGGTTATCGCGCTACTTCCTGTCGAGCCCCTCGACTTCGCGCTCGAGTCGCCTGTAGCGGGCTCGGACGGTGCCCAAATAGCCGATATGGATCAGCCAGGTAATCGCGTACGCCGCATACAGAAACTTCATCGCACACCTTTCGGTTCCAGCAGCGCTTCCAGCGCCTGGGTTTCTTCCACTTCCCGTTTCAGCCGCTCCAGCCGATAACGAGACCAGCAGACAAGCAACGCGAGACAGAGAAAAGCAGCCCAATTGATCAACAAAACGCGCGTCATTCGCGGATCGAGCGATCCGCCACGCCCGATCACCGGGGAGGGATGCTGCGTGCGGAAATACCAGATCGAGAAATAAACCAAGGGCACGTCCAGCGCGCCAAACACCGCCAGCACCGCCGCCATCAAGGGCGTTTGGCTGCCGCTCGAAAAGCGTCGCAAGACGAGGTAAGACACATAGATCAGCCACAGCACCAGCGTCAGTGTCAGACGCAAATCCCACGTCCACCAGATACCCCATACCGGACGGGCCCAGATCGGGCCAGTAACGAGCACTACGGTGCAGAACACCACACCGACCTCAGCGGTCACCAAAGCCAGGATATCGGCTTTGTCGCTGCGGTTTAACAGGTACACGACCGAGGCGACAAAGTTAACCAGGAACAGCAGGAACGCAGTCCAGGCCGAGGGCACATGATAATAAAAAATGCGCTGCACCTCTCCCATGGTCTGTTCTGTAGGTGCCGCCACGAGCGCCTCGTATAAGGCATAGCTCAGCAGCACCAGTGTG
>Ga0209805_1000890_pt1 | contig 18412 bp, 15 predicted proteins | sample GraSoiAngelo_148_FD_185905 | JGI IMG/M metagenome (GOLD analysis project Ga0209805, IMG submission 185905) | Grasslands soil microbial communities from the Angelo Coastal Reserve, California, USA - 14_1009_09_20cm (SPAdes) (version 2) | ecosystem: Environmental > Terrestrial > Soil > Grasslands ... | reverse complement strand
AATAATCGGGATGGATGTGCGCGACCTTCTTGATGTCGGGCCAGGTCATGGCCACGCCCAGCGCGCAGGTCGATCCGTCGGCCGACTGGATGTTGGTGATGCGGAAGATGTAGCGCGGGTTGGGGACCGCCTTGTCGAAGAGGAAGTCGGTGCAGCCATCGACGAAGATGGTGAGCAGCTTCAGCTCCTCCGCCACGGGACCCAGCGCGGGCGTATTGCCGCTCGAGGTGATCCCCATGAACATGTCGATCTTCTCGGAGAGCTTGAGGCGGCGCATCTCCTTGGTGTTGGCGTCGGTCCCGGCCGCCTCGTCGGCCTTGAGGATCTCGATCTTCCTCTTGCCGAGGAGGCCGCCCTTCTCGTTGATCTCGTCGGCGGCCAGCAGGTTGCCCTTGTACATCGGCTCGCCGAGGACCGCGCCGGCGCCGGTGAAGAAGGTCATGTGGCCGATCTTGAACGGCTTGTCCGGAATGGTGCCCTTGGGCTTCTCCTGTGCGTGCGCCATTCCCGCGCCCAGACCCGCCATCGAGCCTCCGATGGCCGCCACCGCAGTGACCCCGATCTGAGAAAGGAAATCCCGCCGCGTCGGTCGATCTGACATGTGAGCCCCACTCGTAGCGCTGGAGTTTGCGACTGGAATCGGCAGGGGCGCTAGCACACCGCCGACGCAAAAGTCAAACGTAGCGGTTGTCGATTGCCACCGTAGTCACGTATCCTGCAACGTTCGCAAAAAGGACTACCGGATGGCTCGGACAGCACTGGGGGCAATCGCGCAGACGCTCCGCGGAATCGGGGTCGGCCTCCGGTCAGGCAAGCGCGTGGTGTTGACCGTGACCGCGGCGGTGTTCGCTTTCAACCTGGTTGCGCCGGTTGCCATCCTCTCTCTCGCGCGCAGGCCGCCGGACTTCTTCACCTTCAACCCCTGGCTGTCGAGGTTGCCAGAGTACCTCGCGTCCGAAGAGCCGCTCGCGAAGAAGCTCTCCTTCCTCTCCCAGATGGCCATCGCCTGGGTGAGCGCGGACAACAAGGTCGAGGGCATCGACTGGGGATTCATCGTCGACGTCCCGACGCTGGCGCGGATCGTCCTCGCTTCCCTGGTCTTCGGTGCGTATTTCGCGCTCTGGTCCTACCGGCGGCGGCAGGGCGAAGGCCTGAAGGCGGCGCGCCCCGCGGGCGTCGCCGGCGCGGTGACGAGCGTGTTCGGTCTCACCACCGGCCCCTGCACGCTGGCTGGCTGCGGCGTTCCCGTCCTCCCCGTCGTCGGGCTTGCCTTCACCGGCCTTTCCACCGCGACTCTCACGATGCTGACGATGCTGTCGCGACTCAGTTTCGTGGTCATCCTCTCGCTGATGGGCCTTGCCGTCGTCTGGTTCGGGTGGCGCCCTTCCTGAGGAGGATCCATGGCCCTCGAATACGCGTTCGAGCTCGCTTCCTCGAGCATCCGGTTCGGCCCCGGCGTCACGCGCGAGATCGGCATGGACCTCGCGGAGATGAACGCAAAGCGGGTGATGGTCCTGACCGATCCGAACCTGGCGAAGCTCTCGCCGGTCGCGACCGTGCTCGAGAGCTTGCGCGACAACCGGATATCCTTCTTGCTCTTCGACCGCGTCCACGTCGAGCCCACCGACGTGTCCTTCCGCGACGCGATCGATTTCGCGACCGAGGGGGACTTCGACGCCCTCGTGGCGGTCGGGGGCGGATCGACGATCGACACCGCCAAGGCGGCGAACCTCTACTCGACCTATCCGGCGGACTTTCTCGACTACGTCAACGCGCCGATCGGCAAAGGCAAGCCGGTTCCCGGGCCGCTCAAGCCGCTGATCGCGGTGCCGACCACCGCCGGGACGGGGAGCGAGACCACCGGGGTGGCGATCTTCGACTACACGCCGCTGCACGCAAAGACCGGCATCGCCCACCGGCGGCTGAAGCCGCTGCTCGGAATCCTCGATCCGGAGAACACCCGATCGATGCCAGCCCAGGTCGCGGCGACCAGCGGGTTCGACGTCCTCAGCCACGCGATCGAGTCGTACACGGCGCTGCCGTTCCACCGCCGTCCCCGGCCGGAACGGCCCGTGCTGCGCCCCGCGTACCAGGGTTCGAATCCGATCAGCGACGTCTGGTCGCTGGAAGCGCTGCGCTGGGTATCGAAGTATTTCGTGCGGGCGGTGGAGGATCCCGACGATCTCGAGGCGCGCGAGAAGATGCAGCTTGCGGCCTCCTATGCCGGAGTGGGATTCGGCAACGCGGGCGTGCATCTTCCGCACGGGATGTCCTATCCGGTCTCGGGAATGGTGCGCGACTTCCGGCCCGAGGGCTTTCCGGGGGACCATCCGATCGTTCCGCACGGCATGTCGGTCATCCTCAACGCGCCGGCCGTGTTCCGCTTCACCGCCGAGGCCTGTCCCGATCGGCACCTCGTCGCCGCGGAGATCCTCGGAGCGGAGGTGTCGCGTGCCAAGCCCGAGGACGCCGGCAAGATCCTCTCGGACCGGCTGGTGGCGATCATGCAGCGGCTGAGAGTGCCGAACGGCCTCCGCTCGGTCGGCTACGGCAAGTCCGACATCCCGGCGCTCGTCCAGGGCACGCTGCCGCAGGCGCGCGTGACCAAGCTCTCGCCCCGCCCGGTGACCGAATCCGATCTTGCCCATCTCTTCGAAGAGGCCCTGGAAGGCTGGTGAAACCGTGGGAATGAGGGTCCGGGCGGCGGTGGTGCAGGCGGCGCCGGCGGCGTTCGATCGCGCGCGAACGCTGGACAACCTGGACAGGCTGGTCGCGGAAGCGGCCCGGGCGGGGGCGGAGATCGCAGTGTTTCCCGAGGCGTTCGTGTCGGGGTATCCGAAGGGGCTGGACTTCGGCGCGGTGGTGGGCCGGCGCACGTGCGATGGCCGCGATCAATTCCGCCGCTACCTGGAGAGCGCCGTCGAGGTGCCCGGCCCTGACGTCGATCGGATGGCGAAGCTCGCGCGCGAGCACAGGCTGCATCTGGTGGTGGGCGTGATCGAGCGCGACGGCGGGACGCTGTATTGCACCGTGCTCTTCTTCGCCGACGACGGCGCGTTCCTCGGCAAGCACCGGAAGCTGATGCCGACGGCGGCCGAGCGGCTGGTCTGGGGCTTCGGCGACGGTTCGACGCTTCCGGTGCTCGACACGCGGCTGGGTCGCGTCGGCGCGGTCATCTGCTGGGAGAACTACATGCCGCTGCTGCGGATGGCGATGTACTCGAAAGGAGTGCAGCTCTATTGCGCGCCGACGGCGGACGATCGGGAGACGTGGCTGCCGACCATGCGCCACATCGCCCTCGAAGGCCGCTGCTTCGTGCTCAGCGCCTGCCAGGTCTTGCGGCGCTCGGACATGCCGGCGGACATCCCCAACGCGCTGGGCGACGCTCCCCAGACGCTGCTGATGCGCGGCGGCAGCTGCATCATCGACCCGGCCGGGAAGGTCCTCGCTGGCCCCGTCTTCGAGGAGGAGGCGATCCTCTCCGCGGAGCTCGACCTCGACGAGATCGCGCGCGGCAAGTACGATCTCGACGTGGTGGGACACTACGCGCGCCCGGACGTCTTCCAGCTCTCGGTCAACGAGCGCCCCCTGAAGCCGGTGGTGCCCGAGCGATGAACAGGCCGGCCTTCGATACGGGGGCACCGGTGGCGGCGAGGCGCGCCGGCGACTTCGAAGTGATGTCGCTGGTCGGGTTCGCCCACGGCACCTCGCACTTCTTCCACCTGGTGATCCCGTCGCTCTTCCCCTGGCTGATGGCCGACTTCGGCCTCAGCTTCACTCGCGCCGGGACGCTCACCACCGCGTTCTTCATCGTCTCCGGCGTCGGTCAGGCGCTGGCCGGATTCGCGGTCGATCGGTACGGAGCGCAGCGCGTCCTCTCCGCGGGGATCGCGCTTCTGACGCTCTCCGCGCTCACGCTGAGCGCGGCCAACAGCTACCCCGCCCTGCTCGCCGCGGCCGTGCTCGCCGGCGCGGGGAACGCCGTGTTCCATCCCGCCGACTTCACCGTTCTCAACCGCAGCGTCTCGCCGGCCAGGCTGGCACACGCTTTCTCGGCGCATGGCGTCGCCGGCAACATCGGCTGGGCGGCCGCGCCGGTGTGCATGGCCGCAATCGCCACGGCCGCTGGCTGGCGCTTCGCCGCGGTGGCGGCCGCGTCGCTCGGCATCGTGGCGCTGGGCTGCGTGGTGCTCTTGCGCGGGAGCCTCGCGGTACCGGCGTCGACCCATTCCCACGCCGCGGATGCGCCCGCTGCCAGCTCGCCGTTTGCCTTCCTGCGGGTGGGTGCGGTGTGGATGTGCTTCATCTTCTTTTTCGCCTCGATGATGGGCCTGAGCGGCCTGCAGAACTTCGCTCCCTCGGTGCTGAACCACGTCTACGGGCTGCCGCTCACGGCCGCCGCTTCCGCGCTCACGGTCTTCCTCCTCGGCGGCGCGATGGGCATCGCCGCCGGCGGATTCCTCGCCGCGCGGTTCGACGCGCACGAGCGGGTGGTGGCGGTGCTGCTGGTTTCGGCGGCGCTCCTGGCGCTATCGCTGGCGTCCGGAGCCGTGCCGGCCACCGCCGTGACGCCCCTCATGGCGGTGTTCGGTTTCTTCACCGGGACGGCCACGCCGTCGCGCGACCTTCTCGTCCGGCGAGCGGCCATGGAGCGGTTCGGCCAGCGCTCGTTCGGCCGCATCTACGGATTCGTCTACTCCGGCCTCGACGCCGGCCTGTCGGTCGCTCCCATCCTCCTCGGCCCGCTGCTCGACCGCGGGATGTTTTCCGCCGTCTTGTACGCCGTGGCGCTGTTCCAGGGCCTGGCGGTCCTTGCGGCACTGCGGGTCGGTCACGCGCGCGTGGAGACGGCGGCGGCGCGGGCGCTGCAGTCCTGAAGCGGCGTCGGCGAGCATCCGGTATCCTCGATCCCGATGCGCACGGTCCGCACGATGTGTCCGATGAACTGCCATCCGACGCTGTGCGGAATGCTCGTCGACGTCGAGGACGGCAAGGTCGCAGCCGTCCATGGGGATCCCGACAATCCCGACAGCCGCGGTTTTCTCTGCATCCGCGGCCACGCGGCGCGCGAGATCATCGGCAATCCGCAGCGGCTGCTTCATCCCCTGCGCCGGTCACCGCGAAGCGGGGCGTGGCAGCGGACGACCTGGGAGGACGCGCTCGACGCCATCGCCGAGCGGGCGCGGGCCGTGGGGCCAAGGGCCGTCGGCGCCTGGTCCGGGCACGGGTTCTTCGCCAACGACTACGGCACGCGGCTCTCCTCCGAGCTGCTCCGGCGATTCGCGAATCTGTACGGGTGCCAGTGGTGGAACCCGAACATGATCTGCTGGGGCCTCGGCGCTTTCGGGCTCGGTCTGACGGGCGTGCTCGAGGCAAGCACCAAGGAGGACATGGGGGCCCACTCGGCGCTGATCCTGCTCTGGGGCGCGAATCTCGCGAGCCAGCCGAACACCGGGCGGCACCTGGCGGCGGCGAAACGGCGCGGCGCCTACGTCGTGACCATCGACGTGCGGCGCACCGAGGCCGCGGCGCAGTCGGACGAAACGATCCTGCTGCGGCCCGGGACGGACGCCGCCCTGGCACTCGGGATGATGCACGTGATCGTCTCGGAGCGGCTCCATGATGCGGCATTCGTCACCCGCCATGCAGTCGGCTTCGATGCGCTCGCCGCCCATCTCGCCAGACACGACCTCGCCTGGGCATCGGCAGCGACCGGCCTGGACGCCGGGCAGATCGCCTCCCTCGCGCGCCGCTACGCGGCGACGAAACCGGCGATGATCCTCGTCGGCGGCAGCTCCATGCACAAGGGCGCCGGGGGCTGGCAAGGCGCCCGCGCCGTCGCGTGTCTGCCGGCCCTCACCGGCAACCTCGGCGTCCCTGGTGCCGGACTGGGGCCGCGCCACGGCGCCTCCTCGCACGGACAAGGTCTCGCCAGCATCGCGGCGCGCGAACGGCGCCCTCCCGGCGACGACGTGCCGGACCAGATGTCGCGGATCACGGAGGCGCTCGAGAACGGCCGGGTGCGCGTGCTCCTGCTCTTCGGCACCGACATGGTCTCGTCGTTCGCCGACGCCGGCCGCGTCGCCGCGGCGCTCGAGCGCCTCGACCTGATCGCGACATACGACCTGTTCCTGCACGATACGGCGCGGCGCCATGCGGACCTCGTCCTGCCTGCGACGTCGTGGCTCGAGACCACGGGATGCAAGAGCACCAACACCCATCTCTACCTGATGCCGAAGGTGCTCGAGGCGCCGGGCGAGGCACGGCCGGCGGTCTGGGTGCTGCGAGAGCTGGCCCGACGTCTCGATGTGCACGATTTCTTTCCCTGGGCCGAGGATACGGGTGCGCTCGATGCGCTGCTCGACCACCCGTCAACGGGTCACGCGACCGCGGCCGCGCTCGCCGCCGAGGGCGGGATCCGCGCGCTGCGCATCTCGCACGTCGCATATCCGGATCTCGCGTTCCACACTCCGTCCGGGAAGGTGGAGTTCGTCTCCGAGCGGGCCGCAAGTCTCGGCCTTCCGGCCTTGCCGGTGTTCGAGCCTGCGCCTGTCCCGGCCTACCCGCTCGCGCTGCGTACGGGGCGCACGCTCGCGCACTTCCACGGTTTCTACGACCACGGCCGCGCGCTGCCGACGCTCGCCGCCGCCGATCCCGGGCCGCGACTGTGGATCTCGCCCGCGGACGCGGCGGAGCGTGCGCTCAGGGAAGGCGACGAGATCCGCATCTTCAACGAGCGTGGCGAGATGCCGGCGCGAGCGTTCGTCACGGATCGCATCCCGGCCGGCACCGTCTGGATCCATGACGGATGGACCGGGCTCAACACGCTCACGTCGGGTGCCCCGTCGCTGCCGGATGCCGCCGTCGATCTGTTCACGTTCTCCGGCGGCCAGGCCGAATTCGAGGCCCGCGTCGACGTTGCGCGGATGCGCGCCTGACCCTCAGAGGGCGACGCCGAGATAGCGCCGCAGCCACGCGAGCGTGCGGTCCCAGGCGAGCGCCGCGGCCTTCGGGTCATGGACCGCCTTGCGATCCTCGTTCATGAACGCGTGGTGCGCCTGGTAACGGTAGAACTCGTACTTCCTTCCCGCGTCTTTCAGCTCCGTCTCGAACGCGTCCACCTTCTCCGGCGTGACCGAGTGGTCCTCGCTCGCGAAGTGTCCCTGCAGCGGGACCCGCACGTCCTTGCCGGACACCACGTTGGCGGGCGGCAAGCCATAGAAGGAGACCGCGGTGTCGAGCTCGCGAATCCGGGCGGCGCCGATCACGGCCACCGCGCCGCCCATGCAGAATCCCATCAGTCCGACCTTGGACGCGCTCTTCTTCAAGTGGACGACCGCGCCGCGCACCACATCCTCGACCGCGGCCTTGAAATCCAGGGACGACACCGCGGCGCTGGCGGCGGCCTCGTCGTGATAGGGGATCACCTTGCCGCCGTAGAGATCGGGCGCGAGCGCCGTGAACCCCATCAGCGCCAGCCGATCGCACACGCCCTTGATCTGCCCTTGCACACCCCACCACTCCTGGATCACGACGACTGCGGGACCCTTCGCATGGCCCGGCTGCGAGAAGTAGCCCTGCACCGTGCCGCCGCGCATCCCCGGAAACGACGTCATCACGCCCATGATGCCTCCAGAGTATCCTCTCTGAAGCACAAACGCGGTGCATCCGTCGCCGGACGAGTTGGAAACCGTCCTCACATTGGACATCGCGTTCCAACCGGTGTTGATCGCCGGCCATGAAGCAGCTGAAGAGCCGAACGGGCGTGGCTCTCGGCTGTGCCCTTCTCTTCGCCGCGTACTTCGTCACCGCTCGGCAAGGGCTGCTCCTCGGCGCGGTGGCAGGTTTCGCCACGCTGGTCTGGCCGCCGACCGGTATCGCGCTCGCCGCTCTATGGGTCTTTGGCTCCCGCCTCTGGCCGGGCGTGTTCGCGGGGGCCCTTTGCGTCAACCTCGTCGCCGGCGCGCCGCTTCCGGCAGCGCTCGGCATCGCCGCAGGCAACACGCTGGAGGCAGTCGCCGGCGTGTGGGTGCTGGGCCGGGCCGGCTTCCAGACGCAGCTCGACCGCGTCGAGGACGTCGTCGCGCTGATCATCGGGCCCGCGATCTGCAGCACCGCGCTGAGCGCATCGATCGGCGTGGCGAGCCTGCGCCTCGCCCGCATCGTCTCTTCCAGCGCAACCGTACCGGCGCTGCAGGCCTGGTGGATCGGCGACATGGTCGGCGACCTGGTGGTGGCGCCACTGCTCTTCGTCTTCCTCGGGCGGCAGCCGTTGCGAGGGCGCAGGTGGATTCGCGCCGAGGTGTTCCTTCTCGCCTGCGCCCTCGTCGCTCTCGGCTTGCTGGTTTTCGGAAACGCATTCGGAGGTTCCATCAGCCTGCGGCGGCACCCGTACATGCTTTTCCCGTTGCTGGCGTGGGCGGCACTCCGGTTCGGGCAATACGGCGCGGTGACCTCGGTGTTCCTCGTTTGCGGCATCGCCGTCACGGGCACGGCCATGGGCTTCGGACCGTTCGCGCATCCGACCCTTGCCGAGTCGCTCCTCGACCTGCAGGCTTTCACGAGCGTGGCCGCGGGGACCACGCTCGTGCTCGGCGCAGCCATCGCCGAGCGAAACCGGGCCGTGTCGGCGCGCGACGAATTCCTCTCCATCGCCTCGCACGAGCTGCGGACGCCGTTCACTGCCCTGTCGCTCCAGGTCCAGGCCTTGATCCGACGGCTGCGGCGGCCCGAAGGGATCCCCAGCCGTGACGAGTTGTTGGTGGATCTCGAGACGGCGAATCGGCTGCTCGCACGCGTGGCAAGGATGATCGACGAACTGCTGGAGGTCTCGCGGGTTGCGGCAGGCCGGTTCCAGCTACAGCGCGAGGAGATGGACCTGGCGCAGTCGGTGCGGGAGAGCCTCGCCCGTTTCGAGAAACAACTCGCCAGCGCAGGGTGCCGTGTCGAGCTGCGCCTCGAAGGAAAAGTCACCGGCCACTGGGATCCGGTCCGCCTCGATCAGGTCATCGACAACTTGATCAGCAACGCGGCCAAATACGGTGCCGGCAAGCCGGTCGAAGTCTGGCTGAGCGACCGGGGTGAATGGGTCGTGCTCGGGATTCGGGACTACGGCATCGGCATCGATCCGGCCGACCAGTCACGCGTGTTCGGGCAGTTCGAGCGCGCCGTTTCGCACCGCCGATTCGGTGGCTTCGGCCTGGGACTCTGGATCACTCGCCGGGTCGTCGAAGCGCACGGGGGCACGATCAGCCTGACCAGCGAGCCAGGCCACGGCTCGACCTTCACGGTCGAGCTGCCCCGTTAGGCGCTCCCGCAGCGCGCGATGTCGAGATCCACCCGGCGCCGCGCAGCCTCGTCGGCGCCCTCCGACTCTCGCAGCACCCAATGCATCAGTAGATCGGGGAGCTCTAGCTCGAGCACCTCCACGCTGGAGGCGTCGCCGACGACGCGCCGCTCGGTCGAGAAGCGGCGCGACCAGGCGCGCACGGAGAAGAAGTCGCGACGGCGCTCTGCCCAGTCGAGGAGCGCGCTCGCGGCGATGTGGTGCGTCACCGTGGGCTCCGGACCGCCGGCGCCCTCGCGCAGCGGCACTTCCGCGGCCCGGAAATCGAGTGAGAATTGGAGCGCGCCATCGGGGAGCAAGGCGGTGAGCCCGTAGACGGCGCCCGCGCGCCGGAATCGCCACGGCACGGAGAGAGGCTGCTGCGCCGCGCGCGCCCACTCCGCGAGCGCGTGCGCGATGCGGAGCACCCCTTCGCGCAGCTCCGCCTCGCTGCGCCCATCAGGGTTCGGATCGTGCAGCGCCGGAACCGGGGAGGTGGGGTCGAAGCGCAGCTCCTCGTCCGCCCCGCCGGGACAGCGCACGAACGGGGACGCACCGCGCACGATCCGCGCCTCGCCGTGCGACATGTCGAGGACGTCGCCCGGATCCATCGCTTCGGCGCGCTGCCCCGGCGAGACGCGTCCCAGATCCGCGAGGAACGCCCGCCGCGACACCGGAAAGAGGAACCGATTCAGCCAGGCATGCTCGCCGCAAAACCGGAAACCCGCGGACCCGGGCACGACCAGGCCGGCCCCCAGCATCGCGGCGGTCTCGAGATTTCGCGCATGCTCCCGCCAGGGGAATTCGGCCGCCCGGCGCTCGAAGTAGTCGAAGTTCTGGCTCGCGTAGCGGGCGAAGTGCGCCGCGAGTGCGAACCGGGTCCGCACGTCCTGCGCGGTTTCGCGCGAGACCGCGATGTCCACCTGGTCGAAGATCGCGCCCTCGGAATCGGCGAATACCAACCCCACCTCGCGCACCGGCTCTTCCGAGCGGGTGGGAAAGACCTGCGTCTCGTAGAAGCTGAGCGGCCGCCCTGGATCGAGCGGTTGCAGCTTGCGGAAGCCCAGCCGTTCCAGCGCGTAGGCGATGAGCGGGTCGCGCGGCAGGAGAACGGCGGCATCGCGCGGGAGGATGGCGAGCGATTGGATGTCGAAGTGATCCGGGTGCCGGTGCGAGATCACCACGAAGTCCGGTGGCGGCAGCCCGTCGAGATCGACGCTCCGCTCCGGCCAGGACGACACCGCGCCGCCCTCGAAGGGATCGCGCAGCACCGGATCGACGAGGAACGAAACCTCGCCGGCCTCGACGTACAGACTTGCGTGACCGATCAGCGTGACCCGCACGGCAGGCCCTCCGCCGTGGACCGCCCGACGCTACCATGGGTCGGCAGACGCGGTGCGTTGTCCCCTCTCCGATTAACTTGACTGTTTGGTACGTTTTTCTTATTAGCGCGCCATGAGGCTCAGTGCGCAAGAGGAATACGGGCTTCGCTGCTTGCTCCAGGTCGCTCGCGAACCGGAGGGAGCGCTGACCACTCCCCAACTCGCCGAGCGGGAGGGCCTGGGCGCGGCGCACGTCCACAAGCTGATGCGTCTGTTGCGCCGCGGAGGGCTGGTGAAGAGCGTGCGCGGCCGCAACGGCGGCTATCAGCTCGCCCGGCCCGCGGAGCAGATCAGCGTCGGGTCGGTCCTCGCCGCTCTCGGGGGCAATCTCTACACCAGCGACTTCTGCGGCCAGCACAAGGGAATCGAGCGGGTGTGCGTGCGCAACAGCGACTGCGCCATCCGCGCGGTCTGGATCGCCATCGACCACGCCCTCCAGAACGCCCTGGGCAAGACGAAGCTCAGCGACCTCTTGCGCAGCGAGCCCGAGATGGACGTCTGGATCCATTCCCAGCCCGGGGTGTTTCCCCTGAGAACGCTATCGTGAGCGCCCCCGCCACCATCCAGGAGCTGACCTCCCGCCAGTACAAGTACGGCTTCGTCACCGACATCGAGGCCGACGCGGTCCCCCCCGGGTTGAACGAGGAGATCGTCCGGCTCATCTCCGCGAAGAAGAACGAGCCAGCGTTCATGCTCGAGTGGCGCCTGCGCGCCTTCCGGCACTGGCTGACGATGAAGGAGCCGCGCTGGCAGAACGTCCGCTATGCGCCCATCGACTACCAGGACATCGTCTATTACTCCGCGCCGAAGCCGAAGGCCGCGGGTCCCAAGAGCCTCGAGGAGGTCGATCCCGAGCTGCGCCAGACCTTCGACAAGCTCGGGATTCCGCTCATCGAGCAGCAGAGGCTGGCCGGCGTCGCGGTGGACGCCGTCTTCGACAGCGTCTCGGTCGCCACCACCTTCAAGGAAAGGCTGGCGAAGGCCGGCGTCATCTTCTGCTCCTTCTCGGAGGCGGTGCAGAAGCACCCCGACCTCGTGCAGAAGTACCTCGGGTCGGTGGTCCCCTACTCGGACAACTTCTTCGCCACGCTGAACTCCGCCGTCTTCAGCGACGGCTCCTTCTGCTACATCCCCAAGGGCGTCCGCTGTCCGATGGAGCTGTCGACCTACTTCCGCATCAACGCGGAGAACACCGGGCAGTTCGAGCGCACGCTGATCGTCGCCGAGGAAGGCAGCTACGTCAGCTACCTCGAGGGCTGCACGGCGCCCATGCGCGACAAGAACCAGCTCCACGCTGCCGTGGTCGAGCTGGTCGCTCTCGACGACGCGCAGATCAAGTACTCGACCGTCCAGAACTGGTACCCGGGCGACGCCCAAGGCCGCGGCGGCATCTACAACTTCGTCACCAAGCGCGGCGCGTGCAGGGGAAAGCGCTCGAAGATCTCCTGGACCCAGGTGGAGACCGGCTCGGCGATCACCTGGAAGTACCCGAGCGTGATCTTGCAAGGCGACGAGTCGGTCGGCGAGTTCCACTCGGTGGCCCTGACCAACAACCGCCAGCAGGCCGATACCGGGACCAAGATGATCCATATCGGCAAGAACACGCGCAGCACCATCCTCTCCAAGGGAATCTCCGCCGGCCACGGGCAGAACACGTACCGGGGGCTGGTGCGGATCCAGAAGAGCGCGGCGGGCTCCCGCAACTATACGCAGTGCGACTCGCTCCTCATCGGCAGCCGCTGCGGGGCGCACACCATGCCGTACATCGAGGTGAAGAACACCTCTGCCACGGTGGAGCACGAAGCCTCCACCTCGAAGATCGGCGAGGACCAGCTGTTCTATTGCACGCAGCGGGGCATCTCGGCGGAGGACGCGGTCTCGATGATCGTCAACGGCTTCTGCCGTCAGGTCTTCAAGGAGCTCCCGATGGAGTTCGCGGTGGAGGCGCAGAAGCTCCTCAGCGTGAGCCTGGAAGGGAGCATCGCGTGACCGAGCCGATGCTCCGCATCCGGAACCTGCGCGCCAGGGTGGCCGACAAGGAGATCCTCCGCGGCATCGATCTGGAAGTCGGCGCAGGCGAGGTGCACGCCATCATGGGGCCCAACGGCTCGGGCAAGAGCACGCTCGCGCAGGTGCTTGCGGGCCGCGAGACGTACGCGGTCACCGAGGGCGAGGTCCTCTACCAAGGGCAGGATCTGCTCGCTCTTTCGCCGGAGGAGCGCGCGGTGGGCGGCGTCTTCATGGCCTTCCAGTACCCGGTGGAGATCCCGGGCGTCGGCAACCTGTATTTCCTCCGCACCGCGCTCAACGCGATCCGCAAGCGCCGTGGCGAGGAGGAGCTGGACGCGATGGATTTCCTCGCCTTCGCCCGGGAGAAGATGAAGCTGGTGGCGATGGACGAGAGCTTCACCGGCCGCTCCGTCAACGAGGGATTCTCGGGCGGCGAGAAGAAGCGCAACGAGATCTTCCAGATGGCGGTGCTCGACCCGCGGCTGGCCATCCTCGACGAGACCGACTCCGGCCTGGACATCGACGCGCTGCGGATCGTGGCGAACGGCGTGAACAGCTTGCGCAGCCCGGATCGGGCGATGATCGTCATCACCCACTACCAGCGATTGCTGGAGTATGTCGTTCCCGACCGCGTGCACGTGATGGACAACGGGCGCATCGTGCGGTCCGGCGACCGGCGGCTCGCGCTGGAGCTGGAGGAGAAGGGCTACGCGCTGGTGCAGGAGCCGCCCGCTGCACGGTCCGGAGGAGAAACGAGGCGATGACGCCGTTCGAGCGCAGCCTGCGAGAGGGCTTTTCGCTTCTGCACCGGCGCGGTGGCGCCGATCCGATGCCCGCGCTCCGCGAGGCTGCCTTCGCGCGCTTCGCCGAGCTCGGTCTTCCCACGACCGAGAGCGAGGACTGGAAGTATACGAGCCTGGCTGCGCTCGCGGAGATGGGCTTCGGGCCGGCGGAGGCGAAGTCCGACATTGGAGAGGAGCTCCTGCGGGGACTCTGGACTCCTCCCGCCGACGGCTTCATCCAGGTCGTATTCGTCGACGGCCATCACCGGCCGGAGCTGTCTTCGCCTGCCTGGAGCTCCGGTGGATCGTTCATCGGCAGCCTGCGAGCGGCGCTCGCGCAGAACCGCGATCTGGTGGCGCGCGAGCTGGCCCGCCATGCCGATTTCCGCCGGGACGCGCTCACCGCGCTCAACACGGCCTTCATCGAGGACGGGGCCTTCATCCACCTGCCGGCCGGCGCGGCGCCGCAGTCGCCCATCCATCTCCTCTTCCTTTCCACGGCTTCCCGAGGACCCACGCTGTCGCATCCCCGCAACCTGATCGTCGCCGGGCGGGGAAGCCAGGCGATGGTGGTCGAGACCTACGCGGGTCCCCCCGAGGCGACCTATCTCACCAATGCGGTCACCGAGGTGGTCCTGGATGAAGGCGCCCGCCTCGACCACTACAAGGTGCAGCAGGAGAGCGAGCGCGCCTTCCACATCGCCCTGCTTCAGGTGAGCCACGGCCGGGACAGCCGGTTCACCTCGCACTCGCTCGCTCTCGGAGCCGCCCTGGCGCGCAACGACGTGCGAGCGCTCTTCGCGGCCGAAGGGAGCGAGTGCACGCTGAACGGGCTCTACATGGCGGACGGCAAGCAGCACCTGGACAACCGCACGCTGATCGATCACAAGAGCCCGCGCTGCACCAGCCGCGAGCTCTACAAGGGCGTGCTCGACGGACATTCGCGCGGCGTCTTCAGCGGGCGCGTCCTGGTGCGGGAAGACGCGCAAAAGACCGATGCGCGCCAGATCAACAAGAACCTCCTGCTCTCCGAGGGGGCGGTCGTCGATACCAAGCCCCAGCTGGAGATCTTCGCCGACGACGTGAAGTGCGCGCACGGGGCCGCCGTCGGGAAGCTCGACGAGGATGCGCTCTTCTACCTGAGGTCGCGCGGCCTCGGGCGCGAATCGGCGAAGAGCCTGCTCACCTACGCCTTTGCCAGCGAGATGGTGGACCTGATTCCGCTCGCGCCCTTGCGGACGCGCGTCCGCGAGCTCGTGACCTCCAGGCTGCCGGACCGGGAAAGCCTCAGGGAGGCAGCATGACGGCGCTCGCCCAACGATCGCTTGCCGGCGCGCCGGGCCTGGACGTCGAGAAGGTGAGGAAGGACTTTCCCATCCTCGCCCAGGAGATCCGGGGCAAGCCGCTCGTCTACCTCGACAGCGCCGCCACGAGCCAGAAGCCGCGCGCGGTGATCGATGCGGTCGCCCGGTATTACCTGCAGGACAACGCCAACGTGCACCGGGGCGTGCACCTCCTCTCCGAGCGGGCGACGAAAGAGTACGAGGATGCCCGCGAGAAGGTGAGGCAGTTCATCAACGCCGCACGCGCCGAGGAGATCGTCTTCGTTCGCGGCACCACCGAGGCGATCAATCTGGTGGCGCAGACGCACGGGAGGGTCCGCGTCCGCGCCGGCGACGAAGTCCTCATCACCGAGATGGAGCACCACTCGGACATCGTCCCCTGGCAATTGCTTTGCCAGGAAAAGGGCGCGGTCCTGCGCGTGGCGCCGATCGACGACCACGGCCAGCTCGTCCTCGAGGAGCTGGAGCGCATGCTCGGGCCGCGCACGCGGCTTCTCGCCCTCGCCCACGTCTCGAATACCCTCGGCACCGTCAATCCGGTCCGCCGCATCGTCGAGATCGCGCACCGGCAGGGAGTTCCTGTGCTCCTGGACGGGGCCCAGGCCGTCCCTCACTTCCCGATCGACGTGCGCGCGCTGGACTGCGACTTCTACGCGTTCTCGGGGCACAAACTGTTCGGGCCGACCGGCATCGGAGTGCTTTACGGAAAGTCGGAGCTGCTGGAGGAGATGCCTCCCTGGCAGGGCGGCGGCGACATGATCAGCTCGGTCACCTTCGAGAAGACCACCTGGAACAAGCTGCCCCACAAGTTCGAGGCGGGCACGCCCGACATCGCCGGGGCGATCGGGTTGGGCGCCGCGATCGATTACGTGAGCGCGCTCGGGTTTGCGGCCGTCGCGGCGCACGAGCACGATCTCCTCTCTTACGCCACCGAGGCGCTGCGCGACTTGCCTGGCCTGCGGCTCATCGGCACCGCCAAGGAGAAGGCGAGCGTCCTCTCCTTCGTGCTCGGCGACGTGCATCCGCACGACGTCGGGACGATCCTCGACCAGGAAGGGATCGCCATCCGCACCGGCCACCACTGCACCCAGCCGCTGATGCACCGCCTGGGGGTGCCGGCCACAGCCCGCGCTTCGCTCGCGTTCTACAACCGCCGTGAGGACGTGGACGCGCTCGTCGCGGGCCTGCACAAGGTCCAGGAGATCTTCCGGTGAGCCCCGAGTTGCGCGACCTGTACCAGGAGGTCGTCATCGACCACAGCCGCAAGCCGCGCAACTTCCGCAAGCCGGAGGGGGCCAACCGGAGCGCCGAAGGGATGAACCCGCTCTGCGGCGACGAGATCAAGGTCCATCTGAAGCTCGCGGGCGACGTGATCGAGGAGATCGGATTCGAAGGCGCGGGCTGCGCCATCTCCAAGGCTTCCGCCTCGCTGATGACGACCGCGCTGAAGAGCAAGACGAAAGCGGAAGCGGAGGCGCTCTTCCAGCGCGTCCACTCGATGCTGACTTCAGGTCAGGGCAACGTCCGTCTGGAGGAGCTGGGAAAGCTCGCCGCCCTGTCGGGAGTGTGGGAGTTCCCCGCCCGGGTGAAGTGCGCCAGTCTCGCCTGGCACACGATGCGCTCGGCGCTCGACGGAGCGGGTACCCGGGTTTCGACCGAGTGAGGTTTCAGGATGGCGAGCAACCTTCCCGTCGTGCAGGTCATCGAGACGCCCCCGCAAGGGAGCGGACCGATCGTGCTTGGGCGCGACTGCGAGGCGACGAGAATCCCGAGCGGGGCCGACGCGGTGCTTCCCGCGGGGACGCGCGTGGAGATCGCGCAGTCGTTAGGCGGCCAGTTCACGGTCACGACGGATGACGGCGGCCTCTTCCGCATCGCCGGGAAAGACGCCGACGCGCTCGGGCAGCAGCCCGCGGCGGCTGCCGCAGCGGCCGTGGAGGGCCCCTTCGACGAGCAGAGGGTCTGGGAGCAGCTGAAGACGGTGTTCGATCCGGAGATCCCGGTCAATCTGGTGGAGCTCGGCCTCATCTATCGCTGCGAGGCCGTGCCGCTGGCCGAAGGCGGTCACCGGGTGGAGATCGACATGTCGATGACCGCGCCAGGCTGCGGAATGGGGGACGTCCTCAAGGAGGACGTCCGGCGCAAGATCCAGGGCCTCCCTGGCGTCCAGGAAGTGCGCGTCGAAGTCGTGTGGGACCCGCCTTGGGACCCGAGCCGCATGTCCGACGCAGCCCGCCTCCAACTCGGCTGGATGTAAGGGCGATCATGTGGACCTCTGCGCCGTCACCGGGAGCGGCGACCCTCCTGGAAGGTCGCCTCCATGGTGACCTCCTTGCCGCCGCGCAGGACGACCGCCCTCACCGTCTCGCCGGGCTTGACCGAGTTCAGCACGAACATCAGGTCCTCGACGCCGGCGATGTCGTGCTTGCCGAGCCGGATGAGGATATCGCCCCGGCGCATGCCAGCGAGGTCGGCGGCCCCGCCGGGGCGGACGTCTGCCAGCAACATGCCGCGCTGGCCATCCGGCGGTCCCGCGTAATCGGGGATTGTTCCTAGAGACGCGCCGAAGCTGCGCACGTCGCCCTGCGGCGCCGGCGCAGGGACTTTGCGGTAGCCGAGGCGCTGCTCGCGGCGGCCGACCTCCTGCGCGACGCGCGCGACGATGCGAGCCACCCGGGCGGCGCCTGCGGCGTTGATCGAGCCCGGCACGTCGCTCGGCTTGTGGTAATCGGAGTGCGCTCCAGTGAAGAAATGGAGCACCGGCACGCCCGCGCCGTAGAACGGCGTCTGGTCGCTCGGGCCGTATCCGTCGCCGCCGAGAGCGCACTCGACGCGCGCTTCGTCGCACGCGGCGCCGGCGATCGCCGCCCATTCCAGGGCGGACTCCGAGCCGAGCACGCTCAGGCGGTTGCCGCGCATGCGTCCGACCATGTCGAGGTTCAACATCCCGGCGACACCTTGCGCTGCCATGGACCGGGTGAAGTGCGTCGACCCGAGCAGCCCTGTTTCCTCGCCGGCGAATGCCACCACGATCACGTCGCGGCGCAGCTCGCTGGACCTGGCGGCGAGCTCGCGCGCGGTTTCCAGGATTGCCGCCACCCCGCTGGCGTTGTCGTCGGCGCCGGGATGCACTTCGTGCCGGTCGGGAGCGAGCGAGAAGCGCCCACCCATGCCCAGGTGATCGTAATGCGCACCGACGAGGACAGCGCCGTCCAGCTTGTCCGCCGCGCGCGCGGCGATACGCCCGACCACGTTGAACGCGGGCTTGCGCTCCACCGTGAGCGCGACCCTGACGCGGATGGGGACCGGCTGCCTCGCCATCAACCGCGGCATCGCGGTTTGCAGCGCCGAGCGTCGGACGATGACGACGGGGATGCCAGCATCCGAAGTCTCCGGCCGCGGCTGGGGCAATCGCGCCTCGTCCGGCAACTCCCCCTGGCCTTCGGGCCAGTCCACGACCACCAGCGCCTTGGCGCCGTGTTCGCGCGCGATCCACGCCTTGAAGCGCAGGTCGCCAAAGCGCTGCTTCGGATCCTTGGCGGCGAACTTCGGGTCGCTTTCCGGCACGAA